>Ga0207034_1001_pt1 | contig 67950 bp, 71 predicted proteins | sample Alteio_BWMinCont_36_FD_153269 | JGI IMG/M metagenome (GOLD analysis project Ga0207034, IMG submission 153269) | Enriched cells from forest soil in Barre Woods Harvard Forest LTER site, Petersham, Massachusetts, United States -... | ecosystem: Environmental > Terrestrial > Soil > Temperate forest >...
AGTTGTTCACTAATTTACCTACAAATGTTTCATAACGTCTTTTTAGATTTTGAATTACTCCTTCTGCCTTGAAAAAATCTTTAAACAAAAAATCTTCTGCTTCTTCAATGCTTTTAAAATCACGAATTTTTACAGCAAAACCAGAACTTGCATATTGTACTCTTAATTCTTCTGCTTCTTCATCAGATCCTGTTCTTACAATATCAGCACCATTATAGATGCTTTTAGTAAACAAATAAACACGAGTCGCTTTATTTTTCCTAGGTTCATATCCATAACGGATATATAGGTCGTCTAATTCTTTTATAAATGCTTCGCTCATCTTATTCTTATTTCAAAGTAATTTTTAACATGCAAAATATTTTTGGGTGTATTTACTAGATATATTCTTTTGGCCTTTTGTACTCTTTCACAAACGCCGATGTTGGTATTTCACCAATATCCGAAATCTTAACCATAAAACTTTGTTGTTGGTATGCTCACGCACTTAGCCACCCGACATACACAACAACGGCGATGAGTATGATTATTACTTGCTTCGATAAAAGAAGTGTACTATTCAAACAAATCCGTCTGCGGGTTATCCTTATCATTTTTCTCCCAAACAAACTCCATGCTTTTGCTGTACTCTGTTAGTTTCGCTCCTACTGCCTTCCAGCCCATTACTTCTACTAATTTAGCCGGCTTGAATTTGTTGAGGCGCACTTGTTGTCCGCGGCCACTTTGTACCACGAGTACCGGTTCTTCCTGGGTTGTGACTGCTTCCAAACGATTGCCATCACCTTCTTTTATGAAGAAGAATTTGTTGTGGAGCGTTGTTGTTTCAACTTTAAAACGCTTGATATTGTACTGTAGTTTATCGTTATCCAAATAAACGGCAGTAACTATTTTTTTAGGGTTGAATTTTTCTATGAGTATCACTTTCTCCGTATCAAAACGCTGTGTTAGCTCCTGGTCGGTTATCTGGTAATTACCATCGTTATACATAACGAGCAGCCTGTCTTCCGCATCGAACTTGCCTAAGTAGGTTCCTTTTTCTTCGGTATTCAGTCTGCCGAATTTATCATCGAACCAAAGCTTTTTAGCATCCAGCGTAGATTTGCCGGCTTCTTTGAACTTAACGGTCTTGATAGGATATTTTGTTACAATATTACCTACACTGCTGCGTCCCTTGATCTCCTGGTCGCCGAAAGAAAATTCGAGCTCTTTATTTTTTGCCGCACAATTCGGGCTCAACGTAATTTTTACCGTCTCTGCCTCACCGTTAGCATTGGCAGAAAAATAATGCACTTTGCTTTTTTCTTCGTCTTTCGCCAATGGATATTCCCTGTCGCGCGTAACACCGGTTACGTTGAAACGCTTGGCAAAGCTTACGCCCGTTTTACCATCAACATAGATCATATTGTAGGTAGTGCGCTCATCATTTTTCTGGAACACGGCCACATGAATGATATCCTTGCCGATAAATACTTTGTCGGCCACGCGAACCACTTTCATGATACCGCCCTTAGTGAAGGCGATGATATCATCCAGGTCAGATACTTCCGCAACCAATTCATCTTTCTTTAAACCGCTACCGATAAAACCGTCGGCATAGTTCACATACAATTTAATATTGGCAATAGCGACAGACTTAGCTTGCACGGTATCAAATTGTTTGATCTCTGTTTTGCGCTCCCTATCCTTGCCGAATTTTTTTAATAAGCTATCGTAATAAGCAACTGCGTAATCAACCAGGTTAGCAATATCAAATTTCACTTGTTTGATCTCTGCTTCTAAAGATTTGATCTGCGCTGTTAATTCGTCGATATCTAGTTTATAGATACGGCGTACAGGCTTATCCGTTAGTTTAACGATATCTTCTCTTGTAATTTCGCGCTTTAATACTTTTTTAAACGGCTCGAATGCTTTGTTGATACCATCGAGCACTTTCTCCCAGGTATCGTATTTTTTTTCAAGCTCTTTGTATATTTTTTCTTCGAAGAATATTTTTTCTAAAGAAGTGTAGTGCCATTTTTCCTGAAGCTCGCCGAGTTTAATCTCTAGCTCACGTTTTAATAACTCTTTGGTATTATCTGCAGAGATCTTTAATAATTCGTGCGCGCCTAAGAAAATAGGTTTTTGATCAACGATCACACAAGCATTCGGAGAAATGCTCACTTCGCAATCAGTAAAAGCATACAAAGCATCGATAGTGATATCCGGAGAAATACCCGGCGCCAGCTCAATAATAATTTCTACTTCAGCAGCCGTATGATCGGTTACTTTTTTAATTTTTATTTTTCCCTGATCGGTTGCTTTTACAATGCTTTCCATCAACTGTGTTGTAGTAACACCGTAAGGAACATTTCTTATAACCAATGTTTTTTTATCCTGCTCTTCTATCACCGCGCGCACTCTTACTTTACCGCCGCGTTTGCCATCATTGTAATTGCTGGCATCCATTGTACCACCAGTTTGGAAATCAGGATAGATCTCAAATTTTTTACCCTTTAAATATTTGATAGAAGCGTCTATCAGCTCACAAAAATTATGTGGTAATATTTTTGTCGCCAAACCAACCGCAATACCTTCTGCACCCTGCGCCAATAGCAAAGGGAATTTCATTGGCAAAGTCACCGGTTCATTTTTTCTACCATCGTAGCTCAGTTGCCAGTTGGTAGTCTTTGCATTAAAGGCAACTTCCAAAGCGAACTTGCTTAAACGAGCCTCGATATAACGTGCTGCTGCCGCGTCATCGCCAGTGCGCACATCACCCCAGTTTCCTTGTGTTTCTATTAAGAGATCTTTTTGTCCGAGGTTCACCAATGCATCGCCGATACTCGCATCACCATGCGGATGATACTGCATACTTTGTCCGATGATGTTTGCAACTTTATTAAAGCGGCCATCATCCATTTCTTTCATGGCGTGCAAAATTCTTCTTTGTACGGGTTTTAATCCGTCTTCAAGCGCAGGCACAGCTCTTTCTAAAATTACATAGCTGGCATAATCCAAAAACCATGTTTTGTATTGTCCGCTGATGCCGGAATCGCTGTGTGCGTATTCCTCCTTGTTCTTTTCTTTTGCCATTTGTAAAACCTAATTATAAAACTCAAATAAATATTGTTGATCGAAGGTTATATCAAATTTTTCCAGAAAGCTGATATACTCTTCTTTAAATGTTTTTGTTTTGTGGTGCCTCGGTTGATCGTAAATATATTCTACAACGTTATCAATACTTGATCTTGAATAACTAAAAGCTCCGTATCCCTCCTGCCAGTTAAATTTTATCCCCGTGAATTTATTTTCATTAATAAAATTGTTACTGCTTTGTTTTAATTCTTTTACCAGGTTTGCAATGGATTGATCAGGATTTAATCCAATCAAAAAATGCAAGTGATCCGGCATGCAATAGATCGATATTGGTTTGTGTTTTCTTGCCGTTGCAACGCCACACATATATTTCTCCACCTTTTCTCTAAAAGGTTCTTTAATTAAATTTTGTCTGTTTTTTACAGCAAACACCAATTGTATGTACAATTGAGAATATGTATTGGGCATAGGGTGCAGTTTTATGTGTCTGATAATTTATAAAGGGGAAACTCCTACGGAGTTTAGGACACTCTACAAATTGTTATTCTACAAAGAGGTAACTCCTACGGAGTTCAACCTTGTAATTCTTTTTTGTCTATAAAGAAACATATTGTCTAAAATTCAATTTTCATCCTTAACACTTGCCCCATCGGGGCATTCCCTTTGTAGAAGAAACGAACAAAATTGAAATCTACTCCGTAGGAGTAGCCCTTCTGTCCTAACACATAATCTAATCTATTCCTCTTTTCCGATCTTCCCTAAACTTGTAAACTTAAACCCTTCATTGTATTTCAATCCATATCCTGCAAATCTATCCAATGATGAATGGCCGAATAATACCAGTCCTATCACTTCCATATTCCAGTTGTTTAAAAAAATACCCGTCATTAAAATTAAGATTGCTATTCCTTTGTGGTGAAACAGGTTGTAGGATGCTGCTCCAACTTTGTTACCGGCTAAATAACCGATCATGCTAATATCCGGACCAATAAACACTATTAAATACCACCACCAGCTTACCTGTAAATAATGCAAGGCATAAATACTTGCAAAAAACATCGCCAGTTCTTCTATTTTTAATAGTGTTTTCATAAACTAACTTTTTGTTTTTATTTCGAAGTCTTTCATGTTGGCTATTTTACCTTGAACATCAAACATATTTTGCGCGATCATTACTTTTAAACGCCAAAGCAAGTATGCATCACCGGTAGTATGTTTGGCTTTGCTTAAGTATTGCTGGATTATTTTTGAAGCTTTCTGCCAATCACCTGTTATAAATTTCTTCAGTTCTGCATCGTAGAATGAATAATCTTCATTGATCAATTTCTTACCGCCTTCTAACAAACGCATGCCTTTATTTTCGTTGCAGATCTTTGTCCACTCATCAGGATCAACTTCGAATTCGCTAAGTGTTATTTCTCTTGATAATTTCTTCGCTTTTAAAAATTCTTTTGCGGGGATTTCCGATAACCAGTTTGGATAAAAGATATTTCCTTTTTCGTTGATGAATGGAAGGTTGTTTAAATATAAAATGTACACGCGGCTCTGGAACTCCTGCATGTATTTTAATAACCAATAATATCCGCTTACATCATGTTTGTTTTGGGCGGCCCATATCCAGATCGTTTCTTCTGCGTCACGGCGCATAGTCCCAACTAGTTCAGCAGCTGTTTTATAATCATCCACTTCTCCGTCCTGTACTTTACTTTCGTAATCGCCACCGGCTAAAACATCCGTCCACCATTTTTTACGTTCTTCTTTCCCTTCGCCGAGGTAAATATTATTTAACGGACCAACTGCATAATCATCTTTGATCAGCATTATATCGCCTTGTAATGTTTCGTCTAATGCAATGGCCTGTTCTAATACTTTTACATCGGGCTCATTAAAAACTATATGGATCATGTTGTTTTTTTATTAAGAATTAATGATTAGTAATTAAATACCCTCCTCAACAAGATCTTGTTCGATCTTCAAATTATCGATAATAAAATCTTGCCTGCTTGGTGTGTTTTTACCCATGTAATATTCTAATAATTGTTGAATATGAGTTTCCGGTAATAGCATAACCGGTTGCAGTTTCATATCAGCACTAATAAAGCGTGCAAACTCTTCCGGGCTGATCTCTCCTAATCCTTTAAATCTTGTTATTTCAGGTTTGCTGCCAAGCTTTTTCATTGCTGCCTGCTTTTCGGTTTCATCGTAGCAATAAATAGTTTCCTGTTTATTTCTTACGCGGAACAAAGGTGTTTCCAAAATATACACGTGTCCGTTTTTCACAACATCAGGAAAAAACTGTAAGAAGAATGTCATCAATAATAAACGAATGTGCATACCATCCACATCGGCATCGGTTGCAAATACGATATTATTGTAGCGAAGATCCTCGTAGCTTTCTTCGATGTTCAAGGCATGTTGCAGCAAGTTGAACTCTTCATTTTCGTACACCACTTTTTTTGTTAAGCCAAAACAGTTCAATGGTTTACCACGTAAGCTAAATACAGCCTGGGTATTAACGTTTCTTGCCTTAGTGATACTACCACTCGCACTATCCCCTTCGGTAATAAAGATGGTACTCTCTTTCTGTTTTTCTAATATGCTGTCCTTGTCTTTCCCCGTTGCTTCATCGTTATAATGAAACTTACAGTCTCTTAATTTTTTATTGTGAAGATTGGCTTTTTTTGCTCTTTCGTTCGCCAATTTTTTAATGCCGGCTAATTCTTTACGTTCTCTTTCATTTTGTTCGATGCGCTTTTTTAAAGCTTCGGCAGTAGCTGTATTTCGATGAAGGTAATTATCCAGTTCCTTCATCAAAAAATCGCCGATGAAATTTCTCATTGACGGGCCGCCTTCAAAAACATTTGATGAACCTAATTTGGTTTTCGTCTGACTTTCAAATACAGGTTCCTGAACACGCACGCTTATTGCTGCGCAGATGCTGCCTCTTATATCAGCCGCATCATAATCTTTTTTATAAAACTCACGAATCGTTTTTACATAGCCCTCTCTGAAAGCTGCTAAATGCGTACCACCCTGTGTAGTGAACTGCCCGTTTACAAAACTGTAATATTCTTCGCCGTAGGCATTTTCATGCGTCAGCGCCACTTCAATATCCTCACCCTTTAAATGAATGATCGGGTAACGAATTTCATCTTCATTTGTTTTGCGTTGCAAAAGATCCAGCAAACCATTTTTACTCACATACTTTTTGCCATTCAGGTTCATTATCAAACCTGCGTTCAGGTAACAATAGTTCCAAAACTGGCTGTCTAAATATTCCTGTACAAAATGAAAATTTTTGAAGATGGTTTCATCAGGGATAAAGGTTACAAAAGTTCCGTTGGGTTCTTTCGTTGCAACTTCTTTGTGTTCTTTTATTAAGACACCTTTTTGAAATTCAGCTGTTTTTTCTTTTCCATCGCGGTAAGCGGTCACAGTAAAACTATTACTCAAGGCATTTACTGCTTTTGTACCCACACCGTTCAATCCTACACTTTTCTGAAACGCTTTACTATCGTATTTGGCTCCGGTATTTATCTTGCTCACAACATCCACCACTTTTCCTAATGGAATACCACGACCAAAGTCACGTACCGTAATTGTTTTGCTCTCTATCACTACATCTACCTGCTTGCCAAACCCCATGGTATGCTCATCAATACAGTTGTCTATCACCTCCTTTATCAATACATAAACACCATCATCGGCACTGCTACCGTCGCCAAGTTTACCAATATACATGCCCGGGCGAAGGCGGATATGTTCTTTCCAGTCTAAGCTCCGTATGGAGTCTTCATTATAAGTCGATACTTCTTTTTCTGCCATTTTATATTGTTGTTATCAGCGTTAGTTTTTTATGGCAACATCATTGCGTCGCACATTTCATCAGCCGTTATGCAGCCTTTTTTGTCTGAATTGGGATTCGTCAGATTTATGGATTAACGGATTTATGTAATAAAATCCTGTTAATCCACTAATCCCATGAATCCCAATTCAGACAATTTACTTGCAAGCGACGCAATATACTAATAATTTTAGTATTTTAGAGCTGTGGCAAATATAGTTAAATGAGTAAAGAGAATCCGTTTCCCTTTTTAACAGTTGTGTATAAAATAACATTGCAGACGGTAAACAGGCTTAAATACTATATTTGCGGCTTCATATTATCATTAAAACTCATTTTCTGGAAACAAATCTTAACACCATACTGGGACTGGCAGCAGAAAGAGAAAATGAGAACGATATGTTTCGCTCCTTCCTGAAAAAACAGGATCCAGGGGAAATTGACCGATTAGTGCATTCTATCAATAATGAAATAACACCAAAAATTGATTGTACCAAATGTGGCAACTGTTGCAAGACTTTAATGATCAATGTAACTCCTGAAGAATCCGAAAGATTAGCTACTCATTTAGAAATGACAATACCCGATCTGAAATCAAAATATATTGAAGAGAGCTTGCAGGGAAAAATGATCATGAATACGATCCCTTGTCATTTTTTAGGCGGTACTAAATGTACTATTTACGAAGAACGTTTTACAGAATGTAGAGATTTCCCTCACTTACATAAAGATAATTTTACTGATCGTTTGTTTGGTACATTGATGTATTACGCCATGTGTCCGATTATTTTTAATGTGGTGGAAGAATTAAAAATGCAGTCAGGTTTTCATGGCTAGTTGTTGACTTTTTTCCCCTCCCCCCCTGACATATACTATTTAAGTTGCATGAATGAGTTCGGGTACTATAAGATTTGTTAACGAGAACTTACTCAATTGTTAATAGGTATAAATTTCACTTATAAAAATAGAACACTACCTAATTTTGTTATTGAAGGCAAAATGGTTTTCGGTTCTTGATAAATGAAATTTATAAATTATGAAAAAGACAATAAGTCTCACACGCTTTTTTGCAGCATCTTTCATACTAAGTATATTATTTTCTGCATGTGCAAAGGAAAATGATATAGGCAATCAACAACGAGGTCAGCAAAATTTCACCAGTTATTTTGGTAGCAATTCTGATACAGCTTATAACAAAGTATTGATCGATATTGATTCTGTAGAAGTATTGGTAGATACGTGTGGCAATACTAACCACTCTAATAGTGATTCCTGCCAGGTATGGAAATCACTACATGCCATACCGGGAATGTATAATCTATTAGCAATTGGCAGTAATATAGATACCTTACTTGTTAGCGCTAATATTCCTGCAGCAGAAATTTATGCGATCAAAATATCGGTTGGACCAAATGATTCTTTAATAAAAGACAGTGTTCATTATCCGCTCCAATTGCATGATTCTTCCAGCATTGTAATTCCTGTATATTCTGTCAAGCGAAACAATATAAATAAGAACGTACAATTAAGCACGCCTGTTAATTTTGATGTAACGGGATCTTCGGTACAATTACGTAATAATGCATTTGTTTTGTATCCTTATATCACGGCATTTACAGTCAATACAGCTGCAAGTATTTCGGGCAATATATATCCGTTGAATGCTTATCCTGTTATAACTGTTTTCAACAGTACAGATACGGCCTATGCGGAACCTGACAGAGATGGAAACTTTATTGTAAGTAACTTAACGCCCGGAACATACAGCCTTTTAATTAATGTTACTAACGGTTACGTAGATAGTACAATTAGCGGCATTAATTTAACCGCCAGTGAAAATGATTGGTTAGGAAATATTACTCTACATAAATAATATGGAGATCTTTCTGCAGAAAAAACATTAGCCATTTACGGCTAATGTTTTTTTATATCTGGGCTTTACTTCTCTGTCTTATTGAAACTCGTTTTAAATAACCACAGATTGTTTTCCCGGTATGCGCTTGTTCAATAAAAGTTTTATCTTTCTTTCTACATCTTCAAATTCAAAAGGCTTTTCTATAATATCATCTGCTTTACATTCTTTATAATTTCTCAGTTGCTCATGGCTTCCGGACAATAAGATAATGTAGATGTTTTTTGTATCATCATTTTCTTTTAATTCTTTACATATCTCCCGGCCGTTAACTCCGTCCAGTAAAACATCCATCAGTATAATATCCGGCTTAAAAATTTCGATGTGAGCCATTAACGAAGATCTTGTAGACGCCGTTCTTACTTCATAATTATGCAATTGAAAAATAGTTTTGATCATATTCAACAGATCTCTTGAATCATCCAGTACAAGTATATTAGCCATATCATTACAATTTTAATTTGCACAAAATTTGAAACTTTTATCAACACTGAAAAGTTAAAACTGGTTAAAGGGATAGTGATTATACCCTATTTGGATTTTATAACATTGAGATAACAATATCTGCTAACCTTCAACACTTATCCTCTATTTTTGTATTGAATGATATCCTCATTTCTTAATAAAACAAATGAATAATTCTACAGACAAGATTTTTTCGTGGGGCATTATCGGTTGTGGTAATGTTACAGAAGTAAAAAGCGGACCTGCTTTTAATAAAGTCAGCAATTCAAAACTTATAGCAGTAATGCGCAGAGACGCTGCAAAAGCAGCGGATTATGCTAACCGTCATGGAGTGCCTAAATGGTTCAATGATGCAAACGATTTAATTAACGACCCTGAGATCAATGCTGTCTATATAGCTACGCCGCCTAAATTTCATGAGCAATATGCTATAGAAGCTTTGCAGGCAGGGAAATATGTGTATGTAGAAAAGCCGGTCACTCTAAATATTGCTTCCTGCAAAAGGATGATCGATTGTGTAAATAGTACAAAAGGGAAACTCTCTGTAGCTCATTACCGACGAGCATTGCCAATGTTTCTTACTATAAAAAAAATGATCGCTGAGAATAAAATTGGTCGGGTAAAATTGATCCAGTTAAATATGTTGCAACCGCACCAATCTCCTATCATTGCCAACAGTGAAAAAAACTGGCGGGTTGATCCTGCGATTGCTGGCGGTGGATTATTTTATGATCTGGCTCCCCATCAGTTGGATATTATAACATTCATCTTTGGTAATTATATTAATTGCTCCGGGATAGCTGCTAATCAGGCAAAATTGTATGAAGCGGAAGATGCGGTTGTTGGATATATCGAATTGCCTAACAATATTTTGTTTACAGGCAACTGGTGTTTCACTGTGCCGGAAAATATGAAAGAAGATGAATGTAAAATAATTGGAGAGAAAGGCTCACTACGCTTTCCATTTTTTGGTAATACGCTGGAGATGATCACTGATAAAGGCAAAGAAGAATTCTCATTTAAACATCCTGCTCATATTCAACAACCGATGATCGATAAAGTAGTACAATACTTTTTAGGGAATGAGCCTAACCCTTGTTCTTTGGAGGATGCACTTGTTAGTTTGGAGATCATGGAAAAGTTTGCAAACATAAAATAAGGAAGTTAGTGCGGAACACAACTTCCTTATTTATTATTAAAATTAATAGGCTGCGGTAAATCGTTCTCTGCTGTGATTATGCTGTTCAAGTTCATCAACAATTACTACTGCCAGATCTTCTACCGATAAGATACTTCTGCCTTCTTCATTAAAAACAGGATTATCTTTTCCTATGCGGTAAGTGCCTTTACGAACGCCGGACGTGCCATGATGCATTTCAATAGCCGGACTTAAAAATACCCAATCCAATTCTTTTTCTTCTTTAAGTATGTTTAGATAATCGCGTGCCGATGTTGCTCCGGATTTATATTCGGCCGGAAAATTTGGATCGTCCACTAATTGTTTCCCATCAATAAATAAACTGCCTGCTCCTCCTACAACTATCAAACGCTTAACACCTGCGTGTTTTACCGCTGATTGTATTGCTTTTGATCCGTTCAAAAAATCATTATACAAATTTGGATTTGTCCATCCTGCGTTAAAAGTACTGATCACAGCATCTTCTCCTTTTATAGCTGCTGTTAATGTAGCCGTATCTGTTATATCAGCTTTAACTAATATCAGGCCCTTTTGCGCAGGAATACTTTCCGGCTTACGTGCAATGGCTTTTACTTCATGCCCTCTTTGTAATAATTCTTTTAACACTGCCTCACCTACAAAACCTGTTGCACCAATCAATGCTGTTTTCATTGTTATATATTTTTTGAATCTTATTTAATGTCCAGTCCATTTTTGTATGCGGCTATTGTATGTATCGGCTACATAAATAATTCCATTCCTATCCACATATATACTTGTCGGAGCAAAAAACTGTAAAGCTCCGGAACCTCTGCCATTACCACCGGCAACAGTTGTGCCTGTGTCAACTCCAGGCATGAATTTTTGAATACGATCATTAGATCTGTCTGATACATATATGGCCCCCTGGCCATTAACATATAATCCCCAGGGTAAATAAAGTTGACTGCTACCATAACCAAAACTATTGCCTCCTGCAACTGTTATTGGATTATGAATCGAAGTATCTGCGGGCCATTCTTGTATTCTGCTGTTCCCATTATCGGTTACATAAATATTCCCGATAGAATCAACATATACCGCTACAGGATTTGCCAGTTGAGTGGAACTTGCGCTGCCTGCCACTGTTACTCCATAATGAATAGAAGTATCTGCGGGCCATTTTTGTATCCTGTTATTATATTGATCAGCTATATAAATATTTCCTGTTTTATCAACAAATAACCCGGTAGGGCCATTCAATTGAGCAGAATCTTGTCCTGAAGTGCTATCACCGGCCACAGTAATAACGGTATTAGAACTCTTTATCCATTTTTGCACACGGTTATTGCCTTGGTCTGCTATATAAATATTCCCTGCAGCATCTACAAATAATCCGGTAGGTAAACTAAATTGATTAGATGCGTTACCTACTCCATTGCCTCCAACTATAGTTATACCTGATGTGCTTCCCGGTGTCCATTCCTGTATGCGATTGTTGTATGTATCAGCGACAAATATATTTCCGGTACTATCTACAAATACGCCAAACGGCCAGTTAAGCTGGTTAGCAGCAGAGCTATCTCCATTACCACCTGCCACGGTTATACCAACACCATTCGATGAATCGACAGGTATGCCGGAACCTGTATTTGTTGAACTCCCCGGTTCTGCCTTATATTTTCCACAGGAAATTAATAAGCATACTACTACAATACCGGATAGTAATAGTTTTAAAATAATATTATTGTTTACGTTGATCTTCATTTATACTACTCTACTTAGAGCCTCTTGCGGCAGTCTTTGCTGTCTAAACAAAATTAGAAGTTAATTTATTAAAATTGGTATAATTAATTTGTGTAGGAATACTGATACAAATTGATACGGTAACTTTACTTATAAATAACTCCGTTTGACAAAGATTGGATTGATATCAGATACGCACAATTATTTAGACGATACCGTTTTTGAACATTTTAAAAACTGTGATGAAATATGGCATGCCGGAGATTTTGGTACGATTGATATTGCCAACAAATTAGCTGCTTTTAAACCTTTAAAAGGCGTGTATGGTAATATTGACGGACAGGATGTACGAAGTATTTATCCTGAAAAATTACAATGGAAATGTGAGGAAATAGAAGTTTTTATGAAACATATTGGTGGTTATCCGCCAAACTATAATGCAGTAACAAAAAAGGAATTGCTAAAGGTACACCCTCAATTATTTATTAGTGGCCATTCTCATATTTTAAAAGTAATGTTTGATGAAAAGATAGACTGCCTGCATATGAATCCGGGAGCTGCGGGTAAACAAGGGTGGCAAAAGGTAAGAACAGTTATCAGATTTACTATTGATAAGAATGATATAAAGGATTGTGAAGTGATAGAATTGTATTAATGCTCATCATAATCCTTCTTACTGATCACAATTAAGAGTGTTGCTATCGGGCCTAATAAAACGGATATTATAAACCATGTAAGCCCATCTTTATGCTTTGATTGAGCAAGTCCTGAATTTATTAATGCTAGAATAAACCATAGGGCAACAAAATTCTGATTAAAAACGTCAAATCCAAATAACATTTCTTTTTTTTAAGGCGGGGTGAATTTTAATAAGTGGCAAAAGTAGTAATTATAATGTGAAAAATTATGTAAATCGGTTATTCTTTGGCATTGTTTTGACTCATTAACTAGTTTAAATATGAAATAAAACGGAAACTGTCTAATTCCGTAATTTCGCGGATATCAATTTATCTATGCGAAGGCTTTTACCATTTTTTATTATTGCTACCGTTTTTGTAGGGTTATCATGTAATCAAAATGATAATGTTGATGATACTGCACAATCGACTGCTGTTACTATTCAGCAACAATTAAAAGAGCAGGTAAAAAAGTATCCCGATTCAATTTTACTAAGGGAAACATTGATACAAAATTATCGTGATAGCGGAAACTATGAAGCTGCTATTTCCGAAGCTAAAAGCACTATTGCTAAAGATAGCGCTAATGGTATTTTATGGGATGATCTGTTTTGGTTGTACTATGAAGATCAGGATACGACCAATGCTATAGCAAGCCTTGAAAAAGCGACATTATTAAGTTCCAATCCTACATATTATGTAACATTAGGTTCTGTATATGCGCAGACAAAAAATGAAAATGCGCTGGAGGTTGCAGATAAATTATATACATACCCTACTCGCGATTATAAAAAAGAATCTCTTTTTATAAAGGGATTATATTATTCGACTATTGGTGAACGCGAAAAAGCAATTCCATTTTTTGACCAAAGTCTGGAAATCGATTATACTTATTTTGATGCATACAGGGAAGAGAGTATTTGTTTGTACAATATGGGTAAGTATGAAGAGTCACTAAAAAAATTACAAAAAGCGGTTAGTATTAAAAGCGATTTCTCTGTTGCGTATTATTGGATGGGAAGATGTTATGAGAAGTTGAATAATAAAAAAGATGCTATTAATAGCTACCAGATGGCGTTACAAATAGATCCTGATTACGACGAAGCTAAAGATGCTTTAAGTAAACTTCAATAGCTTTTACTTCTTGCTTATTTTTTATTTCATAATTTCGACATACTAAACTTTATCATTAAATGGCTATTATCGCTCCATCATTATTATCTGCTGATTTTTTACATCTTGAAAAAGACTGTAACATGCTAAACGAAAGCAAAGCAGACTGGTTTCATTTAGATGTGATGGATGGCCGCTTTGTACCAAACATTAGCTTTGGACCAATGATGGTTGAATTTTTTCGCAAAGCCACAACAAAGATCTGCGATGTTCATTTAATGATCGTAGAACCGGAAAAATATGCAGAAGCTTTTAAAAAAGCCGGAGCAGATATACTTACGGTGCATATTGAAACTTGTCAGCATTTGCATCGAAATATTCAACAAATAAAAGGTTTAGGAATGCAGGCTGGTGTTGCTATCAATCCCCATACCCCTGTTAGTGACCTTGCTGATATTCTGGGAGATATTGATATGGTTTGTATGATGAGTGTTAATCCCGGATTTGGTGGACAATCATTCATTCCGCATACATTACATAAAATAAAGGCGCTTAGAAAAATGATCAATGAACGCTCTTTAAAGGTAAAAATTGAAGTTGATGGTGGTGTAACTTTAGAAAATGCAAAATCAATTATCGATGCAGGTGCAGATGTATTAGTTGCGGGCAGTACTGTATTTAAATCTGCGGATCCAAAAGAAACCATTGCTAAGCTGAAAAGCTTTTAATAGAAGTTCATTGCATCGTTATCCTCATCCAGTTTTCGAAAAGCATACAGCATACAACTAACATGTAGTGCCTGGTCAAATTCATTTCTATGTAACATTCCTCTTACAGCCTCTAACGGTAATAGAATGATCTCGATCTCTTCATTTGCGTCCAGACTTTGGTTGGCTACTTTTTTACCACCTGTTGCTAAAAACAGATCAGTATAATTATTTAATATACCGGGATTAGCAGCAACTTTTCCAAGAAGTTCAATCTGTGCAAACTCATATCCTGTCTCCTCTAATAATTCTCTTGCAATCCCTTTCGTAATATCTTCATCTTCTTCAACAAAACCACCGGGAAGTTCCACGATAGTTTTTTCAATTGGATGACGGTATTGTTTAGTTAAAATTACGTCGCCTTCTTCTGTGATGGCTAATGCACATGCAGAACGAGGTAGTTCTACGATATAATAAGATTCAACGATCTTACCATCAGGCATTTCACATTTGTCTTTACGGGCAGTAAAATATTGAAAGCGGGCAATATATTCTGAAGAGAGTTTTTTCCAGTTCATTGTGTGTTATTAAGAATCTGAACACGATTTTTAATTGATTTGAGGATAGACACGATTTATCATTATACCAAAATCCTGTCTATCCTTTAATCTTTCTAATCTTGTTCAGACAAAATTACCAATTCATTCTTTCTCGCAATCTTGTTACATGTGCCGTATGATGCTTACTGTGCCATGCATACAAACCCAATAAATGCCAAAGCGTTATTTCCTTTTCCATTTCAGGATGAAAAACAGTTCTGTTCCATTCCTCACCTTTAATATTTTTTATCACTTCATTCCATCTTGCATGTAATGCATGTAGTAGTGTCAGGGATATATTAACAGGCAAATTTTTTGTGTCACTTAGCTCGGCCCATAAAGCTTCCCGATATGGTTTTATTGTTGGATTATTTTCTGTTAACCCTAACTTAAAACGTATGTAAGCATTCATATGGCTATCTGCTACATGATGTATCAATTGCTTTACCGTCCAGCCATCAGGACGATAAGGTGTATTGATCTGCGCTTCATCCAAATTCAAAATTGAATTTTCAAGTTGTTGTGGCAGAAACTTTATATCCAATATCCATTCTTGTAATTGCTTATCAGAAAATGGCTGCGGTTCGTATTTACCAATTGGATATTTTAAGTCTTCTGTCATACAATAAAGCCCAATTATTTTTTACCATTTGGTGCTGCTGGTGTTGCTTCCGGAGTCGTTGCTGGTTTAATAACTGCAGGTTTGATCGATAACAGTTCCATTTCAAATATCAAAGCAGAACCCCCTGGAATTTGGCTACCTGCTCCTCTATCGCCATAAGCAAGGTCACTTGGGATATAAACTTTGTATTTATCGCCAACATGCATTAATTGCAGAATCTCTGTCCACCCTTTAATAACGCCACCAACAGGTATAGTTAATGGTTCACCTCTTTTGTAAGAGTTGTCAAATTCTGTTCCATCAATTAAAGTGCCTGCGTAATTAGCTACCACTGTATCCTGTGCTGTTGGAGATATTTTAGAAGAATCTGATTTTCTTAATATTTCATATTGTAATCCATCAGGTAAAGTAGTTACTCCTGTACGTTTGCCGTTAGCGTCTAAAAAAGTCAGGCTCTTTGCTTTTGTGCCGGTAAGCTTTTGAGCCATATACTCTTGTATTTTTTTCTGTATAGTCATGCTAGCTTGTTCTTCAGTTATTGCTGTTGTTTTATTTTTGAATACGTCTTCCATTGCTTTCTGCATGGCAGCATAATTTATTTTATCAATTCCCTGTTTATCCAGGTTGTGTGCAATATTCATCCCTAAAGCATAGCTGAATGAATCAGTTGAATTCTTTAAAGGGTTTACAGTAGCGGGTTGCGGAGCTGATACTACTTTCATTTTTGTAGTTTTCTTAGGGGCTACTTGTGCTTGTGCAGCGGTACTTGCGATTGCAACTAATAAAGTCGCAAAAATAAACTTTGTCATTTTTTAGTTTTAATTGGTGTGATGTATAAAAATTTATTCTTCTCTGATTTCTTTTCCCGTAAGATGAATGAATACATCTTCAAGGTTGGCAGATTTCACTTGCTTTGGTCTTTCGAAACCCGTTGCTACCAGATCATCGATCATCTTATCAGGCGAGGCTAATGATATTATTTTGCCTTCATCCATGATCGCAATACGGTCGCACAATTGTTCTGCCTCATCCATATAATGTGTGGTAAGAATAACGGTTGTTCCTTCTGCCCTTATCGTTCTTATTAGTTCCCATAAATTTCTACGTGCTTGCGGATCCAGGCCTGTAGTAGGCTCATCTAAAAAAACAACTCTTGGTTTATTGATCAATGTTGTGGCAATCGAGAAACGTTGTTTCTGTCCGCCACTCATTTCTTTAAATTTATTTTTTGCTTTATCTTCCAAATTCACCAATTTCAGCAGATCCATCGGATCTACTTTCCGGTTATACAATCCTGCAAAAAGATCGATCAGCTCAAGCAGGTTCAATCCTGGGTAAAAACCCGATGTTTGTAACTGAACGCCGATTATCTTTTTAATATTATCAGGTTCCTTATCAAGATCGAGTCCGTCAACAATTACTTTTCCGCTTGTTTTTTCGCGAAGCGTTTCTATAATTTCCAGTGTAGTTGATTTACCCGCACCATTCGGCCCAAGTAAACCAAATATTTCTCCTTCATACACATCGAAAGATATTCCCTTTATCGCTTCAAAAGAACCGTAATTCTTTTTTAGATCTTTAACCGAAATAATTGTTTTATGCATACCTCAACGTGCCTAATGGCAGAGCAATTTAAGTAAAAAAATACCTTTTCAAATATTTGTATTTATTACATCTTCCTGCCAATTAATAACGTGGTTTTAAATACTTGCTATAATTAGATAAGAATACGACTTTTGCAAATTATTTGAGAGGGCTAAATTAAACGAATTAACTCAATCAACCCAAATAACAAGTAGTATAGATGAAGGTTTTTAAATTTGGCGGCGCCAGTATTAACAGTATCGACAGGATAAAGAATGTAGGCAAAATATTAGAGTCATTTAAGGGCGAGCCTATTTTAGTAATAATATCTGCCATAGGCAAAACCACCAATGCTTTGGAAAAAGTAGCCGAATCTTTTTTTGCAGGAAATAAAGATGAAGCGTTGAAACTTTTTACCGAAATAAAAAATGAACATTTAACATTGGTGGCGCAATTAGACTTACGGTCTGTTGCTACTTTAAGTGATTTGTTTACTGAAGTAGAATGGTTATTACATGATAAACCTGTAAGAGATTATGATTATTATTACGATCAGATTGTTTGTTGCGGAGAATTATTAAGTACAGCGATTATCAGTGATTATTTTAATGCTATATCGATCAAAAATATCTGGGTTGATGTAAGAGATACATTTAGTACTGACGATAATTTTCGGGATGCAACCATTGATTGGAAGTTAACAGAACAAAAAGTTCAAAAAAATATTCTGCCCCTTTTCTCAAAAACTAATATTGTTATAACGCAAGGATTTATTGGGGCTACCGATGAAAATGAAAGTACAACTTTAGGCAGAGAAGGAAGCGATTATACAGCTGCTATTTTTGCTAACATGCTGGATGCTGAAAGTCAAACGATATGGAAAGATGTAGAAGGTGTTTTTAATGCGGATCCTAAAAAATTCTCTGAAGCTGTAATTATTAATGAATTAAGTTATAGCGAAGTGATAGAGATGGCTTATTATGGCGCGCAGGTAATACATCCTAAAACGATCAAGCCCATTCAAAACAAAAATATTCCATTGCACGTACGCTGCTTTTTAAAACCGGAGCTAGCCGGAACGATAATCAGCAAAAAAAATGTACAAGGCCTTCCTCCTATTATTGTTATAAAAGAGAGACAAGTATTGATGGAGCTTCGCTCGAAAGATTTTTCTTTTGTAGAAGAAAAGCCTGTTGGAAAACTGTATGAATTGTTTGAACAGATAAAGATCAGGCCAAACTTATCTCAAAACGGCGCCATTAGTATTTTATATTGTTTGGATGATAAGCCGGATAGAATTGAAAAATTGGCATTAGCTGCGGGAGAAATATTTGATGTGCAATTAGAAAAAAATCTTACACTTTTAACGGTAAGGCATTTCACGGAGACTGTTTTGCAGGAATTAACCAAAGGAAAAGTAAAATTATTAAGTCAACAGAATAAGGATACTATTCAGATCGTAATGAAGTAGCTGTAAAGACTATGATAGTTTTTACAGCTACTGTAGTCGAGTATAATATTATTCAGCTCTATCTCTACGTTGTGGCCCAATATCTCCGGCATCATCTTTAGGTTGTGGCTTGGCATTAGGTAGCTTGCCTCGTTTATAAATGATCAGGCCATTTAGAAAATTTCTCAACAGCTGATCTCCTGCTTCCATATAACCAGGCTGGTCCTCATTTCTAAAAATATCTCCTAAAGCACCTTTACTGATCTCAAAATCTGCTAAGGCTAGTATTTTTATAATGTCTTCGGTATGTAAAGAAAGTGCTACACGTAATTTTTTCAGTATGTCATTATTTGTTAACATGTGTTCATTAGTTTATTGATAATTGATGATTAAAAGTAACACTATTGTTGCATTTTTATTTATCTTTAAGCTATATCCCAAACCGCCGCAAACTTTACTTTATTTATGAGCCCTAATCCTTACAATGTGATATTGGTAGATGACCATGTATTACTACGCGATGCCCTTGCTTCCCTTATAAATACTTTTGATGAATGTCGTGTAACAAATGTTGCAGGTAATGGCAAAGAACTTATGGATGAATTAGGAAACGGTAATATCCCTCATATTGTACTGTTAGATCTTAATATGCCAGTAATGGACGGTTATGAAACGGCAAAATGGTTACATGATAATCATCCTCAGATAGGTGTATTGATATTAACCATGTATGATTCTGAAATAGCATTGATACGGCTGTTACAATTAGGAGTAAAAGGCTTTCTAAAGAAAGATGTGAACCCCGATGAATTAAAAACTGCATTAATATCAGTCGCTAATGGCGATTATCATTACTCTCATGGTGTAACAGGCAGATTGGTAACATTGTTTCAAACAAATCATGACAATAATTCTTCGTTAGACAATGCTATCTTAAACGATATTGAAATTGATTTTTTGAAATTAGCCAGTACGGATATGACCTATAAAGAGATCGCTGATATTATGAAACAAACTCCCCGTATGATCGACAATCACCGCGATTCTCTTTTTGTAAAATTGAATGTAAAAAGCAGGGTTGGATTGGCTATCTACGCAATAAAGAGTGGTATTGTAACTTTTTAAAAAAGGCCGAATAAGGTAGAATCTATTTTAGAGATGATCTGTCCCAAATGTTCTTCATTTTCTGCAAACTTGTTAGTATTGGCATCGATTATTAATAATGGGCCTTCTTTGTAGTTTTCTATCCAATTATTATAATAATCGTTTAGTTTTTTTAAATAATCCAGGCGGATATTTTCTTCATACTCTCTCCCACGTTTTTGTATTTGCGCTACCAATGTTGGCACCGATGCTTTTAAATAAATTAAAAGATCCGGGGGCTGCACCATTGATTTAAGTGTTTCGAAAAAATTATAGTAATTGGTAAAATCACGTTTGCCCATAAGGCCCATATCATGCAGGTTTGGTGCAAATATATTGGCATCCTCGTATATAGTTCTATCCTGAATAATAGTTTCAGTACCACGGTGAATGTCCAATAAATTATTCAACCTGCTGTTAAGAAAATATATCTGCAGGTTAAAACTCCAGCGTGGCATATCCTCATAAAAATCATTGAGGTATGGATTATGGTCTACATCTTCAAATTGAGGGATCCATTTATAATGCTTGCTAAGTAACTCTGTTAAAGTGGTCTTACCGGCACCTATATTTCCTGCTATAGCAATGTGCTTTGGTTTTTTTGTCTTTGCCATGCCCCTATCCTCTAAAAGAGAATTTTTATTTTTATGGTTAATGTATTATAGTTTTCAAAGATTGAAAGTATGCAAACTTAATTATATCGCAAACATAATATGTCTTTTATTCGGGAACAGGGCTTAATAATAGTTTAAGCCGATAGCTGTTCGTACCAGTTCCATAGTTGCTTTGGCGCTTTGTCTGGCTTTTTCGGCACCTTGTTCCATTACCTGTTTTAAATATTTTTCATCCTGTAAAATGGCGTCTACTTTATTGCGTATTGGAGAGATAAAGTTCACCATGTCTTCTCCTAACTGCTTTTTCATATCGCCATAACGAATAGTACAATTATTGAAATCATCGTCATATTTTTTAATAACATCTTCACTGCTCACCAGTTTCATTAACCCAAAAATATTATCAATATAATCTGGTTTAGCCGAATTCTTCTCTGTTGGACCGCCATCAGTCTTAGCTTTCATTACTTTTCTACGTATCAGTTCATCATCATCTGCTAAGTATAAAGTTGCCAGCTGATTCTCACTCTTACTCATTTTGCCGGTACCATCCAGACTTGGAACCTTTACCAATTCTTCATTGTAATTAAACGCAACCGGTTCGGGAAAAACCTCGCCATAGCGATGGTTAAAACGATTAACGAAATTTCTAGCCATTTCGAGATGTTGTTCCTGATCTTTCCCAACAGGCACATATTTGGCACGATGTAATACAATATCTGCCGTTTGTAAAACAGGGTATGTCAGTAATCCCGCGTTTACATTCTCAGGATTTTGGCGAACCTTATCTTTAAAAGTTGTGGTCTTTTCCAGCTCTCCTTTATACGCCATCATATTCAAATACAAATACAATTCTGATGTTTCGTAGACGTGGCTCTGGCAATACAATGCTACTTTATCAGGATCTAATCCGCAAGCAATATTCTCAGCTAAAACTCTATGTACATTGGCTTTTAATTCTTTTGTATCAGGATGTGTAGTAAGCGAATGCAGATCTGCCACCATAAAGAAGCAATTAAATTCTTCCTGCATACGCACATAATTGCGAATGGCCCCAAAATAATTGCCCAAATGCAAAAAACCTGTAGGGCGAATGCCACTCATTACTATTTCTTTTTTCTTATCGCTCATAAGTCCGCGAAGATAGTTTTTTATGTTTATTTGTTTAGGGTTTGGCAGTTGAGAGGTCAACAAATTTCTACAATATTATTCTTTATACTAAACCATCAACTTTAAACTATAAACTTCTCCAAAACTTATTACTTTTGGGTATGGAAGTAAATGATCAATTAGTAGATAAATTAGCCAATCTATCAAGATTACAGTTTGATACCGCTGAAAAAGTGGCTATTAAAGCGGATCTGCAAAGCATGATACAATTCATAAATAAATTGAATGAATTGGACACTACAGGCGTTGAACCTTTGTTACACATGAGCGATAATGTAAATGTTTTGAGAGCAGATGAGGTACAAGGCAGCATATCAAGAGAAGATGCTTTGAAAAATGCACCTGTGCATGACGAACAATTTTTTAAAGTACCGAAAGTAATTCAGAAGTAAATTAATAATTAGTAATTAATGCTTAATAATTCTTTTAAATTATTTAAGTACTAGATTTCGCATACTTCTTTTTCCAACCTAAATAATTATTAATTCTTAATTATCAATTATTAATTTAATGCAAGGCATTATCCATTTAGAGAATATCAGCAAGAATTATTACCTGGGTAAGCAAGAGTTGCAGGTATTGAAAGGTATCAATATTGATATTTTTAAGAATGAATATGTAGCATTGATGGGACCGAGTGGTTCCGGTAAATCAACCCTAATGAATATTTTAGGGTGCCTCGACTCTCCTACTGGTGGCAAATATATTTTGAATGCGAAAGATGTGAGCGGAATGCCCGATAACGATCTGGCAGAAGTTCGCAACAAAGAGATCGGTTTTGTTTTTCAACAATTTAACTTACTGCCACGTTTAACCGCGATAGAAAATGTTGCATTACCGCTTATCTATAGTGGTGTTGAAAAGAAAGAAAGATTAGAAAGAGCTATGGAAGTTCTGACTAAAGTAAAGCTGGAGGATCGCAGTCATCATAAACCAAATGAGCTAAGTGGTGGCCAATGTCAGCGCGTTGCCATTGCAAGAGCATTGATCAATGATCCATCTATTATTTTAGCTGATGAACCTACGGGTAATCTCGATTCAAAGACATCTTATGAAATAATGGATATCCTTACCAAAATACATAATGATGGGAACACCGTTATTTTAGTAACACATGAAGAAGATATCGCCAAGTATGCAAAACGTGTCATTCGTTTAAAAGATGGAGTTATTGCAAGTGATATTATAACAGCTGATAAAACGCTGAATCTACAATAATCAATCATGGCACTAAAAATATATACTAAAACCGGAGATCTTGGCAAAACAAGTCTGATCGGCGGAACTAAAGTTCCCAAAAGCCATTTGCGTATAGAAAGCTATGGTACCGTTGATGAATTGAATTCTTGTATAGGGTTATTGGCAGATCAGCTTACAGATAAACATGGTAAAGTTATTCTAAAAGAAATACAGGACAGATTGTTTACTATCGGCTCATCATTAGCATGCGATCCCGACAAAGAACCATTAATGAAGATCCCAGATCTGAAAGAAAGTGATGTTGTTTTATTAGAGAAGGAAATTGATGCGATGAATGAAGTATTAGCGCCAATGAAATTTTTCATCTTGCCTGGCGGACATCCGACAATATCTACCGCACATATAACCCGTTGTGTATGCAGAAGAGCAGAAAGAATATGTGTGAATATGCAAGAGCAGGAATTATTTGTAGAGCCTTTAGTTATTAAATACCTGAATCGCCTGAGTGATTATCTTTTTGTTGTAGCAAGATATACGGGGCATTTATTGAATGTGCCTGAAGTGGCGTGGAAGCCTCGTATTTAGATTTGGTTAAATAGTTTAATGGTTAAATTGTTTGATTGTTGATAACACATTGTATCCAATAAACTATTAAACAATTTAACCATTAAACATTAACAATCAGCCCATCCTTCATGTGTAAAGTCCTATCGCTCATTTGAGCTAGCTCTTCATTATGGGTTACTATTAAAAAAGTCTGGTTGAAGTTTTTTCTTAGATCTATAAATAATTGGTGTAATTCTTTGGCGTTTTTACTATCAAGGTTGCCGGTTGGCTCATCTGCCATTATTATAGATGGGTTATTGATCAATGCTCTTGCCACTGCAACCCTTTGCTGCTCTCCACCTGATAATTGATTGGGTTTATTTTCTAATCGCTGAGAGAGTCCTAAAGTCGCTAATAACTCTATAGCTCTTTCATTTACTTCCTTCTTTTTTGTGCCGGCTATCCATCCTGGGATGCAAACATTCTCTAAAGCAGTAAATTCCGGTAGTAGATGATGAAATTGAAAGACAAACCCGATATGTTTATTTCTAAAAGCAGCCAGTCTTTTGCCGGTAAGTTCGTTTACACGCTCATCTTCTAAAGTAATGATTCCTTTTTCAGCCTTATCCAAAGTGCCGAGAATATGCAGCAAGGTGCTTTTCCCCGCACCGGATGAACCCACTATACTGACAATTTCTCCCTTTTGAATAGTAATATCTACCCCTTTTAATACGGGTAATGTTCCATAATTCTTAATAATTCCTGTGGCCTTCAACATCAGGCTAAAGTAATTAATAATTAAGAAATTACGCGATTACAAGGGATTTTTTGTAATATTTATGCTTTTCTTTAATTTGAAAAATACAGCGGGGGAAAAACACATTTGGTCAGTTCCACCAAACTTTTACATTTGCAAAAATTAAACCCATTTAGAAGATGTTCTGGACACTCGAATTAGCCTCTCATTTAGAAGACGCACCTTGGCCTGCAACCAAAGACGAATTGATAGATTTTTCCATCAGAAGTGGTGCCCCTATTGAAGTAATTGAAAATTTGCAGGAATTAGAAGACGAAGGTGAAGTATATGAAGGATTAGAAGATATCTGGCCCGATTATCCAAGCCAGGATGACTTCTTCTTTAACGAAGATGAATATTAAAATCTAACTATTACAGCTTGAGTGCTAAGTTTTATGTATAAACTATATAAAGTTTGGCACTTATTATTTGTATATGAATAAGCCAAAACCTCGAATTGACATCGTTAATGACATTTTAGAGGAGTGTATTATTGCCTATCCTGTATCCTCTTTTGTAATCAGTCTATACAAACAATATCAGCAACGAGGAAGTCTTAGCAAAAAACAGTTAGAAGGATTATATAGTAAAACCGTCCAAATAGAAAACATCTCCTCCAGCAAATTAGCTACGCTGGAAGCTTTAATAAAAAAGATGCCTACCAGGTACAAGTCTGAAGTATCAACGCCACCAGCCTCATTTGAAAAAGATATTGTTGTTGGTGAAATGATAACTACCATTTTAGAAAAGCGTCCACAACACAAAACAGTATTGCTGCTTAAAATAAAGTACGATAAAAATGAAGTACTTACTGCTACTGAAGTTGCAGACTTAAAAAGGTTTGTCCAAGCGCTTAAATAATGTTTTTATTTTCTTCCCCATAGTCTTGGATTATTTTCCGTGAATGGCATCCTTTATAAGGGCTATAACGTTTCTTAGAGTATAATTACATCCGTTCTTTATAGTATTGCGTATGTAATTAATAATACTGGTCTATATTTTGTTACAGAAATCAACGATTCATATTATTTTACATCAACAAATTAAATAGGTTACATGATATCTGCTGATAGCATTAAATTATTGCGAATTCCTTTTTCTTTCTTTTTGGCACCATTGTATTTTTTTACTTTGTCGATGGTGCCGGATATCAATTGGGCGAAAGCCGCGTTGATATTTGTTATCCTTAATTTTTTGATATATCCTGCCAGCAATGGCTATAATAGTTATATGGATAGAGATACGGAAAGTATCGGCGGTATAGAAAAACCTCCTCCTCCATCACAGCAACTTTTTTATGTAACGATACTGTTGGATACGACAGGTATTTTATTAAGCTTGTTGATCTCTCCTACTTTTGCTGCGATGATGCTATTATATGTGATCGCGTCTAAAGCATACAGTTATAGAGGTATACGATTAAAGCGGTTTGCAATTATTGGGTATCTGACAGTAATTATTTTTCAGGGAGCGTTAACATTCTTAATGGTATACAACGGCACTAATATGATAAGTACTATTAATATTCCCTGGCAAGGTTTATGCATTTGTGCTTTATTGATTGGAGGATTTTATCCGCTTACGCAGATATATCAACATAAGCAGGATACTGCAGACGGCGTTACTACAATTAGTTACAAACTTGGTTATACAGGAACTTTTATTTTTTGTGGAATTATTTATTTTATTGCATGGATACTAATGGCGCAATTTTTTCTACAGCAGAATAGTATGAGTAAATTATTATTGATCACTGCTTTTTTTGTTCCCATCATAATTTATTTTTCCTGGTGGTTCTTGCAGGTTAAAAAGGATCATAGCGCAGCGAATTTTAAAAATACCATGCGTATGAATTGGATCGCGGCAACCTGTACTAATACAGCTTTTATCATTTTATTAATTTGGAACCATTTTGAGTAAGATCGTATCTATAGGTACAGCCGTCCCAGCTTTTAAACATGATCAGCAGAATATTATGTCGTTCATGAAAAAAGTGTATGCGCTTTCTGAAAGCGATAGCAGAAAACTACAATTTTTGTATAAGCAAGGCGGAATTGATACGCGCTATTCTGTTATTCCTGATTATAGTACTGAAGTTGCTTCCTGGAAATTTTATTCTCCTACTGAAAATCTGGAACCATTTCCTTCGGTAGAAGAAAGAATGAAAATATACAAAGAGCATGCGGCGCCTTTATCATTACAAGCTGTTGAAAATTGTATCGGCTCATTTCCAAAAGAAAAAATAACCCATTTAATAACGGTCAGCTGTACGGGAATGAGTGCACCAGGACTAGATCTTGAGCTACTTGAATTATTACACTTACCTCCCACTACTTGCAGAACATCTGTAAATTTTATGGGTTGTTATGCCGCCATACATGCATTAAAAATTGCCAATGCATTTTGTATAGCTGATGAAAATGCGAATGTATTAATTGTTTGTACTGAGCTTTGCACCTTACATTTTCAAAACTATCCTACTGTTGAAAATATGACAAGCAGCATGTTGTTCGCTGATGGCGCAGCGGCTGTCTTAGTTACAGGAAATAAAAAAACTGAAGGAATAAATATTGATAATTTCTATTCTATGGTAGCATCGAAAGGTAGCAGTGATATGGCTTGGGACATTTCTTCTAAAGGATTTTTAATGACTCTAAGCAGTTACATTCCTGATTTGATAGAAGAAGACTTTGATGAATTGGCAGTTAATGCATTAGCAGCAGTAAATCTACAAAAGCAGGATATTTCACATTGGTGCATTCATCCCGGAGGAAAAAAAATATTGGAATCAGTGCATAAAAGTCTTGGATTTACAAACGGACAATTGCAATCCAGTTATGATGTTTTGAAAGATTATGGTAATATGTCATCACCAACAATATTGTTTGTATTGCAGAAAATATTATCAGCTTCCGACATAAAAAAAGGAGAAAAAATATTCGGTGCAGCTTTTGGCCCCGGATTAACAATGGAAACTTTTATTTTATCCGCATGATAAACCTTCATCAACGCAGCAATCAAAAGGAATTATTGGATGGAGATAACATCCCCTTCCCTGCGTTGAAACAGAATCTTAAAGAATTAAATTTCATTAATACTTGTCTTGGAGGTCACGACATTACACTTCAGGGAATAGTACGCTCTATCGGTAACGAACAAACTATTACGGTATGTGAAATTGGTTGCGGTGGCGGTGATAATCTTTTCGCTATTTATAAATATTTTTTGAAAAGAGATATTACAGTAAATTTTATTGGTATCGATATAAATGAAGGATGCATTAATTATGCGCGTGAACGATACCCGCAACTCAATTGCAAATGGATCTGTAGTGATTATGCCACAGTTACATTCGAGCGAAATCCTACAGTTATTTTCTCTTCTTTATTTTGTCATCATTTTACGAATGATCAATTAATACATATGTTGCGATGGTTGCAACAGAATTGTCGCAATGCTTTTTTTATCAATGATCTTCAGCGCCATTGGCTGCCTTATTATTTTATCAAATACCTTACAAAAATCTTCAGCAGATCTTACCTCGTAAAAAATGATGCTTGCTTATCTGTTGCACGTGGGTTTACAAAAAAAGAATGGGTAGATCTACTACAGAAGGTAGGAATAAAAAATTACAAAGTGATCTGGCAATGGGCATTTCGCTGGTTGATTATTGTTGACAATAAGTTACTGCATGAATAATATATCTCCACAACATACCGTAAGTGATGTCGCTATTGTTGGTGGCGGTCTTGCAGGATTGTCGCTTTCTATTCAGTTGGCTAAAAAGGGTTACAGCGTTATTCTGTTTGAGAAAGAAATCTATCCTTTCCATAAAGTCTGCGGAGAATACATTAGCATGGAATCCTGGAATTTTATTCAATCGCTTGGTGTAGATCTGGATAAATTAAATGTATCACATATTAGTCAATTACAGGTCTCTGCTCCTAATGGAAAATTAATACAACATACACTGCCATTAGGTGGATTTGGTATTAGCAGGTATTTACTAGATGGTATACTTGCGCAAATTGCACGATCTAATGGTGTGATTATTAAAGAAAATACAAAAGTTACAGATATTGTTTTTGCAAATGAAGTATTTGATATTTATACCGAAGAGAACATTTACAAAGTAAAAATTGTATGTGGAAGTTTTGGTAAACGAAGTAATCTTGATGTGAAATGGAAACGCCCTTTTGCGTTCGCTGCAAAAAATAACAGCAATAATTATGTCGGTATAAAATATCATGTTACAGCAAATCTACCGGCCGATTCAATTTCATTACACAATTTTCAGGACGGCTATTGCGGCATTTCAAAAATTGAAGATGGCAAATATTGTCTTTGTTACTTAACAACGGCGAATAATCTCAAAAAAAGTAATGGCAATATAAAAATGATGGAACAAAATATTTTGTCGCAAAATCCACATCTTAAAAACATATTTTCTTCTGTTGAAATTTTATATGATGCTCCGCTTACTATTTCACAAATAAGCTTTGATAAAAAAAGCCAGGTTGATGATCATATATTAATGATTGGCGATGCCGCAGGAATGATAGCACCTTTATGTGGTAATGGAATGAGCATGGCGCTACACGCCAGTAAGCTTGCATTTGAGCAGGTTAATGCTTTTTTACAAAGTGATATTTCAAGAGAAAAGATGGAGCAAGAATATGTTCAACAATGGAATCATCATTTTAGCAAACGGTTAAAAGCGGGCAGGATCATTCAAAAATTATTTGGCAATAAAATAGTTACAAATGTTTTTATTGCAACGTTAAAGCCATTTCCTAAGTTGGTTAATTACTTAATAAAGCAAACACACGGACAAGTGTTTTAAATTATAGTTGTTCCCAAACATCTTTTCCAAACTGTTCTAATCCCGGATCTCTGGCACCCATTAATAACAATACAGTATTGTCTGTTAAATGCGGACGAACAGTTTGCAAAAATTTATTTCTATCCTCAACAAAGAAAGCATTTTTGCCTAAAGCTTTAATATCGGTGATCAGGTCGTTTGATGAGATATCTTTTACGGCCGTACCTCCTGCATAAAAAATTTCACTCATCCATATTTCATCTTGTGGTCTTAATACTGCAGCAATTTCTTTTACAAAATCAGTGCGTAAAAAACGCGTTGGTCCGTAACCGTGAGGTTGAAACCAGGCGACTACTTTAGGTGCAATATATTGACAAGCTGCAATAGAAGAGGCACATTTGGCAGGATTGTGTGCATAATCATCAATTACCCAAACGCCGTCCTTATTGCCTAATATTTGATGGCGACGATAGATCCCTTCATATTTTTCTAACGCTGCCGTGCAGATCTTTAAATCAACGCCTAATTGGTTGGCAACGGCTGTTGCCGCCAAAGCGTTTTCCATATTGTGTTTGCCAACGGTATTGATGGAGAATTGGATATTGTTGACTGAATATTTAATATTGAATCCTTCCTGCTTAAAATCTTTTGCAACATATCCTGCAGCAATATTTTCGTCAGTTGTAAAATCGTTTTTAATATTTGCTGATAATTGTCTTGCTAGAATATTTGATTGATTAACAATAAATAACTGTTTTGTATTCTTTTTAAAAGTGCTAAAAATTTGAATCAGCTCATCAATTTCCTGATGGTCTTTATCTATGTTTAATAACAATCCAACTTCAGGCTCGTATTGAACAATAGAACCGTCACTCTCATCGGCTTCAATCACCAGCCATTCTCCTTGGCCAACTTTTGCATTACCGATCTTTCCTTCTTTGATGATACTTATTAAGCCTGCGCCACTAATGATACTCGGTTGTAGATTTGCTTTCTCCAGAATATCAAACAACATGCCGCTGGTAGTGCTTTTGCCCGAAGTCCCTCCTATTGCTATTGTTTTTTTACTTTTAGCGATCAACGCTAAAACTTCAGAACGTTTGATGATCGGGATATTTAATTGCTTTGCTTTCTGCACTTCAAAAACAGTGTCTTCGATCGCTGTTGAAACAACTATCAAATCAGTTTTTTCGTTAATGCCTTCGCCGTTTTGCAAAAAACATTTGATGTTTTCTGCAGTTAATTTCTCTTTTGTTTCATTAAAAGTATCAGGCGTAAAATATCTATCAGAGCCACTTACATTTTTACCAATCCCTGATAAATATTGAGCGATCGCACTCATGCCTGTTCCGGCAACGCCGATAAAAAAAACATTTTCAAAATCATCAATACTTTTGATCATCCTACATTGATTGAATAAAAATTATGAGATAGCAGTGTTATGATGTAATGTTTTATAAGAAACAACAAAGGCTGTAAGCATAATGATAGCACCCAGGAAAAAAGCAGCACCGGCAAAATGAACGGGGGTATTGTCTCTTGTAAAATAAGAAAAGATATTGGTCATCAATGGTGGACCAATGATCGATGCAAGGCTCATTACACTTGTTAAACCACCTTGAAGCTCACCTTGTTCATTTTTTGGAACTTGTGCAGACATGACAGATTGCAAAGCCGGGCCACAGAATCCTCCTAAACAATATGGTATTAAAAATACAAACATCATCCAGCTTTGTGAGGCAAATGCAAATAAAAATAAGCCTGTTGCATATAGCACATAACCCAAATACATGCTACGTTTATTTCCAAGTTTAGGATTAACAATGCGTATCAAACCTCCCTGAACTATTGCGATCAATAAACCAACAACGCTCAAAGAAATACCGATCATTCGTTCGTTCCAGTTAAATTTTTGAATAGTAAAAAAAGACCAGGTACTTTGAATGGCCATTCCTCCCAAAAAAATTAAAAAGTATGAAACGATCAATCCTTTCAATTCGCCATATTTCTGTAATTTTTTTAAAGAACTGATAGGATTAGCGCGTTTCCAATCAAAATGACGGCGATGTTCCATATCTAACGATTCCGGTAAAACCAAATAACCATAAATGCAGTTACATAAACTTAAACCCGCAGCCACCATAAATGGAACGCGTTCACCAAAACCTCCTAACAAACCGCCAATTGCAGGGCCTATAACAAAACCTAATCCAAAAGCGGCTCCTACCATACCAAAATTTTGTGCCCTGTTTTCTTCTGTGCTAATATCGGCAATATAGGCAGTGGCTGTTGTAAAACTTGCACCACCAATTCCTGCGATCGTTCTTCCTATAAATAACCAACCTATTGTAGGTGCGAATGATAAAAAGATATAATCGATCCCTAAACCGAATAACGAGAATAATAAGATCGGCCTTCTGCCATATTTATCACTTAAGTTTCCCAGCATTGGAGAAAATAAAAACTGCATCAGGGCATATGCAAACGTAAGCCAGCCACTATATTTAGAAGCATCACTGATGCTGCCATGAATAAGACTGGTGATCAGTTTCGGCATGATGGGAATAATTAATCCTATACCAATCACATCAATCAATAGTGTTATAAAGATGAAAAGTATTGCCGCGTTACGTTTAGGAGCCATTTTGTTGATTCTTTAATTATAGAATGCCAAAGCTAATTAAAAAGTTAAAAGTCAAAACCAAAAAAGCTATTTAATTGATGGCTGTTCAATTTTTAGCTTTTCACTTTTAAATTTTGACTTAATAAAAAAGAGCCCAATAAATTGAGCTCTTTTTAGAAATACTATTCAGTTAATGATTACCATCTTCTGTTACCACCGCCACCAGAGTTACGGTTGTTGCTGTAGCTATTGCCACCGCTTCTTTCTTCTCTTTCTTTTGCGATAGAAACGCTCATTGCACGACCTTCAACTTCTTTGTTGTTTAGGCCTAACATTGCATCTTTACCTTCTTCGTCAGAAGCCATTTCAACAAAGCCAAAACCGCGTGAACGGCCTGTTTCTCTGTCCATAATTACTTTAGCAGAAGAAACTGTACCGAATCTTGCAAAAAGTTCATTCAATTCAACATCACTTGTGTTGAAACTCAAATTTGAAACATAAATGTTCATAAAATCTAAAAATTAAAATAAATAAAAATAAAATACCTGTGATGGTACCAGTAAACAAAACGATTAAAAAGAGGAAAACTATTACGAGTGGAGAATGTAAAAATTTGAATCTATCTAAAACTATGTGCTCACAGAGCTAAATCACTTTGTGAAGATAAACTATATTATTGAATATTGTTGATTTAATATTTAATATTGACAGGAACCATAGAGATTAGGGCAATATCACATATTCAATTACTTAGCTTTCAGCTCATTTATCTTATCAATAAACTCCTGCATAGCTTCTTCTTTTGGTTTGCCTTTCATTTTTTCCCAGGCGCCATATTTTGCTTTGGCAACAAAATCAAACATATTGGTTGGGGGATCAATATTGATGTCTCCCTCCTGCCCTTGCTTAAATAACGAGTATAATTGTAACAAAACATCAGTCGAAGGCTTCTTTGTTAAAAGTTTACTGTCAGCCTGTGCCTGTTCAAATAATTCTTTCAATCCCATATCTATTTTTTCAACAAAAATAATTCCTTTCGCGTTAAATTACTCTACTCTTTGCATTTATCTTAACAATTGTCAGCAAACTTAAGGTGTGTTGTTATCGTTTATCAATCTATAAATCAATTATCATGAAAGCTATATTTTCTACATTATTAGCAATCGTTCTTTTTACATCATGCGGACAAACGCAAACTAAACCACTTAAGATCGTTCCCGGTAATAAGAATCATACTTCCAACGAATCAATCGTTTATTTTTCTGAAGGTTGTTTTTGGCATGCAGAACTGGTATTTCAAAGTTTAGTAGGTGTAACAGATGCTGTTTCAGGCTTTGCCGGAGGTACTACAAAAAATCCAAGTTATGAAGAAGTTTGTACAGGCTCAACTGGCCACGCAGAAACAGTTCAGGTTTATTATGATCCTGTCAAGATCAGTTATCAAACATTAGTAGAAGCTTTTTTTGCAAGTCAGGACCCAACACAAGTTAATGGACAAGGAAATGATGAAGGAACGCAATACCGCTCTATTGTTTTTTATACAAATGATAAAGAAAAACAGATCATCACTGCTGAGATAAAGAAGCTAACAGATTCGAAGAAATATAATAGCAAGATCGTTACGCAAGTAGTTCCATTTACAAAATTCTATCCGGCTGAAGATTATCACCAGGAATATATTTATTACAACCCTAATAATCCTTATGTACAGAATGTTTCAATACCTGATTTTTTAGAATTTAAGAAGAACTTTAAAGGGAATTTTAAGTATTAAATATAACCACCCAACCTTTTTGATTGATTAGCAGTATATGTGGTAAAGCAATTACCATTTATACTGCTTTTTAGTTTCAATACCATAATTTTAAAATATAAACCAACCAAAATCTTTTTATGAACAAAAAGAATTTATGCTTTTTAGCCATTAGTTTTTTATCAGTAGTCATGTTTACAAGCTGCAAAAAAACAAGTTCCTCATCTAACAATAATACCAATAATAGCACCAATATAAATGGTACTTTATTAACAGAGTTTGTTGAATTGGATACTTTACATGCTGCAACACATGATACCACATACAGAACGGTATTTCAATATGATAATTCAAAAAGATTAAATGGATTTATAAACTACAGTTATGATTCTTCGTTCGGAACTGTAACAGATTTTAATGCCGGAACTCTTTTTTATAACAGTACAGATGCCCATCCTTATAAATCTGTTGTTTATCAATCAGGTGCAGATACCACTACCAGTTTGTATTCATACGATGGTAATGGTAATTTAATCTATGAAAAGGATACTCAATCAGGTGATAACACGGATAGTCTTATTACTCTATATACTTATTCAGGCCCCTACTACAGCATAGCTTATAATTATCAAGGGGCAACTGTGACATACACTGATACTGTTTTTTATCAAGAAACACTAGTTTCTAATGACTTTACATCGGGATATTATATAGATGGGTCTTTTACTGGTATTGTGTATTCAGGAGTGACATATGATACGCATAAAAATCCTTTCATAGCAGTGAAATCATTCTATATTAATGGCAATCAACAAGGCCCTGATGAAGAAGATGGTTATTTTGGAGCGAGTACGATATCCGTCAATAACGTAATCAATTGTAATAGCAATACTACATTTAATTATCCTACTCCTGGAACCAACACAATATATAGAGCATCTTCATTTGTTTATAACAGTGATGATTACTTGTCGTCTTGTAGGTTTGTTTCTACTACAGATGGATATGCAGGTGTAAAGTATTTTTACTACACCAACTAATACTATTAAAAGTATCTCCTTTAAAAGCTCAATGAAAATCTCATTGAGCTTTTTTATTTGGACTTTGTTATTTGTGTTTTAAGTAAATACCTTTGCTGCGATAAAATTAGAAATCTAAACTTTATATTACAATGTTTCCTAAAATTAACCCCGTTTACACCAGCTCCTGGAAAGCTTTACAGTTACATTATACAGAAATGAAGCAAGTACACATGAGCAACTTGTTTAAAGCTGATAAAGAAAGGTTTGCTAAGTTTTCTATCCAGTTTGATGAGATATTATTTGATTATTCTAAGAATATTATCACCGATAAAACAAAAGAGCTTTTATTACAATTAGCGGCTGATTGCCAGCTTCCTGCAGCTATTGAAGCAATGTTTACCGGTGAAAAGATCAATGCAACTGAAGACAGAGCTGTTTTGCATACTGCTTTGCGTAATTTTTCAGGTAAGCCAGTATTGGTTGATGGAAAAGATATTATGCCTGATGTACAAGCTGTTTTGGCACAAATGAAAAGCTTTTGCGCTAAAATACATAGTGGTGAATGGAAAGGTTATACAGGTAAAAAAATAACCTCTATCGTTAATATTGGTATTGGTGGTAGCGATCTTGGGCCGGTGATGGTTACGGAAGCCTTGAAACCTTATTGGGTAAAAGGAATTCAAACATACTTTGTTAGTAATGTTGATGGTACACATATTGCTGAAACATTGAAAAAAGTAAATCCGGAAGAGACATTATTCCTGATCGCCAGTAAAACCTTTACTACTCAGGAAACCATGACCAATGCAAACTCTGCAAGGGATTGGTTCTTAGCTACAGCTAAAGATGAAAAACATATAGCTAAACATTTCGCTGCGTTAAGTACGAATGAAAAAGATGTAGTGAAATTTGGTATCGCCCCGGAAAACATGTTTGTATTTTGGGATTGGGTTGGTGGAAGATACAGTCTATGGAGCGCGATCGGTTTATCAATTGCATTAACCATCGGTTACGATAATTTTGAAGCTGTATTGAAAGGTGCGCACAAAGCAGATGTTCATTTCAGAGATACCTCTTTTGATAAAAGTATCCCTGTTATCATGGCTTTGGTGGGTTTATGGTACACAACTTTCTTTAATGCTGCATCAGAAGCAATATTGCCTTACGATCAATACATGCACCGCTTTGCCGCATATTTTCAACAAGGAAATATGGAAAGCAATGGTAAATATGTTGACAGAAATGGCGCTATTGTACAATACGCTACAGGGCCTGTTATTTGGGGTGAGCCGGGAACTAACGGTCAGCATGCATTTTATCAATTGATTCATCAGGGAACTCAATTAATTCCGTGTGATTTTATTGCGCCGGCAATCAGTCATAATCCGCTAGGAGATCATCATCCAAAACTACTGACCAACTTTTTTGCGCAGACAGAGGCTTTAATGAATGGTAAAGGAAAAGAGGAACTGATTGCCGAAGGAACAAAAGAAAGTTTGATTCCATATAAAATATTCCAGGGTAATCGTCCAACGAATTCCTTTTTGGTAAAAGAGATCACACCGTTTTCTTTAGGTGAATTAATCGCTTTGTATGAACATAAGATCTTTGTGCAAGGTATTATCTGGAATATTTATAGTTTCGATCAATGGGGGGTTGAATTAGGTAAACAATTAGCTAATAAAATATTACCTGAATTAGCAAGTGATGCACCTGTTACTTCTCATGATTCGTCAACGAATGGATTAATAAATGCTTATAAAAAATTACGTAAGTAATTATTGGGCTAAAGCCTGATATCATTATATTTTTTGACCTCCGGCTAAAATTGGAGGTTATTTTTTGCCGGTAAGAAGGAAAGTCGTTTTTTGAAAATTTATTATGTTATTTATCGTCTTTCCTTCTTACCGGCAAAACCTCGTTAATACACAAAAAAAATCCTTTCGTGTTAAGCGAAAGGATTTACTATAATTAGTTTGTATTTTACCATTTATCAACTTCTTCTGTACTACCATTATCTACTGGTACTGAGCTTTCAGGGATAGTCGGAGCAGGTTCTGCAACAATATCTACTACTGTCTGCGCAGCTTTTGTTTCCGGAGATACTCCACCTTCTTCACCTTCATATGGATTATCATGATTGAATGCATCAAAATCGAAGTCAGGCATCAAATCAGTTTTTACATAATCAACTGCTTCTATCAATCCTTTAATGAATTTGTTAAAATCTTCCTTATATAAGAATATCTTGTGTCTGTCATATCCGTCAGAATCAAAACGTTTACGGCTTTCGGTTATAGTTAAATAGTAATCGCTTCCACGAGTTTCTCTTACGTCAAAAAAGTAAGTTCTACGCTTTCCTGCTCTTATGCGTTTGCTGTAAACACTTTCAATTTTCTTGTCGTTGCTTTCGTTGTTGTCGTACGCCACTGTTGTAAAATTTAGATTTTGGTTCGGGTTAATTATTTTGTATGAAGCAAAGATATAGTTGTTTTTGAAATGGCAAAATTTTGGACAGTCTCATTTTACACAGTTATAAGGCCGGTTTACGGCTAATTTGAGGAAATATCGTTCAAATTATCCTCTTGGTTTTGTTGTCGGGCGTACATATCGGCATAATAGCCATTTTTTTGTAATAGTTCATCGTGTGTGCCTTCTTCTACAATTTTCCCCTCATCAATAACTATTATTTTATCGAAGGCTATCAGCGAGAATATACGGTGGGTAATAATTATAGCTGTTTTTTTATCTAAGTATTCATTCAATCCATTCAATATTTCCTTTTCAGTTTTTACATCTACAGCACTCAGACAATCATCAAAAATTACAATTTTAGCTTCTTTTATTAATGCTCTTGCAATAGAGATACGTTGTTTTTGCCCTCCACTTAATGTAACACCCCGCTCTCCTATCAAGGTCTCATAATTATGGGCAAAATGTTCAATTTCATTGTGTACACTTGCTTGCTTAGCAGCTTTTACTATCTGTTCCATTGAGGCACTGTCATACCCAAAACGAATATTATTACTCACTGTTTCGCTAAATAAGAATACATCTTGTGGTACATAACTTATCTGTGAACGTAAATATTCTATATCAATTTTGTTCAATGGTACGCCATCATATAATATCATTCCTTTTTGCGGATCGTACATACGTAATAGTAACTGAGCAATGGTAGATTTACCTGAACCGGTTCTTCCTACAATTGCTATTTTTTGACCCGGAGTAACCTGTAATGAGAAATTTTTAACTGCATTGATACCTGTATGCGGATAAATGAAATCTACTCCGCTAAAGTTGATATCACCTTTTAATGCCGGTTGTATTTTTTCAACAGCATTTTTAATTGTCGGTTCTGTCTGTAAAAACTCATTGATACGTTTTTGTGAGGCTGCAGCTCTTTGTATCATGCTGGCAGTCCAGCCAATAGCGCTTACAGGGAAAGTCAACATTTGTATATACAATACAAATTCTGCAATAGTACCTACGTTATTGTGAATCGGATCATGAACATAATCCAATCCGCCTACCATAATAGTTATCAATGTGCTTAACCCGATCAGTAAAGCTATACTGGGAAAATAGATCGCTTCTGTTTTAGCTAATCCTAAAGCATTTTTTCTGTACTCCTCACTGTTTTTATTAAAGAAACCAAACATTGTTTTTTCCTGTACAAAAGATTTTATAACTCTTATACCACTGTAAGATTCCTGTGCGTTGGTGGTGAGATCACTTAATAGTGCCTGTATGCGCTCGCTTTTTTTATGAATGATCGTATTAACAAAATAGATGGTAAAAGCTAAGATCGGCAATGGAGATAAAGCTACGATCGTAAGCCTGGGACTAGCTTTGACCATAAAGAAAATACTGAATCCGATCGTAATGGCAAGATTGACTACATACATAATTGCCGGCCCCGTGTACATCCTTACCCTACTTATATCTTCGGAAATACGATTCATCAGATCCCCGGTGCTATGTGTTTTATAGAAATTTGTATCTAGTTGCTGATAATGCGCAAAGACCTGATTTTTTTGATCATACTCTATCAGGCGGCTCATTACGATAATTGTTTGTCGCATTAAAAACATAAAAAAGCCACTGACAATAGCTAATACAAGAAGCATGATACCACTCCACAAAACTTTTTGTTTAAAAGATCTTGTTTGTAAATGATCAATAATAAATTGAACAATAAAATCATTTTGTTTATGGGAAGCTGCTGAAGCAATAACGCTGTGATCTGCTTTCTTTACAACAACATCTACCACATATCCGGCAAGCTGCGGAGATAATATCCTGAAATAGTTGGTCAATACAACAAACATTATTCCCAACATAAGTCGCCAACGGTGGTTCCAGAAAAAACGATTCAGTGAAGAGAGGTGTTTCATGCACCACAAAAATATACTAATACCCTTGATGATTCAAAAATAGTATCGTGGTACATTTTTTGATATTTTACGAACGGCAAACGGATATAACGATTAAATTCTATTTTTATTGTAGCAGACAATCATATTGATTAAGATATACGGAATTAAGAAAGTTTTGTATATTTTCTCTAATATTATTGTTGAGTATTAAACAATATTTTAGTAACATTGTAAAACGCGATTGACGCTAACTCAAAAAAACATTCAATTACCAAAATTTTAAAACTATGTCAGTAGACAATTCTCCTCAAGAACAATCAAGTTCGAAAAAATGGATAACGATTGCGTTGATCCTATTATTATTAGCTACATGGGGCTATATCATCTGGGATAAAAATAAAACAGGGCAAGAAATAGCACAGAAAGACGGACAGATAACTACTGTTACTTCTGAAAAAGATTCATTGCAAACTTTATTTACAGCAGCAACAACACGTTATGACAGTTTAAAAACAACTGATATTGACAAAGACAATCAGATAGCTTCTAAAGACAAAGATCTTGCTGATAAAGAAGAGCAAATCAAAAAATTATTATCAAAGAATAATTTAGATGCTCATCAGTTAGCAGAATTAAAGCGCAAGATCGCTTCTTTTAACAACCAGATAGATGGTTATGAAAAACAAATAGCTGCACTAAAAGCTCAAAATGATCAGTTAACACAAGAAAAAGCTACTGTTATTGTTCAAAGAGATTCAATTCAAAAAACATATGATTCTACTAAAAAGTCAAATGACAATATTATTGACATCGGATCAACTTTGCATGCATCTAACTTTAACGTAGAAGGAATTGACGTAAAGAACAGTGGTAAAGAAAAAGAAACATCAAAAGCTAAGAAAGTAAACAAACTTCATATTTCTTTTGATCTTGATGAAAACCGCATTGTTGCTTCAGGTGCAAAACAATTATATGTTTGTATCACTGCTCCAAACGGAAAACCTTTATCGGTTGAATCTCAAGGTTCAGGCACATTTACTCCAAGAGATAGTGCAGAAAAAGTATATACTCAAAAAGTAGAAGTTAACTATGTTCAGGGCGAACGTCAAACAGTTAATACTGATTGGAAAGGAACCAACTTTGAAGTAGGTGCTTACAAATTAGAGATCTATGAAAATGGATTTAAAATTGGTGGTGGTACAGTTGCGTTAAGAAAAGGTGGTTTATTTTAATTAGATAATATTTATAAATAAAAAAGGTAGTCTGTTTTGCAGACTACCTTTTTTATTTAATATTGAAGACGTAATATTTAATATTGGGGTCTCCGATACGGCAAAAATTCCTCACAATATTTAATAGTAAATATTACTTATTAAATTATTCATCGTCTAACAGTTTCACTAAAGACAACAGTTCTTCCATCTTATACCTGTTACGATCATTATCAAAACATTTGCTTAGTTCCTCCAGCAAATATTGAATGATACGTTTATTGTTCATCTTTCTAAAATAAGAAGTGGTAGGCGGTACAGAGATACGTTTGAAATAATTTTCTACATCTTTATGAGAATATATCTGTCCGTTCAAAGGATCAACATAAAAACTTATTTTTTCCGAAGAATGCCCAACCGGATTCATAAAATCATGCTGGGGATCAAAATAAGCCAGGATGAATTGTCTGGGGATGTTGATAGCTTTTACCGGAATATCCAGCAATTCACAAAGGATCAGATAAATAATACCGTTACTGATGGCGTTGCCTTTCTTTGTTTCCAGCGTTTTATTGATCAAAAAATTTTCAGGATGGTCGTAAGCTATTTCAGTACCTGATAGTTTATAATAATTGTATAAAATGCTTGTAAGTACGCTTACCTGTTCTAACGGTGTCAAGTAACTATTAAGTTCGAGCCAAACGTTACGACGTAATTTTTCAATTTCTTGTAGTGCTTGCATGCTTTGTAGATCAGGATAATGGTATTGAGCCGTTAACAAAGCACCTTGTAATAATTCGCAGCTGCCATTCTTCCAGTGGATAAAGTCTTCAGTTAAATCGCGAAAATGAAGTTTGTGTATGAGGGATTCTATTCTTTCCTGTATTTCTTCATTAATAGTATTTTCCCAAAGATGCTCAAGATTAGGTATTATTCCTTTTCCCAAAGAGATGATTTTATCACTAACGGTGTTATAAACATCTTCATCAGGATCGTCGATTAAATGAAAAAGGGCCGATATTTCTTTGTTTTCTGTCAAGTTTCTGTTAGTTATGGATATGAATTTCGGTAAATGCTATAAAATAAAGATGTTAAAATTTTCCACATCCGTTATTAACTTTTATTTTTTTTCATTTATTCCAATAGTGAAATGTTGTACAAGTATTTTTTCAACAATTGCGCATTTCAATTTAAAACTTTTAATTTGCTGCCTAAAGAAAAACTCCACATGAAGAAATTCAATTTTAAGATACTGGTTCCGCATATTGTTGCCTTTTTTACATTTTTGTTATTATCCGTAATATTTACTAAACCTGTATTATTTGATGGTAAAGTAGTTGAGCAGCATGATGTATTGCAATGGAAAGCAATGGCACAGCAATCTTTTGATTACAGAGAAACGCATGGTCATTTCCCTCGCTGGACGAACAGTATGTTTTGCGGAATGCCGGCATACCAAATTGCCAGTGATCCTAAATCAGGTTCAATTATCTCTGTTGCGAGTTTTGCTCAATTTTTCACCTTGGGATTACCGGAGCCTGTTTACTTCTTATTTCTTGCTTGTGCCTGTTTTTATTTTTTATGTATTGTTATAGGAATTAATCCATGGCTTTCTATCCTTGGAGGAATTGCTTATGGTTATTGTAGTTATTTCCCAATATTGATATCAGTTGGGCATACCACTAAAATATTATCAATGGCTTATGCACCGGCTGTGTTGGCTTCATTGCTTTTGATCTTTAATAAGAAATACTGGGTAGGAGGTTCGTTATTATTGATCTTTTCTACTTGCTTTATTGAACAGTTTCACCAGCAAATTCTTTATTATACTTTGATAATGGGGCTTTGCGTTGGTATATATTTTATCATAAAAATAATCCGTCAAAAAGATTATAAACATTTAATAGTATCAGTTTTATTAAGCAGCTTATTACCGCTGATCGCTTTATTCATATGCTCGGCAGGATATTTTGCTACATACGAATATGCAAAAGAAAGTATGCGTGGTGGAACAGCGCTTACAACAGGTACTCCCGGTGCTGATAAAACAGTTAAATCTAAAGGATTAGATAAAGACTATGCTTTCCAATGGAGTTACGGTAAAGCAGAAACACTTACATTTTTAGTTCCCAATGCTTTTGGCGGTGGATCTTCTACCAGTTTTGGAGATGATTCTAAAGTGGCTGATGTTTTGCAAAGTACACCCAGCATACCACAACAATTAACACAACAACTTTATCAGGCTGCTTCTGCTTATTGGGGTGATCAACCTATGACTTCGGGGCCTGTTTATTTTGGCGCAATTATTTGTTTATTATTTGTATTGGGATTGGCGCTATCTAAAAGTGAACATAAATGGTGGATATTGGCAGCTACTTTAATCGGGATATTATTGGCCGTCGGAAAAAATTTAGAAGGGATAAATTATTTTTTATTTGATCACCTACCCTTTTATAATAAATTTAGAACGCCGGCAATGGCCTTGGTAATTCCTCAGCTAACGGTACCATTATTAGGAGTTATTTTTGTAAATGAATTAGTGGGTGTCACAGATAAAGCAACATTAAAAAATATTGGTAAAAAGAGCTTAATAATTGGTGCTTCGCTGGCGGTTCTTTTACTATTATTTTACTTCTTTGCGAGTTTTAAAAATGATGAAACAAATGAATTAAGAAAGAATCTGAGTGATGCTTTACAGAACAACAACAATGAATTTGTTAATGCTTATATTAATGCCATTGTTAAAGATAGGCAAGCACTTTATTTAGCCGATATGTGGCGTTCATTAGGGTTTATAGCTGCAGGTCTTGGTGCTATTTATCTATACACAAGAGAATTAATTAAGCCTTCTATTTTATTTATTGTACTAATTTTATTTACTACAATTGACTTAGTGAGTGTTGGAAAAAGATACTTAAATGATGATAATTTTATTGAGTCTGCGGATTATGAAACGGCATTTAAAGATTATAATGCGGATATTGAAATCAAAAGAGATCCATCTTTTTTTAGAGTATTAAATCTTGCCGCTAATAATGGTAATGAGTTCCAAATATCTGTAGGAAATACGTTCAATGACGCAATACCTTCTTACAAGCATAATATGATCGGTGGTTATAGTCCGGCGAAATTAGGTGTGTTTGAAGATCTAAAGAACAAAGAAATATTAAAAAATATTCAAGCTTGGGCAGCTAATCCAAATGCAAAAGATAGTTTTCAGGTATTGAATATGTTGAATATGAAATATGTGATAGTTCCCGATCAAAACAATCCAAAACAAACTATTGCTATCCCTAATAGATATGCTTTAGGCAACTGTTGGTTGGTTCAGGATATCAGGTATGTTGATAATGCAGATCAGGAAATGAGTACATTAGATAGTATCGATCCTGCAAAAACGGTTGTTATTGATCAGAGCTTTAAGAGCAGGATTCCATTTGAACCCATTTACGATTCAATCTCTTATATCAGGTTGATAAAAAATGACAATGACGATATAACCTACGATTTTAATTCCTCAGCCAACCAATTTGCTGTGTTTAGCGAAATATATTATAGTAAAGGTTGGGAAGCATATATAGATGGGAAGCAAACTGAGTATTGTAAAGTTGATTACGCATTACGAGGGTTAGCAATTCCTGCAGGTAAGCATATGATTGAGTTTAAATTCGATTCGAAATTTGTCGATCTAGGCGAATTACTGGCGAAAATTGCCAGTATACTTGGCTGGATATTTTTATTAGTAAGTGCTTTTATGATTTGGAAAAAATGCAAAAATGCTCAAAAAGACATTTCCTGATTTCCCGAATCAATCAAATTATGACGAATGTTTTAAGCATTGTATCTTATCAGTTTCTTCCTGCAAAAATGGGCGGACAAAAAGGTATTGCATTTTTTAACCGTTTTTTCAGTAAGGAAGTAAATCTTACTTGTATCACTACGGAGAATAATGATGGAAATTATGCAGATGGATATGAGCTGCTGAATATTTTGTCAAATAGTAAGATCCGGTATATTAATCCTTTTTATTTTTTCACCGTAAAGAAAATAATAAAGGATAAAAAAATAACACACCTCCTATTAGAACATCCGTATTATGGCTGGCTGGGCATCTTATTAAAACATTTTTGTAAGGTTAAGTTGGTTATTCATTCTCATAATATTGAAAGTGTACGTTTTAAAAGTACCGGTAAATGGTGGTGGAAAATTTTAGAATATTACGAAGAGTTAACCTATAAAAATGCAGATACTTGTTTTTTTATAAGTGATGAAGATAGAGGATATGCTATCGATCATTTTTCTATTCCAAGGCAAAAATGTACAACTATAACTTATGGTTTTGAGTTAAACAGTGTTCCTTCTCCGGAGGAAAAGATAGCTGCCAGAGATTTTTTAAATACAACTTATAGCTTAAATAAACAGGATAAATTATTACTGTTTAATGGTACATTACACTATAAGCCCAATTTGGATGCTGTTGACGTAATTATCAAAAAAATAAATCCTATTCTTTTAAGTTTTACGGATTTTAAATACAAAATACTTATTTGTGGTAAAGGGCTTCCTGAAGCTTATAATGAATTATATGAGTATAAGAATAACAATATAATCTATGCGGGGTTTGTTGATGACATTACGCCTTATTTTATAGGATCAGATATTTTTATTAATCCCGTAATTGATGGCGGTGGTATTAAAACAAAGCTTGTAGAAGCTTTAGGATACAATATGAATGTAGTTACTACAGTAAATGGTGCTATTGGTGTGCCGGCAACAATTACCAATAATAAAATGAGAATTGTAAATAATAATGATTGGGAATTATTTGCAAACCAGATAATAACAACTAATACATCTGCTATCATTTCTCCGGCTTTTTTTGAACACTTTTACTGGAAAGAAATTGCCAAGAAAGCTGCAAATACTTTATAATGCTTTAGTAACAGATTCCCATAATAATGCAGCTGTATTATCCCAGGAGAATTTTTCTTTTTGTATATGTCCCAGTTCAATCAATTTTTTACTTACACTCTTATCCTCATAGATTGTTTTCATTGCTGCGGCAATATTCTCTATATCAAAAGGATCAACTAATAACGCCGCATTACCTGCCACTTCCGGCATAGAAGTTACATTAGAACAAATTACTGGTACCCCACTTTGCATTGCTTCAACAATAGGTACACCAAAACCTTCAAAAATGGGAACGAAACTTAGGGCAAGGGCAGCACCTAATATTTTGGGTAATTCTTTATCGCTTACTCTTCCTGCAAAAATAATATCATCCTTATATTGACTTGTTTTATAGACCTGTTCCAAATCAGATTTATCCCATAAAATAGATCCTGCCAATAAAAGTTTACAATCAGCTCCCGTCTGTTGTTTAAAAATATTAAAGGCTTCTATCAAACGTTTGATATTTTTTCTTGGATGCATAGATCCTACAAAGAAAAAATAGGGTTTGCCATTACTGTACTTATTTCTTATTTCAGCAATCGAAGCTTGATCTAATGGATAAAAATTTCCATTAAAACTACTATAAACAATGTCGATTTTTTGAGGAGCTATGTTGTAAAAAGTAGCAATATCTTTTTTACTATAAGAGGAAACGGTAGCTATGCGTTCGGCTTTGCGTGCAAATCTCTTGAAAAAGAAAAGATAATATAAGCGATTTTTTAAATTTAGATCTTGTGGGTTATGTTCAAAATTAATATCATGAATAACCGGGATCTGCTTGCATGATGATAATAAACTTAAAAATCCATCCGGAGATAATAATAGATCGGGTTTATGCTTTCTTAAAAATAATGGTAGTATAAATTCCATGTAAAGAATATATAAAACCGGATGCCTCAGTGCAGGGAAAATGGGATGTTTAGAGGCATTCTTAAAATCGAAATATGATTCCGTGAAATTTTTATCGCATAAAATCTGGAAATGAACATCAGGATTATTTTTGATTATCCTGGAAATGGTGCTAATAGTAAAATACCCTATTCCATCAACTTGTTTATTACGTAATACCCAACAACTAATTGCGATTTTTCGGTGCATATTTTAGTAAATAAAAGCTTTAAAACTAGGCTCTAAAGGAAAAGATAATTTGAAATTACAATCAAAATTAAATTCTATTTTTTTATAAATATACTTTTACTTTGCTGCTCATAGAATAAAAAATGAAATATAATGAAGACGGCTTTAATTACAGGGATTACAGGGCAGGATGGTGCTTATTTAGCCGAATTATTATTAAATAAAGGATACAATGTTCACGGTATAAAACGTCGCAGTTCGTTAATTAATACCGACCGTATCGATCATTTATTTTTTGATAAAAGCCTTACCGATCGTTTTCATTTACACTATGGAGATCTTACAGATGCTTCCAGTCTATTACGTATTATACAGCAGACTCAGCCAGATGAGATATATAACTTGGCTGCGCAAAGTCATGTTCAGGTAAGTTTTGAAACTCCTGAGTATACAGCTAATTCAGATGGAATAGGTGTATTAAGAATATTGGAAGCGTTGCGTATTTTAGGATTCGAGAAGAAAACACGTTTTTATCAAGCCTCAACTTCTGAATTATATGGCTTGGTACAGGAGATACCTCAGAAAGAAACCACTCCTTTTTATCCTCGTTCGCCTTATGGAGTAGCCAAATTATATGGTTATTGGATCACTGTTAATTATCGCGAATCATACGGTATGTATGCAGTAAACGGGATCTTATTTAATCACGAGAGTCCGCTTAGAGGTGAGACCTTTGTTACTAGAAAAATAACTATAGCTGTTTCTAAGATAGCTGTAGGGCAAGAAGATATTTTATTATTAGGAAATCTTGATGCTAAAAGAGACTGGGGGCATGCAAAAGATTATGTTGAAGGAATGTGGTTAATGATGCAACAAGAAAAACCAGAAGACTTTGTATTGGCCACAGGAGTAACTACTACCGTAAGAGATTTTGTAAAAATGTCTTTTGACGAAGTCGGGATTGATTTGGAATTTAAAGGAACAGGGATTGAAGAAAAAGCTTTTGTCGTAAAATGTAATGATAATAAATATCAATTGCCTGTGGGTAAGCAAGTTGTGGGCATACATCCCAGATATTTTAGACCTGCGGAAGTAGATATATTGATTGGTGATCCGACTAAAGCAAATAAGCAATTAGGTTGGAAACCAAAATACGATCTGCCGATGTTGGTAAAAGAAATGATGGAAAAGGAATTAGTCTCTATCAATAAAAAATAGATTTGTAGACACGGAGAATATTAATTTACTTTTAATTTAGTTATACATGAAAGTAGTAATTTTTGCTGGCGGGTTGGGTACAAGGATCAGCGAAGAAACAGATATTCGTCCTAAACCTATGGTTGAAATTGGCGGCAAGCCGATTCTGTGGCATATTATGAAAATATATAGCCATTACGGCTTCAATGATTTTATTATCTGTTTAGGGTATAAAGGGTATGTTATAAAAGAATATTTTATGAATTACTTTTTGCATAATTCAGATATATCGATAGATCTCGGTAATAATAAAATGGAGATACTAGGTACCAAATCTGACAATTTTAAAGTTACCTTAGTTGATACAGGATTACAAACTAAGACGGCCGGTCGCTTACAACAAATAAAAAAGTATATAGGTAATGAAGATTTTTTACTTACCTACGGTGATGGTGTATGTGATGTAAATATAACTGACCTTGTTGCGTTTCATAAAGCACAAAACAAAATAGCTACCGTTACAGCTATACAATTAGATGCAAGATTTGGTGGCATGGATGTATCAGACAAAGGAGATGTTTTAGCTTTTAGAGAAAAAACCAAAGATGAAGCTAAATGGATCAATGGAGGTTTTTTTGTATTAAAACCTGCTGTATTCGACTATTTAAAAAATGATATGAGTGATATGATGTGGGAAGATGAGCCTTTGGAAAAACTCGCAGGCGATAAACAATTGGTTGCTTACCAACATAATGGTTTTTGGAAATGTATGGATGCGTTACGTGATAAAATAGAATTAGAAGAACTTTGGAAAACTAATACTGCGAAATGGAAAAAGTGGAGCTAACTCAAAATTTAAAAAACTTTTATAGCAATAAAAAGGTTTTTATTACGGGCCATACAGGATTTAAGGGTGCATGGTTTATTAACTGGCTCCACTTATTAGGTGCTCAAATCAAAGGTTATTCTTTACCTCCTGAAACTGAATCATCTCTCTTTAATATCATCAAACCAAATATGGCTTTTGAAAATATTTTTGCTGATATCAGAGATAAGCAAAAACTAAAAAAAGAGATAGACGATTTTCAACCCGATATTATTTTTCATTTGGCAGCACAGGCCTTAGTGAGGCGCTCTTACGAAATTCCTGCGGAAACGTTTGATGTAAATGTGGTGGGTACAGCCAACATATTAGAATCAATTATTCATCTTAATAAAAAATGTACTGTCGTTATCATAACAACCGATAAAGTATATGAAAATAAAGAAATAGAGTATCATTATAAAGAAAGTGATATTCTGGGCGGCTATGATCCATATAGTGCGAGTAAAGCGGCAGCAGAAATAGTTATCAGTTCTTTTAGAAATTCCTTTTTCAATCCTAAGCAATATGATACGCATCAAAAAGCAATCGTAAGTGTACGTGCCGGAAATGTAATTGGCGGTGGTGATTGGAGTAAAGATAGAATTATACCTGATATTGTAAGAGCATTACAAAATGACAAAACAATTGAAGTAAGAAATCCTGCAGCAGTAAGGCCATGGCAGCATGTTTTAGAACCATTAAGTGGTTATTTACAAGTGGGAATGTTGGCTTATACCAATCATTCGAAAATTTCTTCTGCCTATAATTTTGGCCCATCCCCTGCTGATCATTTACCCGTAAATAAATTAGTTGATATAGCTATCAAAATTTGGGGCAAAGGTAATTGGAAAGATATCTCAGATAAACATCAGCCACATGAAGCTGGTCTTCTAAAATTGGATATAACGAAAGCGACTAAAGAATTAGGCTGGCAGCCGAAACTTAATAGTGAACAAGCTATTGAATGGACAATTAACTGGTATAAACAAACTGCGGTTAATTTCTTTAATTTCACCGTTGAGCAGATCAAACAATACCAGATACTATGAAATTCACACCAACAGCTTTTAAAGGTAGTTTTATAATAGACCTGGATCTATTTGAAGATGAAAGAGGTTGGTTTGCGAGAACATTCTGTAAAAAGGAGTTTGAACAAATTGGACATACAAAAGAATGGGTTCAGTTAAATCATTCTTTTACTAAACAAAAAGGTACGATACGGGGAATGCATTATCAAATCTTTCCCTTTACTGAAATAAAATTAGTACGATGTATATCTGGTAAAGTTTTTGACGTAATTATTGACCTGCGTAAAGATTCAGCTACCTTTTTACAATGGACGGGCGTTGAGTTATCAGCCGAAAATAAAAAAATGTTATACATACCCGAAGGCTTTGCACACGGCTTTCAAACGTTAAGTGATAATTGTGAATTGATCTATCACCACTCACAATTTTATCAACCAAATGTAGAAGGTGCAATAAGATATAATGATCCAATAATTAATATAAACTGGCCATTACCAATAACTAATATTTCGAAACGGGATGAAGAGCATCCTTTTCTTGATAATAATTTTAAAGGAATATAAATTATGAATTGTAGATTTTGTAAGAATCAATTGACAGATGTTTTTATAGATTTAATTAACTCTCCTGCTTCCAATTCTTTTTTAACTAAAAATGAACTGAATGAGCCGGAAGTATTTTTTCCTTTAAAAGTATATACTTGCAATAAATGTTTTTTAATACAGGTAGATGAATATAAAAAATCAGATGCAATTTTTGATAATAATTATGTCTATTTTTCATCGTTCAGCACAAGTTGGCTTGAGCATGCAAAAAAATATACTGACATAGTAACTGAAAGATTTGGATTTAATAGCAATTCTTTAGTGATGGAAATAGCATCTAATGATGGTTATTTATTGCAATATTTCAAACATAAAAATATTCCGGCGTTAGGTATTGAACCTACAGCCAATACTGCAGAAGCTGCAAAAGCTAAAGGGATAGATTCTATCATTGACTTTTTTGGTGTTAGATTGGCAAAAGATCTTGTAGCTAATAATAAAAAAGCAGACCTATTATTGGGCAATAATGTATTGGCACATGTGCCGGATATAGTAGATTTTGTTGGCGGAATGAAATTGGTTTTAAAAGATACCGGCGTAATAACAATGGAGTTTCCTCATTTAATGCAATTGGTAGATAATACCCAGTTTGATACAATCTATCATGAACACTTTTCTTATCTGTCATTTTACACTGTTAAACAAATTTTCGAATCACAGGGACTAGAAATGTTTGATGTTGAAGAGATACCGACTCACGGAGGCTCGCTAAGAATTTATGCTAAACATAAAGAAGATAGTACGCATAAAATTTCTGGCAACGTTGAAAAATTATTAGCCAAAGAGATTGCAAAAGGACTTAATACACTCTCCTATTATAATCACTTTCAACAAAAAGTTACAAAGGTTAAATTAGGCATCACGGAATTTTTGATTGAACAAAAAAGAGCCGGTAAAAAAGTTGCAGCATATGGAGCTGCTGCAAAAGGAAATACGCTTTTAAATTATTGCGGTATTAAGAATGATTTGATAGATTTTGTAGTTGATGCTAATCCTCATAAGCAAAATAAATTTTTGCCAGCGAGCCATATACCTGTTGTTAATGAAGATCATTTGAAACAACAAAAACCTGATTATGTTTTTATATTACCATGGAACTTGAGAAATGAGATAACACAGCAGTTATCGTATATTAAGGAATGGGGTGGAAAGTTTGTTATTGCTATTCCTGAATTAATGATCTTTTAATTTTTTTTAATGAATACTATATCTGATAAAGCTACCATTTCACACCTGGCCGATATTGAGGTCTCAAAACGAGGCAGTCAGTTAATAGTTTCGGATGATGTAATGATAGATTCTTTTGTAAAGATCAAATTTACGGGAGGTATTGGAAATATCGAAATTGGTAAGGGAACCTACATTAATTCTGGCTGTGTATTGTATTCAGGTAATGGAATAAAGATCGGAAATAATGTACTAGTAGCAGCAAATTGTACTTTTGCACCAGTTAACCATGAGTATGGTGCCAAAGATAAATTAATAGTTGAACAAGGGTTCAAGCCCAGCAGAGGCGGTATTATTATTGAAGACGATGTTTGGATCGGTGCAGGAGTTGTTATTTTAGATGGGAGTATTATAAGAAAGGGAGCCGTAATTGGTGCAGGAAGTATCGTAAATCAGGAAGTTGAAAGTTATTCGATATGTGCGGGCAATCCATTGAAGATCATAAAATATAGAAAATAAAAATGATTACAGTCCTGGGGTCTAGTGGTTTTATAGGATCGCATATCGTAAAAACATTAGCTGCAACTAATGTTTCTTTTTATGCACCTAATAGAACAGATGATCTGAGGAATAAAGATCTTGGAGACGTTATTTATTGTATTGGCATGACAGCTGATTTTAGAAAAAAACCGTTTGAAACAGTAGATGCTCATATTGGTTTTTTGCAAAATATTTTGAAAAATTGTCAATTCAATTCTATAACTTATTTGTCTTCTTCACGCGTATATATTCATAATAAAGAACAGGAAGTTACAGAATCCGATTCTGTGCTTATTAATGCTAATGACCCTGATGATCTGTATAATCTAACTAAATTAACAGGTGAAAGATTGTGTTTGTCATCCAATAAGAAATCAAAAATTGCTAGAATTTCAAATGTGTTTTCTCCTGCTACTATTTCGAATAGTTTTTTGTTATCAATTATTAGCGAGATAACGGCAACGGGCAAGTTGACATTATATATGGATCCGGCTTCATCAAAGGATTATATTTTGATCGATGATATCGTTTCTTTATTAATTCAGTTGGCAACTGATGATGAACAAGGTATTTATAATTTATCCTCCGGGATCAATACGAGTGTTAACGAAATCATTTCAGAAATAAAAAAATATATCCCGAACTTCGCCACTGTAAATGCTGATGGTAAACCGATAGTTTTCCCTCGTATTTCCAATAAAAAGATAACAGCAAAATTTAATTACAAACCGCAATCACTTATTCAATTTATTCCTCAATTATTAAAATACCATAGTAAAAATGTATAACATAGATAAAGTCAATAGAACCATCACAAATACTGAAACGAAAGAAGTGATCAAATTGGGATCGAAAGAAGGATTTAAAATAATATCAGATCTGTATTTAATGTCGGGATGGGATGCCAAATATGTGTATAGTTTTTCATGGATGGGAAGACCTGTTATTCAATTGCCGGATGATATGATGCGTATCCAGGAAGTTATCTATGAAATACAACCTGACGTAATTATTGAAACCGGAATTGCACACGGAGGCTCTTTAATTTTTTATGCATCTTTATGTAAAGCAATTGGGAAAGGAAAAGTTGTAGGTGTTGATATAGAAATAAGAGCTCATAACAGAAAAGCAACTGAAGAACATTTTTTATATAAGGAAGGTTATATTACAATGATAGAAGGCAGTTCGGTAGATGCAGGTATTGTAAATGAAGTGAAAAAACTAATAAAGCCTACCGATAAGGTTTTAGTGCTATTAGATTCTAATCATTTAAAAGATCATGTACTACTTGAATTAGAAGCTTATTCGCCATTTGTGTCTGTTGGTTCTTATATCGTAGCTACTGACGGTATCATGAAATTAGTTACTGGTTGTGATAGGACAACTCCTGAATTTGAATGGAACAATCCTTTAGAAGCCGCATTAGAATTTGTTAAGAAAAATCCTGATTATATAATTGAGCAACCTAAGTTTCCATTTAATGAAGGTATTATTGAAGACCAGGTAACCTATTGGCCAAGTGGTTACATCAAGAGAATAAAATAATTATAATTCAGTTAAAAAATAACATGTCAAATCTGACACCTTGGGCAAGCTTTTGTATGAGCACATACAATCGCCCCGATTTTCTTAAAAAACAAATTGAATTATTGCTTCAACAGTCGTTTCAGGATTTTGAAATAGTAATAGCAGATAATGATCCTAATGCTTCAGGTAAAGCAATAGCAGCAGAATTTAATGATAGCAGAATTAAATACGAATGCAATGGAGAAAATCTGGGTATGGTTAAAAGCTTTAATCGTGCTATTGATAGGGCTATAGGAGAATTTGTTGTGATGATAACAGATGATGATCCGGTGTTTGATAACATGTTAAGTTTTTTTTATTCTCTTCAAACTAAATATCCAAACTATTCATTGTATTGTGGTGCTAAAAGAAAAAAAACAGCATACGAAGCAATAGAGATAATTGACAAGGATGATTTTCCTCATCAGATTTTAGATACTAAATTAACGGCTTCTTTACATTGGTCAGGATCTTTATTAAGAAGAAGAACACTTGTAGAAATTGGGAAGTTGGCTGATTTTGGTAGTGGACATTTAGTTGATCATATTATGATCGTTTTGATGGGAAGTAAAGACGGAGCCATTATTATCAATAGAGAGTTTAGCGATACACAGCTTCATCAGCTTAACTATTCAAAAACTAATTTTGATAATTACTCTATAGGGTGTACTAACTTTTATAATATCCTTACCAATACTTTTAAAGACAGACCCAATTATAAAAAGAACTTAGCTGGAATTCTGGATCATCTTCATACCTGGGTCATAGTTTGTTTTTTCTCTCTTCGAAATTTTTTCACGATACATCAAAGCTCTAATAAAAATATAATAAAAGAAATAGATGTGGCGGCGTATAAAATATTGGACCTTCCATACATGAGGGTATGCAAAACAAAATACGAATTAAAGAAGATCATTTTCTTTATAAAAAAACAATTAGGTTTACTTAAGTAGTTATAGTTTACATAAGAATCAATTTACCGGATGAATGCTATTTTTACCATTGTTGCAAAAAATTACTTGGCACTTGCCTTTACTTTAGCGGATTCGCTAAAAAAAGTAAAGGCCGAGAGTGACTTTTTTATATACGTGACAGATGATTGTAATGGCGTTTCTGATGAGTTGAGATCCAACTATTCTATTAGAATGCTGGATACTAATATTGTTCCTGATAGCTTGAGTATGTCGTTTAAATATTCTGTTACGGAATATAGTACGGCTGTTAAACCTTATATTTTTACAAGCTTATTCAATAAAGAGGGCTATGATAAAATAATATACATTGATCCTGATATTTATTTCTACTCCTCGCCTACAGCTATATTTGATGAGTTAACTACCCATAATTGTTTGCTTACACCGCATATTATAGATACCGAAGTTAATTATACAGGTAATGTTAATGAAACAGAATTTTTATTTGCAGGTATTTATAATCTTGGCTTTATAGGGTTAAAAAAATCACGGCAAACAACTAAGTTACTTGATTGGTGGGCAAATCGTCTTCAATCACTTTGTTATGGAGATAGATTAGAATCATTGCATGTTGATCAAAAATGGATGGATCTTGGTGCTGTTTTATTTAGCGAGGATGTACATTCTTTTAAACACCCTGGTTTAAACATAGCCTATTGGAATGTACATGAAAGAATAATAAGCAAATCATCTACAGGTATTTCTGTACAAAAGAAAAATGAAGTAGCTAATTTGTATGACTTAGTATTTATGCATTTTTCAGGTGTGAATCCCCTAAATATTTATATTAATAAACAATCCAGAAATATTGATATCCGTGATTATCCAGTTTGGGAAGATCTAATTAAGGAATATGCCTCTTTAGTACTTGCAAACCACCATAAAGATCTTATAAAGCTTGGCTATTCCTTTTCTAAATTTGATAATGGAGATAGCATTACTCCACTACATCGTAGGCTCTATCGTAGATTAGTGGATATGAATAAGATCGATACCTCTTTTGATCCTTTTAAAATTACCGGGAATAGATTTTATTCGTTATTAAAAGAAAGTAATTTATTGGTAGGTAAAGAACGAGGTAGCATAGAAATAAATGATATGTCTCAGACATCCGCTACAGGAAAACTTCGCATGATCTTGAGATTACTTAAAATCATAAAAAAAATCATCGGTATAAAACGATACACTACATTGATTCGTTTCTTTCAAAAAATAACTATTTCAGAAAATCAGATCTTTCTCATAAAAGGTTACGAAGAAGAATTTATTCAGTCATATTCTAAGAAATATTTTTAGATCCCAATTATTGATCATTCAACTTATCTAAAAATAAATTGATAGCTTTTCGCTTATCATCTCTCAATGTAAACTTAATATTATTGGTATAATACGTAAGCAGATCGTATGCTTCGTAAGGATTTTGAGCTATAACTTTTTGTAAATTATCAAGTCCGAATGCATTAACGTTATCAAAAGCTTTAATAAAACTTTCCGGAAGTTCTTTATTACTTACCCAGGCTGCAAAAACGAATGGTAAATTGGTATATTCTTTCCAGGCTGAGCCAAGATCATATTGATAGGTTGATATTTTTCTTTGTTCTAATGCCCTATCGCCAATAACAACTGCTGCAGTTTTGCCTTTTATTGCTGTACGGAAATCTTCATCACCATTTTTTATAACGGGAGATATCTTCCAATACTCTTTCATAAGTATTTGTGCCAATTTAACTGAGGTGCGGCTTTGGTAATCAAGTAACACCGTTTCTATATCATTTAAAAGCACTTCACTAAAAAGACAAACACTTGCTACTTCATTTTCACTACTAATACAATGATTACCAATAATATGATATTCTTTCATTTCCGGAATAACCGCAACAGGAATCAATCCAATATCAATTTCGTCGTTTAGTAACGCAGCCGCTATTTTGGCTGGATAATCAAAAGTTAGCTCTACACTGTCCTTCATCATTCCCTGTTCAAATCCATATATCAGAGGTTTTGTATTTAAATAACTCACAGCCCCCACTCTTATTTTTCTGTCCAACTCCTTTAGTTTATTTTTGCGGCAAATTTACAGCATCATTATGGATTTAAACCAACTCACTGCAATCTCTCCTATCGACGGACGCTATCGTAAACAATTACAACAATTGGATAGTTATTTCTCTGAATTCGCATTGATAAAATACAGGGTATTAGTAGAAATAGAGTATTTTCTGTTCTTGGGAGAAAAGAGGTTTTTTAAAGTTCCGGTAGCTGTAAAGAATCATTTACTACATGTAGCAGAAAATTTTTCTTTAGCTGATGCCGAACAGATAAAAGAAACGGAAAAGATCACAAATCATGATGTAAAGGCCGTAGAATACTTTTTAAAAGCTGAATTAGATAAATGTAAAGCGCCACAGCTTAAGGAGTGGATACATTTCGGACTTACATCACAAGATATTAATAACACCGCTATTCCTTTGAGTTGGAAACATGCGATAGAACATGATTACCTTCCTGCTATCATCAATTTACAACATCATTTAGCTAAACTAGCTAAACAGTGGAAAGATATACCAATGCTGGCTCGTACACATGGACAAGCTGCATCTCCTACCCGCTTAGGAAAAGAGATAATGGTTTTTGTTGAACGCTTAGAAAATCAAATACAATTATTTAGCTATATTCCTTTTACTGCAAAATTTGGCGGAGCTACCGGTAATTTTAATGCTCACCATGTAGCCTACCCAAAATATGACTGGATAAAATTTGCCAATCAATTTACAGAAGAAAAATTGGGTTTGCAGCGCCAGCAATACACTACACAAATAGAACATTATGATACATTGGCAGCTCATTTTGATGCTATTAAGCGTATCAATACTATATTTCTTGATTTTTGCAGGGATATTTGGACGTACATCAGTACAGATTACTTTAAACAAAAAACCAAGAAAGGTGAGATCGGTTCTTCTGCAATGCCGCATAAAGTAAACCCTATTGATTTTGAAAATGCAGAAGGTAACCTGGGGATCGCAAATGCCTTATTTGAGCATCTATCAGCTAAACTGCCCGTTTCCCGGTTACAAAGAGATCTAACAGATTCAACGGTATTAAGAAATATAGGTGTTCCAATGTCGCACACTGTTTTAGCTATTAGATCAATTGAAAAAGGATTAGAGAAGCTGGTTTTAAATGAAGCCAAATTAAAATCAGATCTAGATAATAATTGGGCCGTTGTTGCCGAAGCAATTCAAACGATCTTAAGAAGAGAAAATTACCCTAAACCATACGAGGCATTGAAAGATCTCACGAGAGGAAAAAATGCCATTGATAAAAAAGCTATCCACGCATTTATTGGAACACTAAAAGTGTCAGCGGCAATTAAGCAAGAATTAAAACGTATTACACCTTATACTTATACAGGAATATAATATATATTGTACATAGTTAAAGCAACAGATACAACAGGTTGTTACGATTACGATAGCATTACTGTAAACTTAGCAGATCTCTCAGGTTTTTCAATACCGAATGCCTTTACTCCCAATAATGACGGATATAATGATGTATGGGATATAACAACAACAGCCTGTGTATTAAGCATACAAGCAGATATATATAATCGTTGGGGAAGTTTGGTCTACCATTCCGATGATTACAAAAATAATTTTGATGGTAAATACCAGGATAAATTATTACCGGATGGAACTTACTATTATGTGTTAACAATAAAAACACCGAATAGAATCGTGGTTAAGAAAGGCAGTCTGACTATTTTGAGGTAGAAATAAATAGGCAATGATACATTGTTTACACCAAATGTGGGTGTATTATAAAATAGCATATTTTTACTGCTATATAAACCTAACATGAAAAACCTGCTAATTTTAATCCTCCTACTTTGTAGTATAAAGTCCATTGCCCAAACAGATACTTTTGAATTTAAACTGATAGATAGCGTTAATGCTTCTAAACAGGACCTTTATTTAAAAGCTCGCCAATTTATATCGCTTCAATTTAAGGATTCAAAAGAAGTTATCCAAATGGATGACAAGGATGCTGGCAAGATTATATGCAAAGGGATAATGGAGCCAACCATTAAAGCCGGTTTAGGAATAACCGTGCAAAGTTTTGTAAATTTCACGATCACTATTGATGTAAAAGACGGAAAATATAGATGTATTCTTAATGATTTTTATCACGATGGATTTGTTGATCATCAGTCTTCAACCATAGGGGGCAATCTTAATAATGATAAACCAGATTGCGGATGGGGTATGACAAATAATAATTGGCGAAAAGTTAAGGAAGCTACTAAAATTGATGCAGCAGATTTTTTATCGGATATGAAAATAGAAATGAGTAAATCTACTAAAAGCGATGACTTTTAATTTTACTCTTAAATTAAGTAATTAAAAATTTGGAATAGACTCTTAAGCTGTCACTTAAAGATATTGTTTTGCACGTATCACATTCAGGCTTCATTTTAGTCACCTCATTATCAACTTATGTATCTATTCTCTCGTTATTTTATTTATGTATCTCACTCGTAAAGTGAAATTCAATATCAGGATTATTTTGAATTTCTGTATTTAAGAACCATTCGCTTGCTGCCAGGTAAACAATATGTCCATCTTTATCGTTCGCGATATTGGCTTGTTTAAAGCGTATAAAGTCTTCTAATTTTTTAGGATCTTTACTTGTTAACCAGCATGCTTTAAAAAAAGGCAGACTGTTCATTTGTACGGATGCGCCGTACTCTTGCAATAAACGATATTGAATAACTTCAAACTGCAACTCTCCTACGCAACCGATTATTTTTTTATTGCCGCCGAATTGTGTAAACAATTGTGCAACACCTTCATCTGTTAATTGTAATACACCTTTCTCCAATTGTTTAGTTTTCATTGGATCCTTGTTCACTACTTCTTTAAATATTTCAGGAGAGAAACTTGGAATACCTGTAAAATAAAATTCTTCGCCTTCTGTAAGCGTATCGCCTATTTTAAAATTTCCTGTATCGAATAACCCTACAACATCGCCAGGGTAAGCTTCTTCTATCACATCTTTTTGTCTGGCTAAAAAGCTATAAGGATTATTAAAACGAAAATCCTTCTCCATTCTCACATGATTGTAATAAACATTGCGTTCAAATTTTCCGCTGCATACTCTTAAAAAGGCAATTCTATCTCTGTGTTTAGGATCAAGGTTAGCGTGTATTTTAAAAATAAAACCGCTGAATTTATCTTCTTCAGGATTTACATCTCTTGTTGTGGTGTGTCTTGGTCTTGGTGTTGGTGCAATTTGAATAAACGTATCCAGCATTTCTTTTACACCAAAATTGTTTACGGCACTTCCGAAAAATACCGGTGCTATTTTACCGTTTAGATAATCTGCTGTAGTCAATTGTCCGTACACACCATCTATTAATTCAACATCTTCTCTTAACTGGTCTGCATCTCTATCGCCTAATTTTTTATTTAAAATTTCCTGACTCAGATCTGTGATTTCTACTACGTCTTCATCATTTGCTTTTGTACCTGCAGTAAATAATACCAGACTTTTCTGACGTAGATCGTACACCCCCTTAAAATCTTTACCACTATTGATCGGCCAAGTCATTGGGTGTAGCTGGATCTTTAATTCATTTTCTATTTCTTCCAATAATTCAAATCTGTTCTTCCCATCACGATCCATTTTATTGATAAAAACTATCACAGGCGTTTTGCGCATGGCAATAACTTCCATTAAACGGCGTGTTTGAGGTTCTACCCCATTTACGCTATCGATCACTAATACAACGCTATCTACCGCTGTTAATGTTCTGTAAGTATCTTCTGCAAAATCTTTATGTCCGGGAGTATCTAAAAGGTTTATTAAGTGACCATCATATTCAAAGGTCATAACACTGGTTGCCACACTGATACCACGCTGTCTTTCAATTTCCATGAAATCACTGGTAGCATGTTTTTTTATCTTATTGCTTTTTACGGCACCTGCAGTTTGTATAGCACCACCAAACAACAGGAACTTTTCTGTAAGCGTTGTTTTTCCAGCATCCGGGTGAGAGATAATGGCGAATGTTTTGCGTTTGTTTATTTCGTTGATGTATTTCATTCTTCGTAGCTATGAACCAAAATTGAGGCGCAAAGGTAAGGTTTGTTAAGTGAAAAAATGAGTCATTTTTAAAGCTGAGGGCTATTCTACGCTTCGGTAAAAGCTCAATATTGGTATGTCGCTGAAGTGAGTGACACAACGATGTCGATTAGTATTCCTATAGCTGACAAAATAAATAATTCACTATCGGTTTTTAACGTAGCAATCAAGTAAGTTGACTTAATTTTGATCAATGCGAAAATCGTTTAACATACTGACCAATTCTTTACGTTTAACTATTCAGGAACTACGGGTTAATAAACTCAGAACCTCGCTTAGTTTTATAGGTGTGGCATTTGGTATTTTCTGCATTATTGGTGTGTTGGCGACCGTTAGTAGTTTGCAAAGAAATATTCAAAATCAGGTAAATACTTTAGGCAGTAATACTATTTACATTGATAAATGGGAATATGCCGGTGGGCCGGATAAACCAATGTGGAAATACCGTGCAAGACCGATCATGAAATATGATGAAGTGGCATTGATCAAACAACGTTCACAATTGTTGGCTGATGCAAGCTATTTGATGCGTTACAATAATACAATAGGATATGGCAACAATGTTCTTGAAAATGCTGTAACATACGGCATCACTGAAGATCAGACAAATGTCCAGCCATTACAAATTAGTGAAGGCAGGTATATTTCATCTGCCGAATTTGCCAGTGGTAGTGCAGTTACATTAATTGGAAATGATAATGCTGAAAAATTATTCGGTTCTCCCGAAAAAGCTTTGAACAAAACATTGGATATTATTGGGGGCAAAAAAGCAATCATAGTCGGCGTAATAAAAAAAGAAGGAAAGAATTTTATTGGTTGGGATTATGATAACTGTATTATGCTACCATACAAATTTGCAAAGCAAATGATCAAGGAAGATCAAAGTAATCCTGTAATTATTGCCAAAGGGAAAACAGGTGTTACAACGGCAGCATTAAAAGATGAATTGGAAGGTATTATGCGCCAGGTGCGTAGGTTAAGTCCTACACAGGAAGATAATTTTTCTTTAAATAGTGTAGAAGCATTTAGTAAAGCAATTGATGGCTTGTTCGGCACAGTTGATGTTGTTGGTGGAATGATCGGGATTATTAGCCTGATAGTTGGCATGTTTGGTATTGCCAATATTATGTTTGTTACAGTAAAAGAAAGAACGGCTGTTATCGGATTAAAAAAAGCGATCGGTGCAAAAAGTAGTAGCATTTTATTCGAATTTTTAATGGAAGCTACCATTCTTTGTTTGCTAGGTGGCGCAATGGGCCTGTTGCTGGTTTATATTCTTACATTGATACTTTCAGGCCCGTTAAATTTCCCTGTTTATATTTCATTTTCTTTATTAATTACGACGATCATTATTTGTTTGGTTGTAGGCATTTTAGCCGGTATTTTCCCTGCATCAAGAGCTGCAAAGATGGATCCAGTGGTTGCCATTCGTTCTTAAATTGTTTTATTGCTTTATTGTTAAATTGTTGAATTAATTTTGCAGCGGGTTTCTTAGCAACAATTAAGCAATTCATCAATTTAACAATAAAAATTACCATTTATTACAACCATCCTCGCCATAGAATCTTCTTGTGATGAAACCTCTGCTTCTGTTTGCAGGGATGGGAAGATATTGTCTAATTATATCGCCGGGCAGACTGTCCATGAGAAGTATGGTGGTGTAATTCCTGAATTGGCTAGCAGGGCTCATATGCAGAATATTGTTCCTGTTGTTGATATGGCTTTAACTGCCGCAGGTTGTGATCTATCTTCTGTAGATGCGATTGCTTTTACACAAGCTCCGGGATTGATCGGTGCATTGTTGGTGGGTACGCAGTTTGCAAAATCTTTATCACTTGCGTTGGATAAACCTTTGATTGCTGTGCATCACATGCAGGCACATGTATTGGCTAATTTGATCAGTGATGATAAACCTAATTTCCCTTTTTTATGTTTAACCGTTAGCGGTGGGCACACACAAATTGTTTTGTGCGAAAGTCCATTGAAGATGAAGGTTATTGGTGAAACCATTGATGATGCTGCAGGCGAAGCATTTGATAAAAGTGCAAAATTATTAGGACTACCCTATCCCGGCGGCCCATTGATTGATAAATACGCACAACTAGGAGATCCTAACAGATTCAAATTTACAGAACCGCAAATACCCGGTTTGGATTTTAGTTTTAGCGGATTAAAAACTTCTATTCTATATTTTTTAAAAAATGCTGGTGCAAGCAATACCTATAAAGAAGAGTTTATTGTTGATGAAGCTACTAAACAACAATTTATAAAAGATAACCTGAATGATATTTGTGCGTCTATTCAAAGTCGTATCATTTCTATTCTTTTAAATAAATTAAAAAAAGCTGTTAAAGAAACCGGGGTAAAAGATATTTGCATAGCCGGCGGCGTTAGTGCTAATAGCGGTTTACGAAGTTCACTAATTGCATTGGGCAAAGAAAATGGCTGGCACACTTTTATTCCTGCATTTGAATATTGTACTGATAATGCAGCAATGATTGCTATTGCGGGATATTATAAATTTTTAGCGAAGGATTTTGCGGAACTGAGTATTAATCCTTCGGCCAGGGCGGAGTGGTAACCCCCTAAATTCCCCTGAAGGGGGACTTTTGAAGTTCAATATTTTATAAAATTTTTAATTTACTTTTTGCAGCTTAATTATATCATTCTTGTCTAATAATTATTTCCAATTTAAACAATTCACTGTCTACCAGGATAAATGTGCAATGAAAGTTTGTACTGATGCTTGTGTGTTTGGCGCATTTGCTTCAAACATCCTACGTCGTACATCCAACATCGAACATATACTTGATATTGGTACCGGAACTGGTTTATTGAGTTTACTGCTGGCGCAGGATACAGCAGTATTTATTGATGCTATTGAAATTGATAGTAATGCTTATCAACAGGCAAAAGATAATTTTGATCGATCTCCATGGAAAGAAAGACTAACTGTTTTTAATGTTGATGTACTACAATTTATCGCTGATAAAAAATATGATTGCATTATTTCAAATCCTCCTTTTTTTGAAGATGATCTGCGATCTGTTAATGAAGAAAAAAATAAAGCAAAGCATGATAGTTCGCTCACATTACAACAGATACTACAAGTTGTTGATAGTAATTTAAGTGATGATGGGATCTTTTTTGTTTTATTGCCACATCACCGGGTACATTACTTTGAAACAGAAGCTAAAAAAGTAGGGCTATATCCTGATGAAAAATTATGGATCAAACAAACAGAGAAACATGATTTTTTTCGTGCGTGTCTATCTTTTTCAAGAAAAGAAACGAAACCTCATATAGTTGATCTTACTATTAAAAATAATGACGGTAGTTATACGGATGAATTTATTGAATTACTGAAGAGTTATTATTTGCATTTTTGATTTCACGCAAAGGCGTAAGTTAAATACAAAAGCCGCAAAGGATCTACTTTGCGGCTTTGCTATCTTATTTCTTTCTTTGCGTAAGACTTAAGTCCAAAGTGATTTTGGATACTCTCCTTCGGCCACTAATTTATTGATGCTTGCCTGTACTGTTGGCGCATCTTCCTTATAAGTGACACCAAACCATTGTGCTGATGTAGGAATTACTTTGATTGTCCCTTTTTGATTTTCGATAAAATCTTCTGCTAACAACGGAATAAAAAATTCAGATTTAATATTCGTGTAATTTTCTTTTACAAAATCATGAAACAATTTTTCCGTTACAGAAAATATTGTTGGATGAAAACACCAGAAATTCATTGATACACTTGAATCGAATGGTACTTCATATTTTGTATCATTCTCTTCATACAGGATCTTATTGTTCTCGTCTTTGTATATTTTGGTTCTTTCGTGGATACTTACCAAATTACCCTCTTTACTAACTTCACAAACACCGCGACTAACAGTCCCATTCTCACTTAAAGTTTTTGATAACTGATATCCTATTAATGAGTAATTATTTTTACCCGATTCATTTTGCATAAACTGAGCAGCTTTTACAAATGAATCTTTTCCATAAAAATCATCAGCGTTAATTACTGCAAAAGGTTCATGTATAACATCCTTGGCGCATAAAACAGCATGCCCTGTTCCCCATGGTTTTGTTCTGTCTTCAGGAATCTCAATGCCACTCGGTAAGAAGGCATCTTTTTCCTGGTAAACATATTCTGTGGCTATTTTACCTTTTAGCTTAGGTTCAAAAATGGCTTTAAAATCTTCGGCAAAATCTTTTCTGATAATAAATACCACTTTACCAAAACCTGCACGAATAGCATCATAAATTGAATAATCCATGATCGTTTCTCCGGAAGGCCCAAAAGATTGTGTTTGTTTCATGCTTCCATAACGACTAGCCATACCTGCAGCTAAGATCAAGAGAGTTGGTTTCATATTATTTTTAATTCTATATCTAAAATTACCCTATTTATTCAGGCAAGTTATTAATTGTAAATTGTGTCACGAAAATAGGATAATCGAACAAATTATATAGTAAAAATGCTTTTTGATAACTCAAATGTAAAAGTCGATCATCTACAAAATCAATTATTAGACCAATCAGGCATTGAGTTGTCTGTCTTGCGACTGGACCTTATTCATCCAATTATTTCCGGTAATAAATTATTTAAGCTTTTTTATTTTCTACAAGATGCGGAGAAATTTCCTCATAAACAAATTGTAACCTTTGGTGGAGCTTACTCTAATCACTTAGTTGCTACCGCTTACGCTTGTAAACTGGCCGAATTAAGAAGTATTGGCATTGTAAGAGGAGAAAAGCCAATACAATTGTCACATTCCTTACAAAACTGCATTGAATATGGTATGCAGTTGAAATTTGTTTCCAGGCAATCCTACGATCAAAAGGAAAACATCGATTTTCAACAAGATCTACGGAAAGAATTCGGCGACGTTATCATTATACCGGAAGGTGGTTACCATTCTATTGGAGCTAAAGGTGCTGCATTGATCATTGATCATATTGATAAAGCAACAACACATATTTGTTGTGCGTTAGGAACAGCTACTACAGTTGCAGGATTATTATCTGCAGTAGAAAAAGATCAGCAAATTATAGCCGTACCTGTTTTAAAAGGGTTGACAGATATTAACGAAAGAATCTCGTTTTTACTCAATACTTCAGAACCCTTAAGTGCGCTGCAGATCTTAGATGGTTTTCATTTTGAAGGGTATGCTAAATACTCTGCTGAATTATTGTCTTTTATGAATAACCTGTATGAGCAATATCAATTACCCACGGATTTTGTCTATACTGCCAAGATGTTCTATGCTGTTTTTGACGCGATAAAAAAGCATCAGTTTCCAAAAGGAAGTAGGATCGTTTGCCTACACACAGGCGGATTACAAGGTAATTTATCACTACCTGCTAATAGTTTAATTTTTGGTTGATTTAGCGTCAACATCCCAGTATCTTTGTTATGGAAAGAATCGTTATACGCTAACTGCATGAGGAAGATATTATTTGTGTTCATACTTTTTTTACTGGTTCATCCCGGTATATCCTTTGCGCAGGATACTTTACCCAAGATTTCAATAAAAGCGATTAGCAATAAGGTAATAGTTAGCTGGCGCAATGAATACAAGAAACCCGTGACGGTTATCGATATTCAGCGTTCTACTGATAGTCTTAGAAATTTTTCCACCATCGGTACGATCTTAAATCCTTTAGATGAAGACAATGGATTTGTTGATACTAAACCTCTCCGAGGCAGATCTTATTATCGGGTTTTTATAGCTTTTGAAGGTGGCGACTATGTTTTTTCAAGATCATATAGCAGACCCAGAAATGATGGAGGTATTGATGAACTTGCGATTCCGATTGAAACAAAGTTACCGGTGAAAACTCCTTATTATCATGCCACTAAAACTGCATCAAAGAAAGATAATGATGTGCCAGATGTAGCACCTACTATAGTAGCTAAGAGAACTAAAGAGGATGTAATAATGGTACAAGAAGATATGTTAAAGTTAAAGCGCCTTCCTAAAACTGCTGTTACAATAAATATTGCCAATACAAAAAGTATAAAAATTACAGCAATAAATAATTTGTCGTTAATAAGGCATCGGTTAACTATAGATATTTATCGCGATAGCAGAGATCTAAAGAGAATGCGTATAAATATCAGAAGAGATAGTACAGACCTGATTGCCAGACTGCCATTTACACCAAGTAAATTCATTAATATAGGAAAGGACAATGATGTAATTATCAATTTGCCATTATTTGCCGCTAAAAAATATTCTATTAAATTTTATACGGAAAAAGATAGCACTGTTTTGTTTGAGATAAACAAAATAACAGAACCTTATCTGATATTAGAGAAAGTAAATTTTAAACATTCGGGTTGGTTTAGGTACCACCTATATAGCAACAATATATTGGTAGAAAAATATAAGATATATATCGCTATTGACAACAAATCAGTTCCAATGGTTAAAGAAAAAGTAGATCTAAGTAAGGATAAATGATCAATTAACTTTTAAGATCTACATTAAATACCTGTTCAAAATAATGTTTGATCTTTGCTTTCACTTCCTCAAAATCAACTTCTTTATTTAATTCTTTTTTGATGGAGGTAACTTGTTTATCAGGTATCCCGCAAGGAATAATGTTATTAAAGTAATCGAGATCATTATTTACATTCAATGCAAAACCATGCATTGTTATCCATCGGCTGCAACGTACGCCCATAGCACATATTTTCCTTTCCTTCCCAACAATTCCGGGTTCGATCCATACACCTGTTTCTCCTTTGCTACGTTCTCCCTTTATGCCGTAATCAGCCAAAGTAAGAATGATAATTTCTTCTAATGCTCTTAGGTACTTGCCTATATCAGTATAAAATTTTTCAAGATCTAAAATAGGATAACTAACTATTTGTTGCAATCCATGAAAAGTAATATCACCTCCCCTGTTCGTCTGAAAAAACTGCATTCCACCCTCATGCATTTTTTCTTCACTAATTAAAATGTTATGGATATCTCCACTCTTACCAATGGTATAAACCGGAGGATGCTCACAAAAAAGCAAGTAATGCGTAGTGTCTTGTAATTCGGTCGTCGGTTGTCCGTCGTCGGTTGTCAATACTCTATTATGAATCTTAACCTGCACATTCTCTTGTAACAGTTGCTCCTGGTAATCCCACGCCTCTTTATAATCAATTATTCCCAGGTCTTTATATATAACAGTCTGCTTATTCAATGTATTGGTTTAATTTTGCAAAGATAATCAAATCCGATAGGTATCGGATACGCAAAACATCTACCAAAAAACGACAGTGAGTACAGATATAACAAATATTGACGAAGAGATACAGGACAGCGAAGAGTTGTACGAAAGACTTGTAATGGAAATTCCCAAAGGACAGGAATCTATCCGTATAGATAAGTTTTTAATGACTCGGATAGAAGGTGCTACAAGAAATAAAATTCAACAAGGTATTGACAATGAGATGGTATTGGTGAACGATAAACCAATAAAATCAAATTACAAGGTTAGACCTTATGATAAGATCGTTGTTTACGATAATAAGAATCCTGAAACAACTGATATTATTCCCGAAAATATCCCACTAAATATTGGGTATGAAGA
>Ga0207034_1002_pt1 | contig 56897 bp, 62 predicted proteins | sample Alteio_BWMinCont_36_FD_153269 | JGI IMG/M metagenome (GOLD analysis project Ga0207034, IMG submission 153269) | Enriched cells from forest soil in Barre Woods Harvard Forest LTER site, Petersham, Massachusetts, United States -... | ecosystem: Environmental > Terrestrial > Soil > Temperate forest >...
TGGCGGGCTGCTGGAGATGCAGCCGCGCGTGAAAGTCAGGCAAAAGGTTCTGCTCGTCCACAGCAGAACAAGAATGCCGCGTCGTCCCGATCGGTCTATATCGCGGGCGCCAGAAGGTCGCGGTTGAATTCGCCAATGCCGACGGTGATCTTTGGCATGCCGATGGTTCTCCGGTGCCACTGAAACCCGCAAGGTCTCCCGGCTCGGCCTCCGCCGTCGAGCAAGAAACCCCCAGCGAACGGGAACAACCTGTCGGCTGACCAACCGAACGAATACCTTCTTGACAGCTATTCGGCTCGCATCTGCGCTATGGCAGCAGGCAGCGCAGCGGGTTGAGCGCGCCGATCGCCATCGGCCGATGGGGTACTAAGGCCGCAGAAACGGTCGCTCAGAGCAGCTATGGTTCCATTCGGAAGCGCCGCAGATACCGCAAAACTACGCACTATAACCGATTGACCAAGTTATCTATGCACTACACCCAGCCAATTTGATAAGACTTCTATAGGATCTGGCTTCTAGATCAATGTATAAATTTCAAGCAGTAGGTGGATATTCGTTGGCTACCCGTGTAAGTGCACCGGCCCAACTGCGAAAATCGCTCATCTCCACTCGCGAACGAAGAACGGAAAGTGCTAGATCCCCAGGTCGGGCAACTGGGATGAAAAACTTGACGGTGAGACGAAGAATTATCTTCGGCTTTTCGGCGGTCATCGTCACCATGACCGTGCTAAGCATCTTTGCGGCGGTTCTTCTTTATGAGGGCAAGGGCAAGGCAACGAGCATCGCGACCGACAGGTGGCCGGGGCTCTATCTCAGCAGCCAAATGGGATCCCTGGCCAGTGATTCGGTCACGTCGGTGTATCGCTTTGTTCTGACTGGGGGTGACGCCAAGCGGCCACAAGCGATTGTGGACAGCAAGGCCGACCAGGCCAAACTCGACGAGCTCATCAAAGAGTACGAACAGACGAGTTTTAGACATAGCGATCGACGCATCCTAGCTTCTATAAAGAGTTTCCGCGCCGAGTGCGAAGCCGCTTACGCGCCAATCTGTTCAACAGCTCCTAGAAGCTTCTTCGTCGATTCATAATCGCCTCGAAGCGTTAAACGAGAAGGCGGGCAACATCGGAGCGGGGTGACGACCATTGTCCAGGTGGCCGAATCAAACCAATCTCTTGTCGCTCAATGCCGCGACCGAAGCGGAAAGGGCCGGGGAATTGGGGCGTGGATTTGCGGCGGTGGCTAGGGAAATTCGACGGCTAGCAGATCAGACAGGGGCGATGATCGACATTGAAAACAACGTTAAGGAAATGCAATCCGCCGTCGCGGCCGGTGTGATGGGCATCGACAAGTTTTCCGAAGAGGTCCGCAAAGGTTCTGAGGTTGTGCAGCAGGTATACGAAGCGCTTTCGCAGATCGTCTCACAAGTGCAAACGCTGACACCCAACTGCGAGGCCGTTACCGCAGGAATGCAATCGCAGTCACTTTTCGCTCAGCAGATCAGCGAGGCTCTCGCGCAATTGAGCGATGCTTCGAAACAGACGGTGGAGCCGTTGCCTCCGTCCAACGAGGCTATTGAGCAGCTCAACGAGGCCGCCCGCGGGCGCAAGGTGGGTATCTCACGGTTCAATCTAGCCACCTCTTCGTAGACCGGAGAAGAGAGCACAGCGCTTCGCGGCCTGGGTGGGCGTACGGTAAGGGTTCCATATCGAATGGGAAAGTTGAATTCAGTAACGCGCGAGGGAGGGACCGGGACACGTGCGGTCCCGGCAATGGTGTTGCTGGTGGACGACCAGGCCATGGTCGCCGAAGCGCTGCGCCGTCTGCTAAGTGACAAGCCCGAAATCGATTTCCACTTTTGCTCCGATCCCATCGAGGCCGTTGGGGCGGCGAACGAAATTAAGCCTACCGTCATTCTCCAGGATTGGGTGATGCCGTCGATCGCCGGAATCGACCTGCTTCACTTGTTTCGCTCAAACCCGGGAACCATGGAGACCCCCATCATCGTTCTCTCCAGCGAAGAAAATCCCGAGACCAAAAGCCAGGCGTTCGCCGCGGGCGCCAACGACTATCTGATCAAAATCCCTGACAAAACCGAGCTTGTCGCTCGTATTCAATATCATTCCAAAGCCTATCAGCACCGAACCCAGCGCGATGAGGCGTTCCGGACGTTGCGTGAGAGCCAGCAGAAATTGGCCGATAGCAATTTGGCTCTAATTTCTCTCAACAAGCGCCTGGAGGAAACACACGAAAAGTTAAATGCCTCTCTGCGCACAGCCGAGCAGCGAACACGGGAGGCGGTCCGGCTGACCGAGCTGATGGATGCCTTGCAATCGTGCCAAACGGTCGAGGAAGGATATAGCATCGCAGGCACCACTCTCCCTCACATCCTTTCGACACGAGCGGGCTCCTTGTGCATGACGCGAGCATCTCGAGATCTGGTAGAGGCCGTGGCGTCTTGGGGAGAAAAGTGCGCCACGGAGAGGGCCTTTATGCCCGAAGCTTGCTGGGCACTTCGGCGCGGCAGAACGCACGTTTTTGACGATCCGAACTCGCCATTGCGCTGTGGGCATGTTGACCGATCATCGAAGTCCAGCTATGTCTGCGTACCGCTGGCGGCACAAGGCGAAACACTCGGAATACTTTACTTGGAATGCATACTCGACGCCCAGGACGCATTTGCCGAACCGGCAGAGCTGGGTCGACAGGCGGCGGCAGCGGGTGAACGCATCTCACTCGCCCTGGCAAATTTGAGACTTCGCGATGTGCTGCGCACACAATCCATTCGCGATCCACTGACCGGGCTGTTTAACCGGCGGTACATGGAAGAAACGCTGAGCCGCGAGATTCAACGGGCCATCCGGAATAAGGAGCAAGTGGCTTTGCTGATGGTCGATATCGACCATTTCAAACAATTCAACGACACCTTCGGCCACCAAGCCGGCGACGCCCTTCTGCGCGAATTTGGAGCGCTCTTGAATCAACGCACGCGAGGCCAGGATGTCGCTTGCCGGTTTGGAGGGGAAGAGTTTGCGCTGATCCTGGCAGGCGCTTCCATGGAAGCCGCCACGAAAAGAGCAGAGCTGTTGTGTGAGAGCACGCGACAACTCAGCGTAGTTCATTCAGGACAAACCCTGGGAAGAGTAAGCTTGTCGGTGGGTATCTCCGCGTTTCCGATGCATGGAACCAACGCGGAAGAACTCTTGAAAATTGCGGACCAAGCGCTCTATCGCGCGAAAAACGAAGGCCGAGATAGAGTGGCCGTCGCCGCTCAGACCTAGATAACCGCCGCCCGGTTGTGTCAGAAACCTGAACCGCGGCGTTCCGGAGAAGAGTTTGTATGCTCTATCTGCTTTTTGAGTTGGGCAATGACCGCTACGCACTCGACGTCCGGCAGGTTGTCGAGGTTCTCCCGCAGGTTGATTCCAGGAGCCTCCCGGGCGCGATGCCGGGTATGGCAGGGCTATTTAACTATCGCGGCTCCGCCGTACCGCTTCTCGATCTGGCGCAATTAAGTCTCGGACGGCCTTGTCCAATGCGAATGAGCACGCGAATCATTGTGACGACCTGCGGCGGCGATGAATCAGGAGGGTCGCATCTCATCGGGTTGCTGGCCGAGCGGGTAACCGAAACGATCCGCCGGAATGAATCAGACTTTAAGGATGTTGCCGTCGGCGGCTACGGGAGCAAATTCTCCGGACCCGTGCTGACCGAAGGAAATACGATGATTCAGTGGGTCAACATCAAAGACCTGTTGCCTAAGGATCTTCAAACGAAGACGCAACTGTTCGCTGAGGTTGCCGGCCACGACCTATGACCCAGCCTGACTTCGAGAATCTTTTGCGAGAGACAATTGGCCTCGATGTGGGTTCGATCGGCAGCGGTACACTCGAACGCGCCGTCAACTCACGGATGGCGAGTCTCGGTATTGAGCAATCGCGATGCTACTGGGCGTACCTACACAGCTCGACCGACGAACTGCAAGAACTGATTGAAGCGGTCGTCGTTCCGGAGACCTGGTTCTTTCGCGACCCGCAAGCCTTTACGGCGATGGTTCGTTTGATATCTCCATCATGGCTTGCGCTTCCGGTCGGCCCACCTCTGAGAATACTGTCGGTTCCCTGTTGTACGGGAGAAGAGCCGTATTCGATTGTCATAGCACTCGTCAGAGCGGGGTTGGCCAGTACGCGGATACAAGTGGACGCGGTCGATGTCAGTCGTCGAGCGATCGTGCGGGCGAAGCGAGGCGTGTATGGGTCGAATTCATTTCGGGGAGAAGATCTCACTTTCCGAGACCACTATCTTGAGCGTTCCGGAAACGCCTATGCCGTTCCACAGTGGCTTCGAGGCCTCATCACCTTTCATCATGAGAACCTCTTTTCTCCCTCCTTTAGGTTCAATGCACCGCCGTACGACATCATCTTCTGTCGCAATGTCTTGATCTATTTCGATCGCGCCAAACAAAACGCGGCCATGGCAACGCTCAATCGCCTTCTGAAGGCCAACGGCCAGTTGTTCGTAGGGCCTGCGGAGGGCGTTTTGGCCAGTCGCTGCGGTTTCAGACCTCTTAACGAAACAATGTCGTTTGCTTTTTCGAAGCAACAACATCGTCCCTTTCCGAAAATGCCGCCAGCTCAACCGCCGTTGAAAGTGGATCGAAAGGCTCTGCTTCCTGTTTCGCCCAAAGGATCGGCTCTCGCGGTGGCCGAGATCGCTGCCCCGCCAAAGCTCGGATTGGAATCGACCAAGTCCTGCTCTGTGGACCTAGAGCACATCAAAAGCCTCTCCGACGCGGGGCAGTTCGACGAAGCCTTGGCCCTCTGCAAACAATACCTCGACCAAAAAGGCCAAGCCGCCGAGGTGTACTACCTTCTGGCATTGATCAGCGATGCCAAAGGCGAATCGGAGCGCGCAATCGGCTGGTATCGAAAGGTCTTGTATCTCGAGCCGGGCCATTCGGATGCATTAATGCACTTGGCGTTGCTGTACGAGCGCGCGGGAAATACTGCCTCCGCAAAGCGACTCCGGGGTCGTGCTCTTCGGTCTGAAGCAACCGGGCATCGAAATCCACCACGGGGCGAGACGGTATTAAGGAGAGGGCAGTGAAGCATCGATCCGCAGCCGCCCAATTGCTCGATCGAGATATCCCGGCCGACTACCTTCGCGAGTGGGCCGATATTCTGGCAGCCGAACAGAAAGTCGTAGAGACAAAATTCAAATCGATCCTGGTGTTTAGAGTCGCTTCCGAATGGTTTGGCTTGGCGACCTCTGCGGTGGACGAGGTAAGCGAAGTCGGTGTCATACGCCGCCTGCCACATCGAGTGGGTTCGCTCGTCCGAGGAATTGTGAGCCTGCGTGGCGAGGTGCTCGTCTGTGTTGCCCTGGATGTCCTGCTTGGCCTGGAGAAACAAGAAAAGGAGCACGCTCAAGACTCCGGAACCACGCAAAGCCGACTGATCGTCTGCAACTCTGAGGCGGCAAGGGTGGCGTTTGTGGCCAGCGAGGTTCACGGCGTCGAGCGTTACGTTCCGCGGGAACTGCGGCAGATTCCTGCGACGGTTTCGAAATCCGCCAACACGTACACGGCAGGCATCCTTCCCTGGAAAGGCCGACAGACAATCGGTTGCTTGGACGCCGAGCAGCTCTTTCGGTCGCTAGACAAAGGCCTCTTATGAGCGAGCGCAATTCTCGAGAACTGGGTGACGCGTCCATGACGGATCTGTTCCGTCAGGAGATACACACGCAGGGGGCAGTTCTTACCGACGGGCTGTTGCTTTTGGAACGTGATTCCTCGGCCCTAGAAAGCCTATCCGATCTCATGCGTGCTGCACACTCGCTGAAGGGTGCGGCCCGAATCGTCGGCTGCCAGACAGCGGTGCGGATTTCCCATGCCATGGAGGACTGCTTCGTCGCGGCGCAAAAGAAGAACCTGGAGATTGAGGCGTACATAGACAAGCTTTTGGTGGGCGTTGATCTCCTCACCCAGATTGGACGGGCCGCGGGCCTGTCTTTTGACAGCTGGGGCAACGAACATGCCCAAGAGATAGAAGCCTTTCTTGTGTCGCTACAACAGGCTTCGGAAGCGCACGAATCTTCTGAATCACGCGATTTTTCGCCAGGGCAGCCTACTGCAAGATCCGCCCCAACAAGTACGGATGCCGCCAGGAACCTAAAACGAGAACCATCGCCGCCAACCAGTTCGCAGGATCGCAGCTTGCGTGTCGCTGCCGACAATCTGAACAGTCTTCTGGCGCTAGCCGGTGAAAGCCTGGTAGCGTCGCGCTGGCTGGCTTCCTTTGTCTCAGGAACCACGCGCGTCAAGCGCCTCAACGACGACCTTGATCGAGCGGCACACCATCTCCGCGAGTTGGTATCGGACAAAACTGTAGACGATCAGACTTTGCGCGTGCTTGACGAGCTACGCAGGAAGATCTCCGAGGATCGCTTGGCGGTGTCGGAATGCCTCGCGGAGCTCGACCGGTTCGACCGTAGATTTGCAAGTCTGTCGACGCGCCTCTACCAGGAGGTCGTCGATTGTCGCATGCGTCCGTTGTCAGACTGTATTCAGGGATTCCCACGCCTGGTGAGAGATCTCGCAAAGTCGTTGGGAAAACAGGCAACCCTCGAGGTGCTCGGCGACGCAACCGCCGTTGACCGCGACATTCTGGAGCTCGTGAAAGCTCCCATTGATCATTTGTTGCGCAACGCTATCGATCACGGCATCGAGTCTCCCGGAGAGCGTAGAAGAGCCGGCAAGCCCGAAGGGGGTACCTTGCGACTCGAAGCCGCCCACCGCGCCGGGCGGTTGGTCATAGCCGTCAGTGATGATGGATGCGGAATCGATCTCGACCAAGTTCGCGGCGCAATTGTCGCCAAGAACCTGACAACATCCGAATTGGCGAAAACGATGGGCGATGGGGAAGTATTGGAATTCCTCTTTCTCCCTGGGTTCACGCTTAGAGATGTTGTTTCTGAAACATCCGGCCGCGGTGTTGGTCTTGATGTCGTACAAACAATGGTGAAGAAGGTGGGCGGGAGCGTGAGTGTATCGTCGCAGCGCGCTAGAGGAACACGCTTCCAGCTGGAACTGCCTCTCACGCTTTCCGTGATTCGGACGTTGGTCGTCGAGATTAGCGGCGAGCCATATGCCATCGCGTTATCGCGAATAGAGACCACATTAAAAATTCCTTTCGACCACATTCAATCCATCGAAGGACGCCAGCACTTTAGTCTAGCCGACCAGCAGATCGGAATAGTCGGAGCCTCCGAACTCCTTGAACTTGGCCCGGAAAGTCATGGAAAGGAACTTCCCGTCGTTGTTCTCGGAGATAAGAGCGGACGATATGGGCTTGTGGTTGACCGGTTCATCGGTGAGCGGGAACTTGTGGTTCGTTCTCTCGACCCACGGCTGGGGAAAGTCAAGAATGTGGCAGCGGCGGCGTTGATGCCTGACGGATCGCCCTTACTCATCGTCGATGCAGAAGACTTGATCCATGAGATCGAACGGTCTTTGTCCGCTCACCGGCTGGCTCTGATTGGAGAGAAGAGCGGTGGCCTCACTCGGCAGAAACGCAAGCGTGTCCTGGTTGTCGACGACTCGCTTACCGTACGCGAGCTGGAGCGCAAATTGCTCGACGCGGAGGGTTACACCGTAGACGTAGCCATCGACGGAATGGCTGGCTGGAACGCCGTTCGAGCCGGCCACTACGATCTTGTGCTGACCGACGTAGACATGCCGCGTATGGACGGAATCGAGTTGGTCTCGCTCATCCGCAAGGACAACCGGCTTAGTTCTTTGCCCGTAATGATCGTTTCCTACAAAGACCGCCCAGAGGACCGCCAGAGGGGCCTCGACGCCGGAGCCGATTATTACTTGACGAAAGGGAGCTTCCACGATCAAACACTGGTTCAGGCCGTGGCCGACTTAATCGGAGCAACGGAGTGAAAGTCGCGATTGTGAACGACGTGCCCCTGGCGGCCGAGGTGTTGCGGCGCGTGGTGTGCCGGATGTCAGGCTATGAAGTCGCATGGATCGCTCGTGATGGCGCCGAGGCTGTCCGGAAGTGTTCCGCGGATACTCCCGAACTCATCCTAATGGACCTCATCATGCCCGTCATGGATGGCGTGGAAGCCACGCGCCTGATTATGGAAAGAAGCCCTTGCGCGATTCTGATTGTCACCGCTACGGTGGATGGCAATGCGGCTAAGGTCGTTGAAGGTCTGGCGGTGGGAGCTCTTGACGCGGTCGAAACTCCGTCTCTCGAGCTCGGCGGGCAGCCAAGGAAGAACACCGCCCTAGAGGGCAAAATCGAAGCGATTCGCAAGTTGGTCACTGCTAATGAAAAACGTGAGCAAAACGAGCGCCGCGCGTTTGCACCGGCAGGTGTTTGGCAGCAAAAGTCCCACCTCATAGCGATCGGAGCCTCGGCGGGAGGCCCCGGTGCTCTAGCCAGGATATTGAAAGTGCTGCCCCGTGATTTTCCAGCATCCATCATCATCGTCCAACACATCGATGCTCAATTCGCCCCTTCACTCGCCGATTGGCTGAATGAGCAATCTGCGCTCACCGTTCGCATCGCCCGCGAGGGTGACGAACCACAGCCACTGACCGTGCTTGTCGCCAGCACAAATGACCATCTTGTGTTTCTCGACAGACACTCACTTGGCTACATCCGAGAGCCACTCGATTCCTATTACCGTCCTTCGATAGATGTGTTTTTTGAAAGTGTGGTTCGTCACTGGCGGGGCAGTGTAACCGGTGTTCTGCTTACGGGAATGGGACGCGACGGTGCGAGAGGTTTGAAGACATTGCGGGACGCCAAGGCGTTTACGATCTCCCAGGATGCCGGAAGTTGCGTCGTCTATGGAATGCCCAAAGCTGCGGCAGAGCTGGAAGCCGCGTCTCGGATTCTTCCTTTGGAAGCGATCGGTCCCTTCCTGGTGAGCTCAACCGTACCAACGCACCCGACCATGCGTGCTTAGAGCCTACGATTTTCTGGGCGGGGTTCTTCGGTATCAGCGTGTTTCCCGATCCCGTTCAACCTGACGCCTTTACCTTGTTTGGTCCCGCGGATTGGCGGATCGGGACACTGGCGCTTGCCGGGGTGAGGTTCGGATAACGTTAGTATATAGGCCGGCGCTCGATCGGTCCTTCGATGCGGAATTTGTGCGCGTAAACGTGGACGCACATCTTGGCCAAGAGGACCAGGCATGTTCCAGAAGCGGGATTCAACAAGCGCACTTGCCCGGAGAGGCAACCGAAGGGCCGTTCGAGCACGAGCTGATCGACCATGGTTTGAAATAGTGGCCGATTGTAGATCGGAACACCAATCTAGCGCTGAACTGTATTTCACGAGCGCTGGTTGTCAATGTGCTGGTGGCGCCAAAGGTGGTGTTTGCGTCCCCGTTCCCGACCGTACCGCTAAATACCGTGGCGCTGGCAGGCCGAAGTTGGAGCGATTGAACAGGTTGAAAGGCTGGAACTACCCTGGAAGATCTGTCCTGTGTCGCTTTGGCGACTGAGAGAGCCTGAGGCAATCTGACTGCAGGACAGAAGTCAGCAGAGGGTGGAGTAGGTCAGTAGGTCACGTCGTCGGCGAAGCTAGTGAGCCACCGACGGACGAAAGGGCCGGCAACAGATAGGCTGCGCCTAGACCACCGCGACTCTACAGAAGGGCGGTACTAGGCGTATTTCTCGGTGGTATTAAGTGCTGCTCTACGGTTGCTCTTCGTTCGATCGGCAGCGGTTCCACTTGATCTGGTGCCCGACCAGTTCGTCGATTTCCCTTATAATTCCTCGCATTTCCTTCAGCAAGGACCGGCGCTCTTGAAAATCCGTCGTCTTTACTGACCGCTCCTTCAGAAAGCGCAACTGAGAAGACAATTCCCGAAATCGCTCTTTGATCATGTGGTTCTTCGCCGGCCCTTTCCAAGAAAGAAGACATCACAATGTGTCCCAACGCTGACTTCTTCCAAAACTAGACTCTGTCATGCCGTCCATGTGGAAAACAATCCTAGGGCTGTGGATATTCTCTGCCTTCTCTCTGCTTTCGCCGGGTCCTTGTGGTGCACCGTAAGCGAGACGCCAAACGCGCTATTTCAAACAGGATGGCTGTGAGACGTTAGACCAGTAGCTTTCGTCTAGCGTTTTTCTCTGAAGTGCGATCGCTGCACGTTTACCGACAGACGGTTTTGGACGCGACCCAAGCAGTGAGGAAGTGATGACCTGTGTCGGCTCGCAGATATTGTGCGCATCTACTGCCGCAACATCGATACGGCGGCGCGCTACGGTGGAGACGAATTCGTGCTTGGTGCTGCCAGAAACGGACGCGGAGGAAGCGGAACGCGTTGCGCTCAGGGTTTGGTCGCGTGTCCACGACGATACGGAACACCCACCGATCGCGGTTAGCGTTGGAACAGCGGTTTACCCCCGAGACGACGACCAACGGAACAGTTGATCGCTTCGGCGGATGGGGCGATGTACCGGATAAAACGCTGCCGCCCAGACGAGGTGACACCTTCGTTGACCGCTCCGGTCCACCGGGGGGAGCGAGTTGTGCAGAGCAGATGAGAAGGACTGCCCACAGGAAATGGACGGCAATCCTGTCGCCGCGGACTATGCTGCGCTTAAGACAGTTAGCTTGGGGAGGCGTGGGCTGAGGCTATGGGAACTGGTCGCGTTGGGCAGGAACCGAAGCCATCCTTCCTTATGGCGACCGGAGCCACATCATCGGTCCGCTCGAAATCACCGAAATACTTTCCTGGGAAGAGGCAGGATAGTCCAGGTGCCTCTTCTTCCGCTTGCGTCAACGAGCATACCGATACGACGAGCTGCGCAGTACCGTCACGGTGAATTATTAAAATGTCTACCATGGACTCCTTCGCGGTGGGATGGCAATTGGGAGCGTGGAAGAGATGTTCAGTTGCATTGGCGCCCCCACTTTGGACCGGGCTTCCAAATCTCGCACCGTGATGTTGAAGTTCACTTCCATGATTCTCAATCCGGCGCGCCTTCAGTCATTCCCTGGCGCGCTGGTTGGGGCGAAACTGTTTTGACCGGACCCCGCACTAGTGGCAGCCTTTTGCTGAACGGGAATCAGGAAGTATCCGTAGGCGTTGCGTTGCGTCACTCCCGTGACGACTAGCTCATAAGCGTCGGCGCCATCTTTGTAATAGAACCGTACCGGTTCACCGACACCCTGGTCGCGCAGCCGTACGGTTCTTTGGTCTTGAAGGAGTCGCAACGAGCCACGAAAGCGTTGATTTTTGTTATCCGTGCGGTTGACTTGAATCGAGATTCCCGGGACCACTTGTGTGGCCCGCCCCTTCGACACATCAAAATAGACCCACTCTCGATCCAGTCGTTGTGACAAGGCGCCGAGGCTGCGGGCGTTGTTCGCAGCTTCTTGGTGAACGCCGGAGAGGCTCTCGTCGTTTTTCTCCCGGACCGATTGAATCTCCTGGCGGAGCTCGGCTTGAACCTGCGTTAACTGCGACTGCTGGACCTGTTGGTCAGTTTCCACTTGCCGGAGCCGGGCTTCAAGCGAAGAGCTTCGCGCGTCTATTTCGGCGGTTACTTGTTGATGCAACTCGGCGGTCAAATTCTGCGCATACTCTCGAGTCTGCTCGAATCTCCGGCCCACCCTGCCCTCAAAGCTCTCCACGGCCGTGAGGCGCTGCGCGAGCGATGCCCATCCGCTGCTGAGGTCGCGTAATTTGCCTTCAGCAGTGTCAAAGCGTTGGTCGAGCACCTTGCTCGCGGTCTGCTGCCCAAACAACTGGCTGATCTGGACGTTCTTTTTCTTCAGCGCGAGATAACCAAAATAGCCTGCTCCGAGTAAGGCAACGAGCAGGAAAATGACAAAAAACGCCCGAACGCCCGTGGATGCGTCCCTGTAGTCCAGAACTCGTTCGTAAGCCGAATCGTCTTTCTCCGCGGGCCGGAACATCGGGTTGGCAATCTCCATGGATTTCTCCTCTCGGTAATCCGGTTGGCGTCCGGGTCGGGCAGGGCTGCTATAGCGGGGCAGTCGGGTTTCCAAAGGTTAACTCGCTAAGCCGTTCGCAAAAAAGTAGATACCGTCTCCGTTTGGTTTTTGCTGTAGGCAGAAATTGCAATACCTTAGAACTTGCGCGGTACCGGAACCTCGGTCGAGGAACTCGGCTTCTCTTCGAGTCAGCACCCTCGCGGAAGCCGGCAAGTCAGAGCGTGGCCCTGCCCACCAGGCAACACAGGCGCGACCGTACTACGGTCCCTACCACCCGGCCTACGGACCGCCTCTGGACTGCGTGCATGGAGCGGTTCCGAGACTTCGCATCCCGGAGGTTTCGGCGGCATACGGCGTGGTAGTTTCCGTCACGAAGGGCCGCGGTGGAGAATTCCACGGTATTGGTTCCTGCGGGGGAGGCTGTCATGGCGGCGGTGGATTCGACGGTGGGGGGGCCACGGCGGACGAGACTGCTACGAGCTTATTGGGCCCTCGCAAAGACGGGTCGTCTTTGCTTTTTGTTTCGGCACCTTATCAGCTGCGCCTGGCCTCGACTACCGGCCTTCGATCCGCTGTGAAAAGACATTGGTGTCTGTCCTCATAAATTCAAATCGCAAGATCCAGGCTTCTCCTCGTCCGTTGTCTTTCAGCGGCCCAAACTTCCACTGCCGCGCCGCTTCCAACGCCAACCGTGCAAAATATCTGCTCGGACCCGGGGAGTCGATCTCGGCGTCGGTGACGTCACCCGACGGGTCTACACTGACTCGCACGCTAACTCTTACGGTGCCCTGAATCGTGTCCTTCGCGCTTTCAGGAACTGCAGGTAAGACTTCGTGACGGACCCCGTCGTTAGCCGGAGCCGTTGGCGGAACTACGGCGGCGTCCGACAGATCCTCGGAATATGGCGTTACATTCCCCTTCGGTTCTTCCCCAGTCAACTGCTTGTGCAACGCGCCCATTTCAACTTCATGCAGGTTCCGGCCAACCGCCGGGACATCCGGAGTTGTTGAGTGATGGGTTAGCAGCCTGAGGCCCGGCAATAGAACAACCAGTGCAAGCGCGACAGTCGCTGCTGGAAAGTACCACTGCTTTCCAAACGACTTCGTTGGATGCGCCGGACGTAGTAGCCTCGAAGGCTTCAAAGCTGACGGAAGCGTAGGGGGCATAGGAAGCTCCGGTGAGACCCCTTCGGCGGGAGTAGGGTGCAACTGTCCCCTGATGTCGCTAACGGTCCATCGCCGTTGAGGATCTCGGCGCAAGCAGTGACGGGCGATATCAAAAAAGGGCGGCGCAAGAGCCGTAGGCACCTCCGGTATACCGTTTGGCGTTTTGTCCCAACCCGGCGTGCGCTGCGTCAATGCCTCGATCAAAGTTACTCCAAGCGACCAAACATCCTCGGCGGTCGAGGCGACTCCGTTCACAGTTTCCGGAGCATCATAAACGCTTAGCCTCCGAAATCCCTTCCTCGATTCGCTACCTCTGCTGATCGTGTCACTCGAAATCTTCACGCGTTCGCCCCTCGCCATGATGTTTGACGGCTTGAAGCGCCCATGCACGAAACCTTTGCTATGAATGTAAGCGAGTGCATCCAAAGCAGGCTTGAGCATGTCCCGTACTTCGGCTGGAGTGAGTGGTCGTAGGGGAAGGATTTGCGAGAGGTCTTCTTCCGCATATTCCATCACAACGTAGAACAGGTCAGTGCCATCCAGTTGACAGAGTCCCGTATCAAAGAGTCGGATCAGATGCGGGTGAGACAGTGCCGTAGCTTGTTCCCATCGAGCAAGCCTGAGTTCGGCATCGGGTTGATTCGACGGGATAAATTTGATCGCAACTTCTTCGGGCGGCCGTCCAACGCGCTCGGCAAGGAACACGACGCTGCGCTCAGAACCACCGAGATACTTACGCAGGTGGAATTGTCCGTTGACGACGCGATCTTCCAACTGGTTGCACGCCACAGTCATGTTGCTGCCTGACGATCCTCGCGGGAGCGTGTTTGTCCCGCAAGTTTTTCGTTCCGTGTATCTCGCCTTCTACGGGCAAGCCCGCCATAGCAGCCGCGGGGCGACCCGGCACCTGCACCTGAGCGAGCGCAGACATGCCAAGCCAAATTACTGGAGTGCAAGTCGTGGGCCGATCTGGCGTCGAACTCAAAACGCCCGTAAGTCTAGTGGGTGCTTCTCGGAGCCCGATACCCGCGCCCTAGCTAAACACAGCTCGAGGTACTAGAACCGCGAAATTAATTCGCGGCGGCGCTACTGCACGCAGGCTAGAGTTGCGAGGCCGCCGAAGTTATGACATCAACCGGGCAAACGGCGTAGTGGCCCGGCAACTGTGGCGCCCCTGCACCGACATGCTCAGCACGCCGAAGGGAGTCATTTTCCTCGGCTCTTCCTTGCCTGCGGCCGACCTGCATGGACAGTTCCTTTTTTCGATGCGGTTTTCACAACCCGATGGAGGGCTGACTGAACGAGACTTTGAAGTGTTTGAGCTCAGGCATTTCGCAGCCTTTCGATTGGGGCGCGTCGGAAGGGAACCGCAGCGTCAGCAGCTTCTCAGCCCATCGGGACCGACGTGACGTTCGATCGTTGCTTATTCGCGGCGGAACCGTTCCTTATCTAAGAATCGAAACAGACCGATCCACAAATCGAAAGGGCTTCCGTTCCTATCTTGGCGACCAGCCTCCCAGGCGTCTGCAAAGTTCTCAACACACGAAAACTTGCTTGGCCGATAATCGAAGGAGTTGATTCGCGCAAGAATCGGATCAAGTAGACGCTGAGCGATTGGTTTCGTTTTGAGTTCGGCGACTGTGCCGAGCACCATCGAAGGCTCAACGCGAATTGTCGTTTCTCCCTGAATCACGTCCTCCCGCCACCCGGCCAACGAATACCGGAGGATTCTTTCCGCGAACTATCACTCTTCCTGTTGGGTGCCTTCCAGCCGCCGTGATCGTCCCTGCCACGCGGTAGCTGTCGTCGCGGGTCGATATGATGGTATCGACCTCCCCGGAGATGGGTGCCAACTGCCGTCGGGCTGGCCATTTTCAGCAGATCGCCCCCGCTTGCACTTGCGCTTCCAAAAGCCGACTTATCAAGACTTGGCCCTCGGCGGGCCCGGCTTTGCAAGCGAGCCCGTCGCAGTTCACAATGTCTCAAACCAGAAAGCCGCCCAACGACTGGGGGCTGGTCACACAGACTGTCAGCAGCAGGAGCGCCCGTTGGTCAGACGATACGGAAAGCTATTTAAGTGGCTGTTAGGCGTTGCCGCGGTCGCGACGGGGATTGGGGTGGCGCTGTCCTTTTCGCCCGGCTGGCTTCGGCCTCATCGGCTGCAGACCGCGCACGAGACGCTCCTGTACTACTTCGCACAAGAAATCGGCGAACCCGCCCTCTGCGATCACATCTCCTGGGCGGTCTACCAGCGCTACAACATCTTCTTCGCCGCGGGAGGTGCCTCGTATTTTCGCTCCGACTGCTACGAGCGGGTCGCAGAAGCTCGACGCGACGCATCAGTCTGTTGGAAAGTCCGGCCTCTCATGGACTTCGATCCGATCTCCCCGGGGTATTCGGCACTGGCCTGCCGGCGCCGCACGCTACGGCGCTACTCCACCGGAATCGGCCTGGACAACGGCGTTCTGATCCGCACCTTTGAGCGGCTCGGCTATGATGTCGATCACCTTTACCTCGAAGGCGTCATCGAGCCGGCGATCAGACCGGAGGATGTCTACCGCGGCCTAGAACAAAATCCCGGGGCCATCGGCAGGGCACAACAACAGTTGACGGCGGCTCCGAGTCCCGTGGTGGTAGGGGATGATGCGAGTTACGTTGCTGACCTGGCAGCCGTTGGAACGGCCGATCCGAAGTGGTGCGCGTACATTCCGGTAGGGCAAGCACTGGGCCGGCAGCAAGCGCCGTTCCGTGACTGGTGTTACTTTACCGTTGCAAAGAATAGTCAGGATGTACGAATTTGCGATCGGATGACGCCCGCGGCGGCTGAGCCAAAGGTGATCGCCGCTGAATCGCACGGTATGCGTTCCGATATCGCCGAGCAGTTATCCTTGCAAGCTCAATGCCGTGCGATTGAACGCGATATCGCCCTTGGAACCCACCTTCGATATGGTCCCGAACTGCCCGCCGATTCGCGCCAAACGCAACGTCTCATCGCAGCGCTGGGCGTAGCGATGCCTTTGGCGAGCAACTGGCCGGCCTCTGAGATAGCGGCGTACTATCAGCGCTTTGTGTTCTCGCTTGATCCGATCTATCGCGATGAAGTGCACAATTCAGCGCGTGGGCGGCTTCTGCGCAAACTATTGGCCCTCCCGACGGACGGTTAGCCGGACAAATTTGAGTGAATGTCAACGGTAAATGGCGCGCAAACTCCTTTGTTCGCTCTCGGGATCCAGCGGGCCACTACGAAGTCACCGGAACGGTCGGCCAGACTCCGAGACTTACCGGGACTTGGCGATAGGTGTTGGAGCTATTTGACGAATCGGCTGGACTGCATATGTCTGTGAAACTGTGCGCGCAGGAACGCGCTGTCGGCCCATCGAGCACCCAAGACCAAGATACAAAGGGGTATCGTGATTTCGAGACAATTGTGACTGCCGAATTGAAGCATCAGCCATAGCGCGGATGTACTGCCGTGACGCAAGACACGACTCGTCCCAACGGACCTCACCCAGCGCAAGGCTGCAAGGCCCTGGCGGCCGACTCCCGATAAACGCGCTCGTGGTGGTTAAAGGGGCCAACTCCCGGATTGTCGCTTTTCCGCTGAAGTGACCACACACTTGCGTTTGTCGACGCAAAGTGTCTTAGCCCTGCATCTTTAATTCGTATGTGCAAGAGAAAGCGGCGGGAATCGAATCCACGCTGTTATCGTGACGGCGGCCAGGATCTTGTGAAGGTGTCCGTACCTGGCTAGAAACCAGTGTCGTAATCGCGCCGTCATTGCTCGGGCAACATCGGTCGGACCAATGACGCCCCGCCAAACCACCCGGTTCCAGCCGCCCGCCCACGCCTAGAGTAATGAGCCGGCTCTAGGCTCCAGACGGCCGCGGTCCGCACTAAACCTTCGCGGCCGACGACGCCAGAGCCGACGAACGCGCACCCACGCCATTTGCCTTCGACCAAGTCTTGCGAAGCTCTTCGGCGCGGCGGATCACGTGGTCGATGACCTCATGTGAGGACGGACCTTCTTGGATTTCTCTGGTTTTGCCGGCAGATGGAATCTCCAGCGCCTCTACTTTTTCGAAGATAGGTTTCATCGCACGAGCGGGATTGCGGAGAAACTCCGAACTGCGGATGCGTGTAAAAATCCAACCCATGCGTTCGAGGACAGACTGCCGGTCCATGTCTTCTGACAACTTCTCAAGTGGCTGATAGCGGTCGCCGTCGCACTCGATGGCCAGACGCTTGCCCTTGCCTTCGACGACGAGATCGATGCGAAACGTTCCGATCTTCCAGTGCGGCGTGACACGGTAGCCCGCTGCGACGAGGCGTTTCATCACTTCACGTTCAAAGGTCGATTGCGCACGCTTGTCTTTCTCTTCGAGTGCGCGCATGAGGCGTGCGGGGTCTTCGGCATGCTCAATGAGTTGACGGCGCAGGTCATCGGCTTTCAGGTCGTTGTGCGGACTGAGCGAATGCACGATCCACATCTGGTCGCGGGCGCGACTGGCCGCGACGTTAAAGCGCTGCTTGAAGAGTTCCTGATCGCGCAGGGAAAGAGCGCCACGTTCCGCAGTATCGACTAGCGAAATGAACACCACGTCACGCTCATCACCCTGGAATTGCGCGGCGTTGCCGCAAAGAACCCGATGGAGCTCATAGCGGTCAGGCGAAACGCTTGCGTGGATGAGGTTGTCGATTTCGATGGCTTGTTCGTCACCGACGAGGGATACCACGCCGATGCTCAAAGGCTGGCCCGCGTCGTTCTTGCGGTATTCCGGTTGCTCCATCGCGGCGGCGACCAGCGAAGCGATGGTCAGAGCTTCCTGGCGATTGACCTTACCATCGCGGCTGGAACTAGCCACGCGATGCGCGATGGTGTGCGGACGCAGATGGACGCGACTCGCATCGCGCAGAGGCTTGATGCGCCCGTCGTAAGAAATCATATTGCTGAACTGAATGATTTCGGGAACGCACCGGAAATGTTCGACGAGACAGGTGGTCCCGCCAAAAGATTGGCGAGCGAGGTCGTAAATAGAGATTTGTCCGTCGTAAAGGTCGGAGTTCGGGATGCCACGCAGATATTGGAAAATGAGGTTCTGAATGACGCCGAGGTCCTGCCCGACGGCGGACGGGCTGACCTGTTCGTGATCGCCAACGACGAGGACGGTTTTGCCCAGATACAGGGCGACGAGTGCCATCACATCGCTTTGGCTGGCTTCGTCGATGATCACCACGTCGAAGCGAGTCGTGCGCGGGTCGAAGTTTTCTACCACGTGCGAGAGCGGCATGACCCACACGGGCACCGCTCCGCGGCACTCGCTCATTTTCCTGGCGGCTTCGGTGCGCAGAAGAGAAACGCGAATTCCGTGACCTTTGCCGATGCGGCGGATGGTGTCGAGCCAACCGACGAGCGCCTGGCGCTGCCGTGAAGAGGTGCGGCGGGCTTGCGAGCTCCAGGAGAGTTTGTCAATGAGCTCGACGGTCGTGCGGCGCAACTGCTCGCGCAGTTTTTCGCTCTTGGTTTGTAGAGCCTCAAGTGAAACACTGCCACGGCGATCGAGCTCGTCATTGAGCTGTCGCCAAGTCCAGGAAGAGGCGACGTCGCGCGGTGGTTCGCCTCGTCCATGCACACCGGTACGATTGCGAATTGCTCCGGCCCAGGCCGGGGCAGCGGTTTCCAGTTTTGCAAGCAAGGCGCGGCGCAGGTCAAGGTCCGCCTGCTTGCTCTTGAGTTCGAGCAGGCGCTCGTAGGCTTGACGATAGCGATTGGGATTCTCGTCGGTCACACCAGCCAGGAGTTGGTGGATGACTCTGGAAGCCTTTGCTACGCCCGCAGCGAGTTTGAGCCGGCCTTTGAGATCACGAAAGTCTTCATCGAGTTGAAGCAGTCTCAGTTTCTTGTAGCGCGAATCGAGAATGGGAAGCAGGGCATCGGTCACCGTACGGTGAATACGCGCCAACTCTCCCTCCGGACCAACGATGGCTGGCTGTTCGGCGAGGAACTTGCCCCACCGGAAGGCAAGGTCTTCGAGTTGCCGCTGCAACGCGAGCCAAGTGTTTTCTTGCCAGTCCAGACATTGTTCGATGGAGTCGCAGAACTGCATCAACGTTTTCTCGATCTCCTCACCCATTTCTGCTGAATGAGGAGTGCCGAGAGCCGCTACTTGCCGGTCCCACCGCGCGCCGAGATCCTCGCGGAGGCCCTTGACTCGGAGGAATTGGCGCAGTGCCTGGAAATGTTCGGGCAACCGTGGGCGCGTCCGGTTCACCTTCGTTTGTTCGAGAAATTGACTCCAAGCCTTATGCGTAAACAACGTAATCGAACCCAGCTTGCCGCCTTCTTCGAGATGCGCGAGGATTTCGCCGGCGATGCGCTCCTGTTCTTTCACGGCGGAAGGACCATTCACCTCGGGGCCGTATTTGACGAAAGATTCTTGCGCGTTTGCGGCTTCGCGATGAACTAGCCGCACGAAGCTGACGAGTTGATCCCAGGGTTGCCGGTGCACGTCACCGTATTTGCCGGCGTACACAGCGGCGAGTTTCCATTTGTCCTTGCCGGAAAGAGGCTCGACTGCCTGAACAAGAGCAGCGGATAGGCCTTCGATTTCTTCGGGTGAGCTCTGTGTGGCATGCGACTCCCACAGATCGGAGCGTAAATCGAGGTCTTCCGCGCCGAGACGGTTGCGCTCGCTCACACTAGCTTCGAAGTCGTCGGCTCGCGGAAGATCGTTAAGCTCTGGGAGATGACCGGAAAGCTCATTCTCGTCTTCGCGGGAGATCGAGACACTCGTTCGGTAGAGGTCGGCCAGCTCGCCGGGGGAAAGAGGCAGCGGCGCTACAGCGGCGACGGGGCCGGGAATCCAGCCGTGTGCTTCCTTCGCCTGAACGACGTGGCGTGCGCCGTCGGCAGGCGTCCACGACTTTCCACCAATGGCAATCTCCCGATATTCGTCGGCACGGGCGTCGGCGAGCTGGTTTCGGATTTCGCCGAGTTTCTTCAGCACATCCAGACGTTCGGCTTCCAGTTTCTTCGCTTCCATTTCGAGCGAACCGGCATCGGCGCGCGACAATCTTTCAGCAATGGAACCCACGGCGCTTTCGAGCTGTTTGCGGCTATCCAGGTCACTTTCCAGCACGCTGACGCACAACGGGCGCAGCTCTGGAACAATGTGATGGCGCACCATCCGCAATGCTTTGGTTGTATGGCTGGTGACCAGCACGCTCTTGCCCCGCGCGAGCAAATGGCCAACAAGATTGCCGATCGTGTGCGTTTTTCCCGTGCCTGGAGGGCCCTGCACCAGAACGCCTCCGTGCTCCTCGAGTTGCTGAGCGATTCGGACCTGCTCTGGATTGGCCGGTTTGCTGAGCAGCACTTCGCCATCCGCCTGAATGGCGTGCGTGGGCAAATCCGAGTCTCCAACTTCGGAAATTGGCGACTCCTCTCCCACGATATTCAGCAGGGACCACGGTAAATCTTCCCGTGTCCGCAGGTCGGCGAGGATGCCCTCGATTGCAGCGGCAAACCCCAAGTTGCGCGCACGCAAAAACAGCACTGGGTCGCGGCCAATACACGGGTCGCTTGCTTCCTTGTTCGGTGTTTGGTCTTCCAGGAACTCTCCGCGCGGAGACAACTGGACAACGAGGCGCTTCAGAAAGCCGGACGTCGATCCGTTGATGAGCGGATGGAAACCGCCTTCATCCAATTCCTCGCGGCACCGGCCGATCACACGTCCGTCCACATCCGACATGGACTGGAACAGCGCCGAGTACAATTCGACCGGATGGTCCGCTTCGGAGAGGGTGAACTCGGGTACGGAAGCATCGAAATGCAATTGCAGACGCTGGAGCAGGATTGGATGGAAGATGCTGCCTTCGGCGCGGCGCCAACTGAGGATGCCATCTCCGAGAATCAGTTCCACGCGCTCGGCTTCTCGATCGATACGGCCGTAGAGGGTGTAGAATGTTTCGAAGATTTTCATCGCTGCGCGAGCAGGCTTTTCGCTCTCCACCCACTGGTCGCGCATAAGCTTCCACCGTGCCAAAGCTGCGCTTCTGGCAGGATCGTCGGCAAACTTCACAATCCGTGGTTCGGCGCGCTCCTCGGAGTCTTCTTGTGTCTCCTCGACGGCGACCGAGTTCCAAGGGTCGTCCCACCCGTCCTCGAGCCATGCCGAAATCCCTTCAGGCGGGTCGGGCGGGCGCCTCAAGCGGGGACGCCGAACTTTCAAAATGTAACTCGGGTCTTCCATGGTCTGGCCGTTCTGGGCTTTGGCCTTTGAAGAGCTGACCCTGGCAGCGCCCCTTTGAACGGCCGCGTGATCGGGGAGGTCGCGCATCCATAAGGTCCAGGGTTGTTCGCGAAGCTGGCGTTTCGCTGGATTGCGGTGTTGGTTTAGCGCTTCGAGATAGCGGAAGACGCGTGTAAGCTTTTCCCGCGCGACGCGGAGTTTTTCGGCATCCATGGCTCGCCGCCTTTACAGAGACACCTCAACGGGCCTGAGGGTGGGTAGGGGCGCCTTCAGAGTATCAGTTGAGCATCGGTCGTCTCAATGGTACGCGCATAGTACTCCCCGTTTTGACGCCTCAGATGATGCCGCCGCAGAGCAACGACCCAAACGAAAGGCCTACGTTGCTATCTGTTTGAAAATTCAGGACTGATTCTATGGCGAGTTGTGCACTTACGCTGCAACCATCGGAATCGTCCAAACATCTTACTGAGGCGGGTTCGCAGTCACCAGCCTCGAAGCTTCTTGTTAATTCCTTTCCAGCCCAGCAAAAAAGGGGACCTGTACGGTCGGACGGTGTTGTTTTCGCGGCATGGCCAGTGCGGCTTTTGCCGCGGTCTGTAAGACTTACAAAATGATGGGTCGATTCATCTTCGCAGCATTGTGCCTGGTGACGGCCTCGACGGCGCTCGGCCAGAATGTCCGGTCGGCCTCTGCGGAAACACACGGACCTCGTCCCATCGCTAGAACGGAGGGTCGGAGGATTCTGGCCGCCATTCCCACCGTAGACGTCGAGTCGGAATCCGAAACGGACTGTTCCCACCTCGTGCACGATATTTACGAACAAGCGGGCTTTCCCTACGAGTACGTCAGTTCGCGCGACCTCTACATCGGCAGCACAAATTTCACACGCGTGCGCGTACCTCAGGCAGGCGATCTGGTTGTCTGGCGCGGCCATGTCGGCATCGTCATCGATCCCCAACAACACTCCTTCTTCAGCTTCGTGAGTTCCGGTCCTGACACTCAATTTTATGACTCGCCCTACTGGCGCTCGCGCGGTATCGCTCGTTTCTTCCGCTACGTGACCGACAAGCCGCTCCATGCCGATCGCGCGCTCGAGGCTGCGGATCAACCGGATCGCAAACCCCTTCATGTTCAGGGCGACAACCGCAGTTCGGAGAACCATCCGTCTTCCGAACTGTCCAAGCCGGTCCCTGCGGCCGACACCTCCCGTTCAACGACCGTCGAGACTCCGCGCGAAATCGTTCTTCAAGTGACAGGGAAAAACCCTTCACCAGAAGAAGTCGCAGCCGCATTTGTCGAAATGAATCGGGATTTCGGCGAATCCCTGCGGACGGGCAGCCTGAACCGCCCCGGCAAATCCACAGTCGTTTACCGCGAGCTACGTGTCCAAGCAGTGCAAATTAGGGGCAAGCGCGGAACTGCGCTCGCTCGGATCGAATCGCTGGCCGCTCCTGCAGATACGCAAACGGGCTCGCAGCTTTGCTGGAGAGAAGAGTCTCTGGAATTCGAGAAGGCCAAAAGAGGCTGGGTGATGAGTCCCCTCAAGGATACTGTTTACGTCGATCGTGAGGTTGCCTTGCGAGTCTTGTCCGTGCGGCTCGCGGACCTCGCGAAAAACACGGACGCCACTCCTGAACAAGAACGCGAGCAGACACAAATCATTCGCTTCCTGAATTTGCTGGTTATGAACAATTCCGCCACCGCGCCAGCACAGAGTTATTGATCGGTTAGGAGCGCCGACTTGCTCGCTGCCGTCGCGCTTCTCCTGTTCGCGTGTTTCGAGCCGACCCTCGCTGTAGACAAACATTCTCTTTTTCGAATAATCCGTCACACTCGCCTCCGCGCAGCGAAGGAACACGGTCCGCGAGAGCACGCTATGCTTGTTTGCCGTAGCCCACGGTGCCAGGGCCTCCGAGGTTTGCAATGTGACACTCACTGGCATCAATTTCAAAAGCGAACAGGTCCACATTGCCCGTTCGAAAGGCTCGCTCGATTCGACGCAAACACTTCTCCGGGTCAAAGGCGAGTCGCTGTTCAACGAGGCGGCCGCCTTGAAAGAATGGCTCGCGGTCCGTTAGCCGGATGCGGATAACTTCGTTTTCAACTCGCAGGATAGCACACGCCTGAATCGCGTCACGGTGTTCAAGCTGTTCCGCGCGGGCGCTCGCTTGGCAGGTCAGCCGGAAGCCCTACAGCATCCGCACGTCTTGAAGCACACGGCCGCGATGCTCATGGTGCGCGCCAGTGCAAACGCTTTCCTCATCCGGCAGCACCTTGGCCATCGCTCTTTCGATTCGACCCTGGCGTACGTGAATCCGTCCGACGGCGACGTTTCCGCGGCCGCAGCCAAGGCGTTTAGCGTCGCCTTCTAGCAAGTAGCAGAGTTCCGGTTCTGTTGCCTCCTGCGGGCGCCGGTCCCGCAGATCGCTCGCCGGGCGCCGTCCTGAAAGCCCCCCATGGCAACGTTGCGTTTTCGAGATCCGGACCGGTCAAGCGCCAGGTCCGGGTTGCGGAATGTGCGTCCTAGACACCGCAAGGATTGCCAGCTTGCGTAAGGCCGGACTTGGGTGGGAAAAAGATCTCGAGGGAGTTGGGGGGTTGGCGTCGCTACAGTGCTTCGCGTCGCCTGGGAAGCCTCTGAAGGCCATTCGGAAAACCTTGCCACAAAGACTTTTCCGAGCACCCCGCCAGGTCGATTCGTGTTGATTCGGCGGGAAGTGTTGCCGTTCCTGTGACCCGCTGAAACCGTTCATCGGCCGAGACGGTGAAAAACAACAGGGCCGCGGAGGAGTTTTCCGCGGCCCTCGCGTAAGCGCTGTTGTCTTTTACTGGTCTGCGATCTGCAGGGTTGGATTGCTTGATACCTGCCCCTGACCGTTTTGAAGGTTCATCAGCACCGCTCTGGTCGGCGAGATGACGTAGAAAATCAACTGGCAACCGGTCGCGCCAGTCGCTCCAATTGTGCAAGCGCCCGAACCACTAGATATAGACCCGAGGCCCGTCGAATCGACTGACACACTGACCGGGCCGAATGTCTGGTTCGGCTGCTGGCTCCCACCGCTGCCGTTATTGTCACTCGTACCAGAAACCGTGAGTGGGGATCCGCTAAACACGGCCACGCCGTCGTTCGCGCTAGTAATTGAATCTATTTCCAGTGTTCCGAACGCAAAGGCTCCGCTCGGTGCTGTCGTGCTCGACTGAGGCTCAATCAGGCCCGTCTCGATGCCGTTACTGGAACCCAGGAAGAACGCCTTATTCGCGCTCACCATGTAGAAAACCGGCGGATGACCTCCTCCTCCCGACGTGAGCACGACGCGTCCGTCTGAGCCGACCGAATAAGTTATACCTGACTTGCTTTCGGGTGCGATCGCGCCGCCGCTGACTTGCCAACCGTTGAACGAGAGGGTACCTAAGCCGTTTGTTGTCACCTGGGCCATCATCGTGCTGCTGGTGCTGGGAGAACCGCCGTTAAGCTGGATGGATGTGTCATAGAGTACGCTTTCGCCGCTCAGCGAAGCAAGGGTGAACGGTCCAGTTTGCAGTACCGCCTCACCGGCGAAGAGCGAATTCGTGGTCTGGTCGTCGTTGTCCAGTAAAAGCGCGTCGCTTGCGGACACCACATAAATTACCATGTGCACGGGGTTGGTACTCCCAGTCGGAGTAAAGGTGAGAGTGCCCCGGCCGGTCGTGGGGGTGATCGTGTACGAGCCACCGGTGAAGCCACCACCAGCGCTGGCAGGCCAACTCGTGAGGGTATTGTTTCCGTCAAGCTGGCCGTTCGTATTGAAGTCAAACTCTCCGGTCGCTGAGCCATTGGAGGAGAAGATGGTAACGCCACCAACCGCGAACTTTCCGCCGCAGACGGTGTTGTTGCAATTCGCAGTATTCTGAGGGGCGGATGCCGCGAAGGCGAAGTTGCCAGAAAGCGTTGTGGGGATAGTGCTGCTCTGCTTGCGCAGCGTACCTGTTGTGAACGGCCCAGCAGCGTCGAAGTTAATGATGTGTCCGGTCGAGGCCACACCGCTTGAGATGTTCCCCAGGGAAGCTCGATAATGCACCGTGCCCTGGGATGTAGTGACGTCCATGCAAGCCCGGTGATCTGTGCCCACCTTATACGTGCCGCCGGTTATTGCCAGGCTCTGTGCGCCGTGCGTCGAGTTGAGGTTCTGGTCCAGTGTGCCAGCTGCATTAATCGTGCCGCTACCGTTGAAGTTGAGCACGCCGCCGACCAAGGCAGGTTCCGGCGTAGCTTCATTGTCGAAGCCTTCAGTTACCCAGACGTACTGTCCATTCAGGAGCGATTCACTGCCCGTGCCCGCCCCTGCGCACGGATCTGCGGAATTGATGGACAACGAATAGGTAACTTTTTGAATTACGGGCGGCTGCTCGGAATCAGTGATGTCGACGATGATATTGTTCGTGGTCCCGGTGGCCGTCGGCGTTCCGGAGAAGACGCCCGTGTTGTTGTTCTGGCCTGGATTGCTCTGACTGAAACTCAAATTGGCTGGGAGAACACTAGAGTTCGTATCCAGGACAAATGTGTACGGAGGAACGCCGCCGCTGGCGGAGATCGTCGCGCTGTAGTTTGTGTTTTGCGTTCCGCTCGGCAAAGAGCCAGTGGAAGGAGTAATAACGATCGAGGTTGCCGTGACTGTCAGCGAGAAAGCCTTCTGCGTGGTGTTCGCCGTTGGCAACTGAGAGTCGTGGAGATCCACAAGGATATTGTTGAAAGTTCCCGCAGTTGTCGGTGTGCCGGAGATCATGCCCTGGTTGTTGCTATTTGTCAGGGAAAGCCCGGTTGGGAGTTGCGTCCCGCCCCCGTCAATGCTGAATGTATACGGAGCTATGCCGCCGGTCGCGCTGATCGCGGTGTTGTACTGCGCGTTGTACGCGCCTTGCGTCAACGGTGAAGAGGTCGTGATCGAAAGGGGCGCAGGCGCGTTGATGCTCACGGTGTAGGTCTGTGATGCGGACTGGGGCGGATTGCTCGAATCCGTCGCCAGAATCGTGAATTGCACGTTGCTCTGCTGAGTAATCGGAGTGCCGCTGAGCGTTGCCGTAGTCGTCGGATTGTTCGGCGTTAGTACCAATCCCGCTGGCGGCGTTCCGCTGCTGACAGACCAAATAAAGGGCGCGAGGCCGCCGCTGACTGTGAGCGTCTGGCTGTACGGCGTCCCCTGGTTGCCGTTGGGAAGCGTAGACGGACTGAGACTGGGAGCTGGCGGCAAGTTAACTGTGATGCTCAGGCCCTTTGTCGCGGTCTGCTGCGGATTGCTGTGATCAGCGACTTGAACCGTGAAATTCGTCGTGACGTTCGGTCCCGTCGGAGTGCCAGTGATGCTACCCGTGGAGTTCATGCTCAGGCCCGCAGGTAACAAAGTTCCGTTCGCGAGGCTGAAGGCGTAAGGCGTGAGGCCGCCAGTCGCCTGAACGGTTTGGTTATAGGCGGTTCCTTCCGTTCCGGCCGGCAACGAACTGGTGCTAATGCTTGGCGCTGGCGGCAAATTGACGGCGAGGGTGTAATTGTTCGCCGTGGTTTGAGGAGGATTCGAAGAATCCGTCACCTGAACGGAGAAGGCGCAAGCCGCGCAAGCCGGGCCCGTCGGTGTTCCCGATGCGATTAACTGCGCACCAGAAGATGATGACGTGATACCTGCCGGCAAAGAGCCGTTGGTAATGCTCAGAGTGTACGGCCCGTGACCATTGGTAACCGTAAACGTCTGGCTGTACGCGGTCCCTTCCGTTGACGCCGGCAAGGCACCGGATGCCGGCGCTATCGTTGGCGCCGCGTAGTTATTCACCGTGATGCTGAATTGCGCGGTCGCCGATACAGCGGGGTTTCCCGAATCGGTCACCTTCAGTGTGAAGGTCACCGCATTTGCGCTGGCCGGACCAGTTGGCGTACCGGTAATGGCGCCGGTCCCGGAGTTAAGCGAGAGCCCGGCCGGTAGCGACCCGGCCGAGACGGAAAAGGTGAGAGTTCCGGCTCCGCCAATCTCAACGGGCGTTTGGCTGTACGCAGTTCCTTCTGTGGCAGGTGCAAGAGTGGCCCCTGTCAATGAAGGTGTAGCGGTCACGGTCACGGTAATGGATTTAGTGATCGTGCTGTTTTTGATCGAAGTCGCCGTAATGGTGGCAGTACCGGTGCCGGTCGCCGTGAAGGTTACGGATGTGGTTGTCTCGGCGCTCAGATTCGCAGCCGTGCAGGCGGTCCCGGAGCAACTCCAACTGACGCCCTGTCCTCCGTCGTTGCTTGCCGTCACCGTGATGACGATATTTTGTCCACTATCGATAGCCAGCGCGGAGCCGGCGGGAAATGTGATTGAGACGGTATTGTTGCCACCGCCGCAACCGACGAACGCGAACAAGCCCATCAACAGTAGAAACACGGACGTGAAACGGAGAGACAATTTCATCGCAATCCCCTTTTGACGACGAACCGGGCGGCGCGCGCATACGTCGGTTTCATTGCGCGCAATGTCGCGCCCACATTCGTGTCGTTCCCGGGCGAACCCGAGTCAGTCAGAACAGAGCTTTGTGTGAAAAGGAGTGAACCGCTTTACGAAGCGATCGTAGCAGCGAAGAGAACTGTGTCAACGATCTGCGGCGCGCGGCGACGTACAGGTGCTACGAATCAGTTATTGCGCACCGGCGCATATTGAATTACGGACGCCGCGCCTTGTCACGCAGAAAGCATGATCCCGCTCCCGTTTTCCCAAGCTGACGGGACTTCGAGACTCACCAATATCCATTTTAGGGTTCGCAAAACCCCTCGTTACAAGGGTTCGTAATTCACTGAGTCTGCGCCGCGGAGTCGGGCGGGGCCTTCGGTATCTCGAAGCCACGATTCACATCTGTATCGATGTGGTCCAGGACCGCGGCGTGGGGCCCGCCAAGGGCAGGTTGTTGACGGGCCCCTTTGGACGATCCGCTGAACCGAGACGATTTTGAGCATCAGATTTTTTCGACCTTGTGGAAAACACGTGGGGAAACCCCGTCCCGCAGCCGGGCGCACGACCGGGACCGTCACCAGGTGCGATTCACCTTTGTTCGATCGTCCCGAAAAACTATCCCACTCCCAACCATAGACGCGACGGCGCGCAGTATTGCAAGAGAGACGATGCAGCAACAGGCAAATCCCGTTCACTGCGGTCGCCTTCTGATTCGGATTGGGAGGGAAAGGTTAGCTTGAGATCTGGAAACGCGCGCAGGAACTCCTTTGGCTATCTCTCGCCCGACGTCATCAAGATCGTCGGTTTTTGTGGAAGATGCGTGTTCGCACGTCGGGCCGGAACTCCTCAAAGGCATTCGCGGCCATCAGGCCCGCGAAGCCCTCCAACGATCTGAGGGCTGCGTCGTGATAATTCGCCTCACTGTCCGGCCGCCATGTGTTGGAGAGAAAATTCATGGCAGGAATGGCTATGAACCGCGCGCAGGACTGACAACCCGAGCCGCCGACGGGTGCGCGACGCGGCCCATAAGCCACAGAAAGCGGAATCCGGCTGATTCCGAAAGGGCCAACACGGTTTCCCAAGAATGACTGCGCGGGCAATGGTTAACGAAGCGTGAAGGCGAAGAGCATATTGTTCCCGCTGCCTTCGACCGCGCCCGCCCTCGCGTAGCCCGAGCCCCAGTACACCGAGCCATTCACAATTGCCGGCCCTGCATTGACGGAACTTCCGGCCGGCCAGGCCCAGAGAATCTGCCCGGTGGCACCGTCGAGCGCATAGAACTGGTTTCCGTCCTTCGCCATGGAGGCAAAGTAGGCGACGCCGTTCGCCGCTGAAACCGGTGCCAGATCCCACACTCCGACAGTCTGGCCACTTACAACCTCCGTTTGCGGATCGGCGCGCTGCCAGAGGATCTTGCCGCTATCGGGATCCAGGGCCGCCCATGAGCCGCCGGTTGCCGTGGTGTTCGTGAGTTTGCCGCCTTCCGTCATTCGGTAAGAGATGTGGTGCTGGTTTGTGATCGACACGTAAATTCGGTCGCCATCGTAGGCGGTGCCCCACTCCATGCCGCCCATGTCGCCCCCAGGCCCGACGAGCGTGTTCCAAATGAACTTCCCGGTCTTCGCGTCGAGAACCAAGTAGACGCCGCTCTTCTCACCGACGCCGACGACGGTACGCTTGTCGCGGCCATGGCCGAGCTCGAAAACGTTAGGCCCGGATCCGCCGAAGTCCCACTTGTCGCCACCGTTGAGCGGGTTGTCGGATTCCGGCGCGCACCACGTGACGGCGGTCGGCTGCGAGCCGCACGCCCTCTGCCATGGGGCCTCGCCCACCACCCGATACGACCACACCGGGGCGCCGGTTTCCCTGTCGAACGCCACTATCGAGCTGAGGTAGGAACCCGGCTGCTCACACGGTTCGCTGAATCCACCCGGCGCGGCAGCGTTACAGGCTTTCACCGCTGGCGGTTCGCCTTGGGCTACCTTGAACGTCGCGAAGACCAGACCGTCTGGCACGTCAACGGCCGGCGGCCCGAAAATCACAGCCCCCCAGTAACCTCCTGGAAGGCCGTCGGGGTTTGGCAGCGAGTAAGTCCGCCACAAGATGTGGCCCGTGTGCGCGTTCAGAGCGACGAGCGCGCCCGGGTACGTTGACACTCCTGCCTGCGAAGTGCCGACATAGATCGTGTCGCCGGCAAGGACCGGCGACCCGGTTATGATCGCATGCGGATCCAGATCGAGCGGGGTGATCCAGCGCAGGTCACCCGACTCCGCATCGATCCCCATGATGTTCGGGGCGCTCAGGTCGCCGATCACGAGCGTGTCGCCAGCGAGCGACGGACTCGTCCGCGAAATGTCGCCTCCGATCCCCGTGTAGTCTGAGATCTTGTGCGACCAGACCATTTCTCCAGTGGCGGCGCTGAGCTTCCATTCCATGCCGCCGAAATCGCCGAAATAAACTCCGCCGTCAACGACAGCGGGAGTCGCTGAAACGTCGCCCGCCGTCGAAGCCTTCCACTTCAACTCGAGGTGCCCGGCGTTTTCTACGCCGATTTTGCGCTCAAACGGTTGAGCGCGGTTGTTGCTGGAGTCGTAGCCGATCATGCGCCACTCAGGTCCGCCGCCTTCCCATGCGAGCGCCCCGGACGCTACTACAAGCGCTACAACTACCAGCGCGGATTTCCGAAGCCTCGCGCCCGGTCGGCGCGGCTGCCAGTTCTGTCCGGTCGAAGACATCGTTCACTCCCTGCCCGATGGCCTGGCCGGGGATCCGCCGGGCCCCACGGAACCGGGCGGGGCGATCTTTACGCGTTTTTCAAATGAATTGCAAGTGCCCAGTGTGCGAAAAACCCCTCCTCTCGGCCTCCCGCAACTGATTGAATCCACACGGTCGGAATTTCGCCGTTCGGCCGTTCGGGAAACAGATATGCTTTCAGAACGCTGGCATCACTCCTTCAGGCTGCCAACCCATTTGTCTAAGGTTGCCTCGCCGCCCGGTTCAATGCGGATGAAGCCCGATCCCCATTCCCTCCGGCTCCGAATGAGCCGCCTTGCACACGGCAGCGATGGCCTCCTCGCTGCGGCGTGAGATTCTCTTCTGACCTTGGAGCCCTTTGCGAAGGGCGTGACCGTCTCTACAAAGCATCCTGTGAGGTTCAAGTTCTTGCTTTGCGCGACGAGACGAGCGTCAGACTCCAGGTCGATGAGTTCAACGCGCCACAAAGCGATGCCGGGGCGCACGACGATGATGCTCGGAATGAATGGAGCGCTACCTCACTGGGGGGAGTTTATTCCAACCGGAGCCACCTACCAACCTCTCGAGTCGTCCGCCTCGAGGGCCTCTTCTGTCTCGTTCTCTGGAACCGGTTTCCATCCGGGCTAAAACATGATCGTTCTCCAGATCCCAGATGAAATACCGCCCGGTTCAGCTGCCAGCAGCTCCGCCAATGGCCTGGCATTTGCCAATTCCTTCCGCTGACGCAACCCACGACGGTTCTGCATCCGGGTCCCCGCGGAAGATGTCGCATATCGAACTGCGTGGCATTCGGACCGCCATCTTCTCACTTCGCGTTTGTTCCAACTTTCGGGATAACGATCAACAGAAGGAGCGACGAGCCAATGCGAAACTCGGACAGGTGTTCAAGTTCAACAGCTTCGACAGGCTTACCGTCAAGATAAGTTCCGTGCTGGGAGTCCAAGTCGCAAAGTCGGATAGCGTCTTGGGTCACTCCCAGAGCGCAATGCAAGTTAGACACCGCGGGGTCGTTGAGCTGAATGTCCGCACCGCCACCGGCACGTCCGATGCTGGTTCGAGGCTTGCGGATTTCAACCATCAGGCTACTTGAAGGGCCGCCGATAACCGAGATCGTAATCTTTTTGTTCTCTGGTAGGGCGGGCGTTAGGGACTGGGTTTTGGTACGTGAGGACTCAGTCACACCAAACAGTGCTGACGGTTTCAGCGGTTGGCCGGTCAAATTCTGTCTCACACCAGTAGGCTACAAGGCGAGGAGGAAGAGGGGCGATAGAGCGTGCGTACCGCCGCTCTAGTACTGTCGATCAGTCTCTTTGGGGGCCAGCCAAACCTGTCCCATACCTCCTTCAGCAATTAATTCAACGATTCGGAATTTGCCATCGAGCAGTTCCCCGGGTCAACGTCTCATCTGGCCGACGGACAGATACTTCATGGCCGCTGGGCTCGACAACAAACTGCCTGGCTTGATCGTATTCCCCCAGCAATCTCAGAACTTCCTCGCGCACCGTCAAGTCATCGGTCCGCATCATCAGGAAGTCGGATCGCTGTGCCGGATCGCGCTCGAGCGGCTCTGCAAAGAGGACTTTGATCTGTTCCCAGTTTTCCGGCGAGGTAACCTCGGCGGTCGGCGAAGGGGATGAATCTTCGCAGAGTCGGGCTCATCGCGACACAATAATTCCAAGCGTAACTCGTCGGCGTTTGCGGCTCTGCGGTGCGGAACATACCACCCACTTCGGCCCAATCACGACGAGTTTGCCGCCAAGAAGGCTCGCTCGCGGTCCTCTCAGGAGACATGCTGGGACCAGGACCGTCACATGATCCGGTGCCCTCTCACAGTTCCGGCGTCGCCCTGGAGGTATTCCGGCGCTAGAAACGAGCCATCCTCTTGGCGCGTGCGGCGGCCCTGCACCCCGGAGGCATCCGTACGGAACCCGGTCGCCACATCGATCCGAGTCGCATACAAGGGATCATCAACCAGAGAATAAGCAGCTGGCGGCCGAGGGTAAAGCGCTCGGATAACCAGAAGCTATGGGCCACGAGTCCCAGATAGAACTATGGACGCCACTTGAGCGCCGTTCTGCTTTACTGGTTTCGGAACTGACATGTCTCGTCGCGAAACGGGTGATGAAAACCGCTGGCAGAGGAAATCCCCTTCGCTGGGCCAGGTGTCCAGCCACCGAGCACATGGTGCGGTCGGTCAAAAACCATCTTGCTCATTCATCGGGGCTGCGAAGCAAGGAAGATTCCAGCCGTTGCAGGGGTGTTTTTTCTTGACTCCTCCCTTTATAGAACTCCACATGGACGAGAAGGGCATTGGGCCGGGATCGGTGGACTCTATTTGCAATTACGCCACACGAATCGCCGTGCCTGTTGCGGTCCCACACGTAGGTGGGTGATGCTAAATAAGTTGCATTGCGCCTGTTTGTCACCGCAATCGTAGTGAGTTCCCGCACTCGAACTGTGCCGGAAACGAGAATCAGGAGAACTGCATGAAACTCAACCCTGAATCAGTCATTCCGCCCTTTCTGCCGTTGACCCTGACTCTGCTACTCATTGTTCTAGCCCCGATAGCGTCGGCTCAGTCAGCTCAAGGAAAAAAAGAAGTACTCGCGCCTTCACCGACACACAAGAGCGCCCCGGCTCCCGCGCCGAAACCCGCCTCGCCCGCGCCTCCCAAACCAACGGAACCCGCCGAGCATCACGACCGAACCGTAGGCGCGTCGGGGGCTCACTCGGCAGGAACAACAGGGACCCCAAGTGAAAACCCGAGCCATTCGACCTGGGCTGAAAGTAGCCACGCGACTGCGCGAACGAACACATCGTCAAGCGCGGCGAGCGGGACAAACAAGTCAGCGCCCGGCAATTCCGGGACGAGTCACGCCACGACTACGACTTCGACAGTCCCGGTCGATCCCCGAGCACCAACCGGGCTGAATCTGAGAACGGCGAGCAGCATCGGCAACGCGAACAAAGCCGCGGAAGTGGTCGGGACAAGGACAAATATGTCACGCGCGTCGGGCGGCGCGAAAACCGTCGGCGGAGCGGAGAATCCGGGCAACGCGAGCACTTCGGCGGGAATAACGAGGCTCGCAAATGGCGGGACGAGGGCTCTGCACGCCGACGGCAGTTGGGTGGAGCGGGACCGAAGCGGTCGACCGACCGTTGTCGTGACTCCCACGGGCGCAACCGCGAAGATGGACGTCCACGGCAGGGCCACGGCGATTCGCGACGGCAAGGGAATGGCAATCAGTCGCGGGCCGCACGGCGAGCGGAGAATCGAAACCACGCGCGCGGATCACACCAGGTTGGTGTCGACCGGCAAGCAGAGCGGATACCTGGAACGGCATTTCGATCGCGGCGGGCGTGAACTTGCGCAGCGCTCCTACTACCACGACGGGCACTACCACACGCGCATCTATGCTTCTTACCGCTACGGCGGCCGCCCCTACTACGGCTACATCCCCGCTTTGTACTACGGGCCGGCGTTTTACCGCTGGGTGTATAACCCGTGGCCGGCGCCCGTGCCGTACATGTGGGAATGGTACGGAGCGACATGGTACTCGCCTTATGGGTATTACTTCGCGCCGTCCCCGGTCTATCCGGAGCCGGCATTCTGGCTGACAGATTTTGCGCTGGCGCAGAGTCTGCAGGAAGATGCGGAGGAAGCAGACTCGGGAAGCCCGGCGGAAGAAGCCGACCCCGCGAACACGTCAGCGGGCACGAGACCGCAGATTCAGGGCCAGGGAACTCCGCTGGTGACCCCTGCGATTAAAGACGAGATCGGCGAGCAAGTGAAGCAAATCATCGCCGATGAGAAGGACGCGGCCACGCAGGGAAATGCTGGCGCGGGCACCCTCAGCACGCCGGCAGTGCCACCATCGCTTGATCCGCGATTCACGCTCTTCATTGCTTCCTCGGGGTTGAACCTGGACGCGGGGGCGGGGGACGCTGCCTGCTCGATCACCTCGGGGGACATCCTTCGACGCAAAGACTACACTCCGGACGGAAACAATATGGTCGCCGTCGAGGTGGTAAGCAGCAAGAATGGGGACTGCCCCGTCGGAACGGCCTCGCGATTGGCGGTGGACGATCTCGAGGAAATGCACGACAGCCTCCGCGAGAAAGTTGACGATGGACTGAAGTCGCTTTCGGAAAATCAGGGCAAAGGGGGCATTCCCACCGGGCCGGCCGCGAATTCAAAACAGGTTCCCGAAGGCCAATCCGATCCCGACCTCACCGTGGGAGACGACCTCAAGAAGCAGCAAGAAGCCGCGGACGAGACCGAGAGAAACATGCAAGCTGCCTCATCGGACAGCGGGCCCGCCAATTAGTTGGGGCGCCTGGATCGCAAGCGGGGGCATGTGTTCCGAGGCGCGTTCTTCCTTGTTGCTTCTACCTTTCTGCAGTTGCCTAATTTTTCAGAGAGCCTTCTCGAATGCAGTAGACGAGATGAATGTTCCAGGCTCCTCGATCCTGTCTTCGGGCGTTTACCGGGCTTGAGAATTACTTCCGGGTTGCTCGTCGACTGCCCACAATCGAATACAAGTAGATCCGAGTTCGATCCAAATGGAGGGTCGAGCATGCCGGGTGGTGACAGGCCGCCTGGAGGGTGAAAGAACAAACAAATGTCGAAACGCGAGCCGAGCCCAGTAGCTTGCAGGCGAGTATCATCGATGACAAAGATTACAGACGAACTAGCGCATCGGAGTTTTCGCCTTGAATGCGATCACCAAAAGAATTGCGTCGGTCGTTGAACTGGGTCTTTCTCCACCCTTACAGGTCGAGGGATTTCACAAACGTGGTCTGCACTTTCACAGGTCTGACGACAGCGTCCTGCAGGTAGTTACCGTACAATCGAGTCAATGGAACGTAGCCGGTTCAGGTAGATTCCGCATCAATCTCGGGATTCACTTTCCCGCCGTTGCCCTAGTCCTACATGGAGTCGATCCGATGCCAAAAATCCCCAAGGAACAGTATTGCATCCTCCGGGGGGCGTTCAGTGTACCGGATCTCTGGTGGACCGTAGACCCGAACACCGATGTCAGGGCAGTCGCCGACAAGTTGAGTGCCTATTGGCGCGACAATGCATCGCCGTGGATGGAGAAGAATAAATCCCTCGCGGAAGCAGCCAGGACACTCGAGCGTCAATTGCCGGGCCTCTGGGCGGCAGCAGCAGCGCGGTTGGTGCTCGGTGAGCGTGATGAAGCAGTGCGCCTTGTGAAAGCCTGCATCGTGAATCTCGAATCCTCCCGTGAAGCGAATCACCCGGCAAACGCGGGGCTAACGACCAAGCGCCTGCGAGAAATTCGGGAATGGGCCTCCATGCACCAACTAGTCATTTCTTAAGAGGGCAGATCGCTCCAACCGGGCAGATAAGTTCCTACGAACTAGACAAACGAGAACTCGCTCTGCGTGAGGTTCCAAACTTCCTCGTGATGACCGAGCCGGAAGTTGGGCCGTCCCATAACTTCAGATGACGTCAACCAGACTTGCGGTAGCGAGGCACTTGCTCAATGAGCCTTGCAGTGGCTATTGCGCGGCGAGCCATGCGCGTGCCTCTTGCTCGTCGCGAAAGGATCTCACTTCACAAATATCCTCGACGAGCACCCCCAGCATGCGGATTACGCCAAAGGCCACGTCATCGGAGACCAGGACTGCGGTGGGGCCGAGCGTCGAATCTCCGCCCACTCGCGGAGCAGTTCGGCAATCCTGCGGATTTCGTCGGGCGTCAACGATGTGGTGGTGCCTCTGGCATCGATGAACTCCGAATACGGGAGACCGGAAAGTGCCCCTCCAGCGACAGGTGGGCCCGCACATCGTCGTAGGTGACCAGTCCAACGGCAAGAGTGTTGACCTTGCTGCGTTCATGATCGACATCAGGGACGATCGGCATGTCGAAGGGCCACCTCGACGGGCCATAAATAGCGCGAATCTACTGCACGGGTCGGTAGCAAGCAAGAGATTGGGCCCGTTCGAACAAACCGCTACATTTCCTGACTGTTTCTTTGTCCTTTTGTGGCAGACGAAGGAAAACGCCTGGGGCTGCTATCGTTAGAGCTACATCGGCAATTCGTAGCCCAACCCGCCGGCGCGACGCAGGGCGCTATCCTACGGATAGCAATATAGTTAGCAGTGAGATGAGGGGAGTTCCAGCATGCGGAAAAAACTTGACGTACTCTGTTATGAGCATCACCGGGAAATGCCTCCGAAAGTGCGTAGCGAGTCAACGGAACCGCTGCTATATGTCTGCCCAATGCCGGCCTGCCGAATCCGTTACGAGAGTTTGGGGGGCTACTTTATCGAACCCGTAGACAAAGAAGCTCAAGAAATTCTGCCTCATGTCCTCTGTCCCTCAGATGAGCGACCCATGTACCTTGCTAAGGTTCAAGCCGAAAAGAGAAGCTTTCGCCTTTGGAAATGTCCAGAATGTGGCTCGACCCGGACTAATCAGGAAGCCTCTTCCGGTTAGTAAGCCCTTGCCCACGACTCCATTCTGGTAGATAGTTCCAAGCCGACAGCAAACCGGTTACGGTAGTCGATTGATCATATCCAGAGGAAATTCACAGGCAATTCACAAGAAATTCACAGCCGGGCCGAAGGGCGCGAGTAACGTCTGCACTAAGTCATATCGATAGGGTTCACAGAACCGGATCGGCCGCAGTATGAATGAATCAAAATCAGCCGAATGGCAAAGAATTTATCAAGAGGCGCTAATCGAAACTGATCAGGTGGAATTGCTGCCGAAGATCTGCGCCGCTGAATCTGTCCTTTTTTCACGCCTGCAACAGATGCACCACGAGCTCACTCCTAGGGGTGAGGCAATTGCCATTTTCGATGCGGTTCACTCTTTACGGCTTCTGCGTTGCGATTTGTATTCGCGAAGAAAACGGGAAGAACTCTCCCTGATGTGGAAGCGGTCGGCCTAGTGCCCATCGAATCTGTTTTGTCTACCCGCAAGCCTCTGTCAAAGTGTTCCTCATTTATCGCGTGGCGACATAGTTATCCCGGCGGAGTCACCCGTTACGCAGCCGATCCAGCCGCTCGCGCGTTTGCAATTCTTCTCCGTGGCTCTCCGTCATACGTCTGAATATCCATGATCGAGTAGATGTTTTCGCGCTCGCAGAGCTTGCAGCGGGCTACGAACTTGTAAGGAGGGTTCGCCTGTTCGGATTCGAGTTCATCTTGGAAACTCGCAACTCTTGGAGAAACGGCAATTGGTTCGCTGCACCAAATGCAAGGCACTCCACGATAGTTCTTCATCAGCTCTGCAATCATTTGAACCTCACCGGAGGGAGTCTGTAGAGGACGCCATACCGTACCACGTGCTGGAGGCAAAATCCATCTCGGCCTGACCGTTGCCAATGCAATCACGCTCCGGGCTAGTGCTCCTCACGATCTGTAGGGGAAATCATGGATTGCGCCTTGTTGCCTCACCTTGTAGTGTTTCAGCGCCCACCCGACAGAATCGATAGCCAGTTGAGCAGAAGGATTGGCATGCCACGCGTCTTGATCGCCGACGACTATGCCCCTCTGCGGGATGCCCTCAAGACGGTTCTGTTCAGCCGTAGGAGCTGGGTTATTTGCGGCGAAGCCGCCGACGGCGCACAGGCTGTTGACATGGCTTCGGCGTTGAAGCCCGACCTTGTTCTGCTCGATTTCCTGATGCCTAAGATCAACGGTCTGCAGGCGGCAGAACAGATTCTTCGAACCCATCCAACCGTTCCCATCGTTCTCTACACCCTCCACAAGCATCAGCTCTTGGAATCGAAGGCCAAGGCACTCGGAGTGCGGCGAGTCATTGCGAAAGGTGACATATTCTGCGAACTGATCGCTAGCCTTGAGGAACTCTTCGGCCCCGCTCTCAGTCCGGTTGGACCGCGGGAGAATATCTGATCGCGACGCGCTTCAGGGCTGATAAGTTCGCCTTACCGTCCAAAAGTTCTAGGACTCTTACCCGATAGGCTACGCAGAGTTCAGAACCACCGAATGCCCTATTCCTACAAGCCAGATCGTCTGGTGGACGGTCACGGAGGCGGGAAGTGGCAACGCGCTTCTCGATTTGCTGACGTTCGCGATCTTGCTCGCGGCGCTCTGCCGTAGCTAGGCGCTTCTTCTGCTCCTGCTCTTCGTTCCAGCGAGCGATTGGCAGGTGACGATCATCGCAAAGAGGCGCGGGCAAGTCGTTGCCAGCGAGCAAATGAGTGTGAACGCCACGGGAGTATGTGACGTGATCTCCCGATGGATTGATCGGTGCGCACGAAATCGATTTCTCGTCTTCACCACGACATTGCCGCTCGTGCTCGCAGTGCTCCTGAAAGAGACACGCAATGCCAGACGAAGAGTGGGTCAAAACACTTGACGACGGCAGAATGGTCAAATTTATTTACCAGGAACTGCCGGAAGACGGAGCGCTTATCACCGCCCAAATCGCGGGGAACGAGGTCATCTACTCGGTCATATTGACCAAAGCGGGAAACCCTCTCACTCGCGAAGACGTGGAAATCCATTTGAACGGCGAACTTTCGAAGAAGTAGCATCACTCCCTTTGGCGGACCCTCCGCTGAGCCGCCGGCTCATACCGGCCATACTGCCAGCCATTCGCCAATCTGCTCTTGAGTCGCATGATTCTGCTATTACTTGATGATCCCTGTGGTGGTTTTATGGGAAGACCATGAGTTCAAACCGCATCAAAAAACCCAAGAAACAATTGACGGAAAAGCCTGCTTTCGATGCCCAGGCTTTTTTCGATTCGGCGGGCGTGTCGAGAAGAGTTGTGGAGTATCGCGACTCGCAGAAGATCTACTCGCAAGGCGAATCGGCTAAGAATGTGATGTACATTCAAGACGGCGGGATACAACTGTCCGTTGTCAACGAGGTCGGCAAAGAGGCTGTCGTGGCGATCCTTTCCCCGGGCGCCTTTTTCGGTGAGGGGTGTCTGGCAGGACAGGGTGTTCGTATCGGGTCGGCGACCGCGATTACACCCACGACCTTACTCGTTATCGAGAAAAAAGAAATGATTTGCGTGCTTCACGCTGAGCGTGTCTTCTCGGACCGTTTTGTGGCTCACATGCTCGCGCGGAATATCCGCATCGAGGAGGATTTGGTTGATCAGATGTTCAATTCGAGCGAGAAACGGCTGGCTCGGACTCTATTGCTACGCGCTCGCTACGGGACGCAAAACGAGCCTCAAAAAATGATCGCCAACATATCGCAGGAGACTCTGGCGGAAATGATCGGGACCACGCGCCCCCGGGTTAATTTCTTCATGAACAAATTCAGGAAACTGGGCTTCATTAAGTACAACGGCGGTCTCCACGTCGACCCTTCTCTGTTGAGCGTCGTACTGCACGAGTAATTCCGTCCACATTTGAGAATTGGCCCGATACGATCCCTATCACTCGCTGTGTGTTCAATTGTCATCACCAAGCATGTGGTCAATTTTGCTCATCTAGACGGGTTGTTGCTGGGAGTCTAGCATTGGTGAGCGCTGGGCCAGTTTTCCTGCATTGATCGGAGTGGACCTGAATGGCGAGTACACGTAGTTTCGGTGTCAATGGCGCACTTCTTCGCAGAAAATTCCGCGGTGGGATGACTTTTCGGAACTACCGGGACAAGGAAATCATCTTTTCGCAAGGGGATCCAGCTGATTCGGTCTTGTACATCGAGAGTGGCACGGTGAAGCTTACGGTGGTCAGCGCGCGCAAGAAAGCGGTGATCGCCATCCTACAGCGCGGAAGTTTTTTTGGCGAAGGCTGTCTCGCGAGACAGCCTTCGCGAATTTGTACGGCGCGATCGATTGGACAATCCAATGTCATTCGACTGCAAAAGAAGACCACTGTTCGCACGCTCAAGAAAGACCCAAAGTTTGCAACGTTGTTTGTTGGACATTTACTTTCACGGGTCGTGCGAATCGAGGAAGATCTGATAGATCAATTTTTTAATTTCAGTGAAAGGCGTCTGGCACGAGTTCTGATGCTGTTTGGGGAGATAACTAGGGAATCCAAGGCGGAGTCCCCTCTGAAGGTAAGCCAATCGACCCTGGCGGAGATGGTAGGTACCACCCGCCCAAGGGTAAGTAAATTCATGAACGAGTTCAGGAAAAAGGGTCTGGTCAGCTACAACGGCGGCTTGAAAATCCATAGCACGCTGATCATCAAGTTCCTGCAGAGTCGGCCTATGTCCGTCAAGAAAGCTAGATCCGGCCAGAAGCCTCCCGCTTTCGACATCAGGAGGTAACAGACTGGCGTGAAGGGGCGAATGGCTTGCCCCCCTCACTTCCGCGCCACATCAATTGGTTTCGCCTACTAGTGCGGCTTTTGTTCTTGCTGGTGCGACGATTGGCTCGCGCTTAGCTGTCTTTCCGCTTTGAACCAGTCCTCGGTAGCATTCCCAGGCGCACCGCGTCGCTGAACGTATAACTCGTACACTCGGTGAGCAATCGCTTCTTTAGATAGGCCCTTGCTTTCGATCATGGCAATCTCCTTGGTTGTCGGCACGGCGGCAGCGATCGCCCCTCTTGCGCTGATTTACGTGGACTACTTGCCGTTTGCTGAGAGGCTGATCTTGATCTGCTTCGGCTTAGACTCTTCACGCTTCGCCATATGCAGGGTCAGGACCCCATTGCGATAGTCGGCCCGAATGCTTTCCGAGCTAACCGTGTTAGGCAGGGAGAAGCTCCGCATGAACGAACCATATGCGCGTTCAATTCGGAGGTAGTTATCTTCGCTGACGTTCTTCTCGAACTTACGTTCTCCACGGATACTCAATGTATTGCCTTCAACGCGGACGTCAATGTCTTTATCTTGGAGATCCGGCAGGTCGGCCTTTACGACCAACTCATTCTCGGTTTCGTAGATGTCTACGGCTGGCGCCCAAGTTGCCAGATCGGCATGGCCGGAGCGGTCGTGAGTGAAGCTGTCCTCAAATAGGCGATTGACTTGGTCCTGTAGCGTAAGAGCACGGGACTGGTCCCGTCGGGTAATAGTGTTCATAGCAAACTCCTGTCGTGCTGGTTGTCTTAAGGCAAGGGGTGATTCAGGTAGCTTCCGTTGTGGGTGAACTGAAGAATCCCCGGTGTGTAATCACACTGGACTCATGCAGTCGCATCGTCAATGGAATAACTAACCTTTGCTGGAAATACTCAACGACATGACTTACTGTGCAGAGAAACGTGTGCTCTTCAAGACAGACGAGTGAGTCTGGAAAGCACAGACTGCAGGCGTATCGGAAGTTGAGGCGCGTTACATGAGATTCACAATCGCTGCGGCAGCACTGCTCTTGCTTCTCGGTACAACTGCTTGCCCGACAGTATTTCCACAGGGCCTTCAGTCGCCGTTAATCCGTTCTCCGTATTCGCTCGATTTTGGGAGGGTCGTGACCGGCACCGAGAGTGACTCCCAAACAGTGACGGTTTTCAACAACGGCACGGCAGCCCAGGAAGTAAACGATATCTCGATTACCGGGGACTTCACCGAGACCAACAACTGCCCGAAGCCTCCGTCGGCCTTAGCGATCAATGCAGATTGCGAGATTCAGGCCACGTTCAGCCCGTTGACGCTCGCCCCTTTCTGGGGAACGCTCACCATTTCCGAGGCCCCGAGCGGTGTCCAACTTACGGTGGCATTGGGCGGCACGGGAACTGCCGCTAAGCCCACCGTTACGGTTTCGCCTCGCGCTTTAGCGTTTCCCGAACTACAGACAGGTGTGCACAGTCCGGCGCAGACCGTGACGGTAACGAATACCGGAACAGAAATGGTATCCGTCTTGAACGTCGTAGCAACGGGCGACTTCATGGTGATGCCCGCGTCCACCTGCACCCACATGGTAGGCCAGCTCGGCCCTAACGCGACTTGCACCATCGAAATCGCATTTGCTCCTCTCCTCACCGGCCCGAGGAGTGGAAAGGCGGTCGTCGTGGATAATGCGAGGGAAAGCCCGCAACAAGTGCCGCTGAGCGGCATAGGTAAGTAACCACGGGAAGTTCTTGATTTCTCTGAAGACCCCCTCCACGCCAAGCTCCAAGACCACTACCAGTATTACGGACGTCCCACGAACTCCAGGAGCCTCTGGCAGTTCTATGGGGCCGTCCGCAAAATCTGGCGGAAGTGGCTCAGTCGCCGAACTCGCGGGAAGGAACTGACGCGGGAGAAAGATACCGAATTCCTCCGTCACCACCCCCTTGTTACTTCCTTGGATCACACGATCTTGGAACTGTGCGGGGAGTAGCGCCTGAAGAACCCGCTGCACGGAAATCTGCACGTGGGGTCGGGGGAGAGCGTCGGTGCTGCCATGGTCAACCTATTAGTAGACGGGCACGAAGCTGAAAACAGCGGATACAGCCAAGGAAGACCTACCGCACGCCGGGTTCTCCTCTACTCGGAGAGATGGACGGTTCGGGCCCTGAGAGTCCCCAGCTGGCGCTGCGGCTGGAAACCCCCACTCCATCCTCGGGGGAGTGCCCGACTTCCACTGACTTCTTGGTTCCATGAAGTCGGGCGCTAGTTTGAAAAACCGCCCTCTCCGTTTGTAGACGGCTCAAAACGAGATGGTAACCGCGACACCGGGGCGGCCGGGATAATCGCGATCATACAGATAGTACCCGTTGTCGGTGTAATTGACGTAAACGTCGTCAGTTTGGTACCAGTCGGCTCCCCAGTATTCTGGATACGGATCAACGAGACTGAACCAATAGCCACCGTACTGGAAGCGCGGAAGTCCTCCCACCACCATGAAGGGAAGGCCGTAGACGCGGAAGGCGTGACTCGGGCCATAGTAGCTACTGAAATAGGCGTCAGAAATGCGGTAGCCATTGTAGCCGCCGCGTTGCTGCCAAGTGCGATTCTCGGACGCAAAGCTGTGGGCTCGGCGCTGCTGCCATTCGCCACGCTGTTCGCCTTCTTGTGTAGTCCGCTGTTGCGACGTGAGCCGTAGCTGTGCGTGCTGTTGGTTGTCCTGAGCGCGCTGCTGCTGGGCCGGCGCTTGGGCACGTTGCTGCTGGTTGTCCTGAGCGCGCTGCTGCTGGGCCGGTGCTTGGGCACGTTGCTGCTGGTTGTCCTGAGCGCGCTGCTGCTGGGCCGGTGCTTGGGCACGTTGCTGCTGGTTGTTCTGAGCGCGCTGCTGCTGGGCCGGCGCTTGGGCAGGTTGCTGCTGGTTGTTCTGAGCGCGCTGCTGCTGGGCCGGCGCTTGGGCAGGTTGCTGCTGGTTGTTCTGAGCGCGCTGCTGCTGGGCCGGCGCTTGGGCAGGTTGCTGCTGGTTGTTCTGAGCGCGCTGCTGCTGGGCCGGCGCTTGGGCAGGTTGCTGCTGGTTGTTCTGAGCGCGCTGCTGCTGGGCCGGCGCTTGGGCAGGTTGCTGCTGGTTGTTCTGAGCGCGCTGCTGCTGGGCCGGCGCTTGGGCACGTTGCTGCTCTTGTTGCTGTGGCTTGCCCTGCTCGTGGTTTTGCTTATCCTGCTGTGCAGAGCCAACAGAAGCGGCTCCGAGAATCAATAGTAAAACTGCTGTGCTGAGTACAACTCGTTTCATGGGAATTGCCTCAGTTGCAGTTTGGGCTAAGGACGAAGTGTTAGCTGTACGGTTCGGCACACTTTGGACTTCGGGGATGCTGTCCACGTTTGAACAGGCCAAAACTTTACGGCTTAGAGCATTATTTCGCGACTGATAGGGAGCCACTGGGCTGGCTCGACGATCTGGTGGGGCGAGCCGAGCCTTATGATTTACTGGGCTGGGCGGTTTGCCTCTCAAGTCCGTTACCGGAAGCACGGCTATACGTCCAAGTGAATGCGGTGGGTGACGGTGCGAGTGGCGTTATGCTGGCCCGCGCCCGATACACACAAGGACTTCCAGCGCGCGTTTTAAGAAACACCTTGGTCGAGGAGTTTTGCTTCTGCTGGCAACACTGATCGCCACCGCCGCGCAGAAATCGCCAACGCCCCCTCCGCTTGTGGTCAGTGGGGCTTTTAACCCAGGGTCAGCCGGTAATGGGAGTTGCTTTTGGTCCTGGCACCGTTGGCTCTAACGGTGCGACATTTACTGCGCCCCACGTTGATACTCAGACGGGCTCGATCCTCGCGGCGACCTAGTGCGTCACTTGATTGCATAACGATGTCGGCTCCCTCGACTCGACGCGAGTGAAGGCTTGCCCTTCCCCTTCTGGTTGCAACCGGTTTACTGCGCAGCTGGCTGTCGCCGGTGGCGCAGTTCAGCGAAGGACCCGCGTTGACCGTCCCAGCCGTGTTAAAGCGAATCACGCCGGAAGCGTCTGAGCAGAAGGAGCGCTGTCTGGTCGTGCCGACAGTCACCGGCACCGACGTAACCATGTAGCCATCAGAGTAGCCGTAACCGCCCGTACGGGAGTCGGGCGTCAAGTCCATTGAAAGTGGGAGTCTCTTAGAATCTCGGCCAGTTAACTATAGCTATTGAACCGACGGCGCTTGCCTCTTGCTGCCACCAACCCGATCAGTCCCGTTCCCAAAAGCACAAGCGTGCTGGGTTCAGGAACCGAGTTGGCGGGCACTACAGAGAACTGGTCAGAAAATGACTCGAGAGAGACGCTGGCAGGACCAGTGCTTGTTCCAGAAAGGGTGATGGCCTCGGTAAGCAAGGCCGTGGGCGTGAAAGTAGAGCTGCCCGTGGAGAGCATCGTCGATCCTAGCGGCAAGTTGGGGCAAGAAGCCGTCGCAACGCTCCCAGCGCCCAAGCCTGGATCAAGAGTAAGACCACCGCCTACACCGGCGCCACTGAAGCCACAATTCACCGATCCGTTGATGTCGTCGATCAGATAGCCATTAATGCCTGCCACCTCGAGACTAGCGGAAATGCTGAAAGTCCCAGCCGCTGACGACGAGAGTGTGCAGATGGTGTTTCCACCAAAATCTGAAAGCTCAAAGCCAACTCCGGAGGAATCGTTGAGAAGGGTTAGTGTGGCGCCCTGGCCACAGCCTCCTCCGTTCCCTCCTTTGGGAAAGTCAATGAAATTGAAGAACTCTACGTTTCCGAGGCAGGTGGCGCCGGCTGTCCCACAAGCAGGGATCGGATCGGCGTGAACTACGCTTGTAGCTGTCGGTAAGGTGGCGCTTGCTCCGACCAAGAGGAAGACTAGGGCGGCGCCGAAGGCAAGGGACACCAACAACCCACGGCCGATTCTGATTCGACTCATCAGCGACTCCCCCCTCACAGATTTTGGAATGGGCAGAACCCCCCGATATTACGCGCAATTCTAGGGCCGATCTTGTGCGTTCGGAATGCTGGGCTTAATGATCTTGACGTGCCTCAAAGTGCAAAGCATTGCATGTTTGTGCAGCGGTGTGCAATTTCTCGGCAAGCTTGAGGAGTGACAGCTCACATAGCCTTGGGGTGCCTCGTCGTTACCACTGCTCACCACCCCCGTCGATTGCGAGCGAGCAGTTGGCGTAGTCTAAGAACCCGCGCACGCTGAGAAACAACACGCACGAGAACCGGGAGACCTCTGGAACGCCTCGGCCCGAGAGGGAACGAGGCCGGTCTGCGAAGGTACAAAGCCACAAGGCAGACGCGCACGCTCTGGAGGCGTCGGACCGCACCATACGATTGATGAACCAGGCGAACAAAGAAGAGCGATCTTCGGCGGAGCCTGGGGAGAAAAGGGTGCGGACCAAGGAGAACATCGTCAGGCTAACACCAACCCGACACAGCGCGGGGCAATGCGTGTTCCAGGGATTGAGCGGGGTGCGAGTAGCAGCTTCGCCTGCATTCTCCAATGTGGGAGCCGTATGCGGTGATTCCGCTTGTACGGATCTGTGCGGGGGGCGATCCGCGATGATCGCCCCTACCGCTACTATGTGCCCGCGCCGAATTCACGCGCCGAGAGAATGACGGTTTCGTCGAGCATTCAGTTAGTGCTTCTTAGCGTGCGGATTTGGCACGACGAAGCCTTCGCGATTGTTCACGTAGAGCTCCTGGAACAAGGCGGCCGGCAGCAAGCCGTCGCCGATGCGTTCGTCGGCATCGAAGGGGGCCACGGCGACTTGGACGTCGTGGAGTTGCTGCGAGCCAAGCGACAAGGTGCGTAGCCGACCCACCTGCATGCGGACCTGCCCGCTGGTCGTCGCTTCGAGTCCGCCGCCCTGAACGGGTAGAGCGATCTGGCGAGAGGCCGCGCCGGTGAGCACGACGGAATTGGCGCCGGAGTCAAGCATCAGATGCAGGTCTGCACGGCCTACGGATTGGGCCGGCGCAGCCAGGATCATCCTGTGACCGCCCGTCTCGGTGGCTACGCGGTCGCCATCGACGGCGTCTTCGATTTCTGTGCCGAGCTCGATGCGGATGGAATGCCGGCGGTAATCGAGCAGGTAGTTGAAGTGCGAGAGGAAGTCCTGACCCGCGATGCCTTGAATTTGCGGGTCCATTTTGCGGAGCTCAGCCAGATCCTGGATCATCACCGGCAGGTTCTGGACCCGGGCGGATCCGACCGCAAGTGCCGGCAACGAGGCGACACCCAGATTCCGGGCTCCAGCTAGCGTCGTTTGCTGGGCGTGACCCAGCCGGGCCAGGGAGAGCTGGGCGGCGAGAGACGGGTCAAGGATAGTGATATCCGCCCCGGTATCGAGAACGAACTGAAACGGCCCCTGGTCACTGACCGTCATCGAGACAACGATCAGTGTGTTGGAGACTTGGCGAAACCGTACTTCGGGTTGGGCGCAAACGGTGTGGCAAGCGGCGGTAGCCGTGCAATAGAATAGCGCGATCCTGATAACTAGCCCTGCAAAGGTCTTTCCCATGTGATCCTCCCTTTCGGGGAGGACCGTAGCGGCTGGGGGCCTTGGGTGTAGTTAGGGCGCTCTGATGTTTTTCCCGGGATTCCGCTTGGGAATCGCAAGGTGGCGAAGTGCCCAACTTTTACCGCTTCGATGATGTGGAAATCGACGTGCCGAACTTCCGCCTGCTGAAGGCCGGAAAAGCGGTACCTATGGAGCCTAAGGCACTGAATTTATTGGTCTTTCTGATAGAGAACCGCGGCCGCTTGGTGGAAAAGCGCGAGCTGTTTGACGCCATCTGGCACCAGGCGTTTGTTACCGACAGCGTGCTGACCCGGTTAATCGCTCAGCTGAGGAAGGTACTAGGCGACAACGCCAAGGAAGCACGCTATATCGAGACGGTCCCCACACTCGGATACCGCTTCATCGCCAATGTGGAGGTCGAAGGGCCGGAGGAGGCGAAAGGACCGGAATCGAAACGCCCTGCTGCGGTCGTCCCTACATCATCGAACCCGGCCCTGAAATCCGCTCGCTGGGGGGCGGTCGCCGCTGCAATAGTGCTGGTCATCTGTCTGGCCGTTGGCGGCTGGTTGTTTTTCACTCGCAAGGCGCACGCGCTGACCGACAAGGACACCATTGTGTTAGCCGAGTTCGGGAATACTACAGGCGACGCGGTTTTGATGGGACGTTGCGTCAGGGACTTTCCATACAGTTGGAACAATCCCCCTTTCTGAGCATCATCTCTGACGAGCAGGTCCAGCAGGCCCTTCAGATGATGGGCCAGAAGCCGGACGCGAAGCTCACGCCGGGGATTTCGCGAGAACTCTGCCAGCGGACGGGGAGCGCGGCGGATCTCGAAGGCTCGATCGCACAGGTTGGCACGCACTACCTTCTGACCCTCAGGGCGGTCAACTGCGTAAGCGGCGCAACGCTGGCGAGCACGGAAGCTCAAGCGAGCGACAAGAACCGCGTGCTCGATGCTCTGGGAAACACAGCTTCTGCCATTCGGAACAAACTAGGTGAATCGCTGAACACGGTCCAGAAGTTTGATACGCCGGTTGCACAGGCCACCACGCCGTCGCTAGAAGCGCTCAAAGCTTTCAGCACGGGCCGAAGAGTCTCATTCACGACCGGGTTTGCCGCGGCAATCCCATTTTTCCAGCATGCCATCGCACTCGACCCGAATTTCGCACTCGGCTACGCATGGTTGGGCCGCGAGTATGGAGATGTTGGAGAACCCGGGCTGGCAGCCAACAACATCCGAAAGGCATACGAACTCCGCGGCCGAACCAGCGACCCGGAGAAGTATTTCATCTCAGCTAATTTCGATTTGGAGGTGACTGGGAACTTGGAAAATGCACAACAGACCTGCGAGCTTTGGATACAGGCTTATCCCCGAGAGGAGTTACCGCATATTTTCTTGTCGGCGTTAATTCTCCCAGTGTTTGCACAATATGACAAAGCAGTTGAAGAAGCTAGGGAGGCAATTCGTGTGAATCCGGACTTTCCAGTTGCCAACGTCCCTCTCATGTTCAATTACATCGCTCTAAGTCGCCTCGACGAGGCGAAGGCCGTGTATGCGCAAGCTCTCAAACGCAAACTTGATTACCTTTCCTACCCCGTTGTTCTCTATCAGATTGCTTTTCTGCAGGACGACGTGGCCGGGATGGCCCAGCAAGTAGCATCGTCGGCGGGTTCGTCGGGAGTCGAGGACGAAGTGCTAGGTTTGGAAGCCGAGAGTGCCGCCTATTCTGGGCGGCTCAGGGACGCTCGCGAATTTTCCCGACGGGCGGAGGATTCCGCCGAACGGGCACGAGAAAAAGAAGCTGCCGCAACATACTCTGTCATGTCTGGTCTGCGGGAAGCCTTGTTCGGCAACGCGGAAGAGGCACGTCGGAATGCCACTTTGGCAATCGTAGGTTCGACGGGTCTCGATGTGCAGTATGGCGCTGCGCTCACTTTGGCGTATGCGGGGGACGAGGGACGAGCGCAAGCGTTGGTGAACGATTTGGGAAAGCGGTTCCCGGAAAACACAATCTGGCAGTACAACTACCTCCCGACCCTCCGGGCGAAGATTGCGGTCAGTCGCGGAAGTGCTTCTGAAGCCCTTGAGACTCTCAGAGCCGCTACACCCTATGATCTAGGGCAGATGACCGCCTTTGCTTACCCTTGGAGCGCCTTGTACTCCGTTTTTGTACGCGGAGAGGCCTATCTGGCTGCGCATCAGGGCAACGAAGCCGCCGCTGAATTCCAGAAAATCCTCGACCATCGCGGGATTGTAGTTATCGAACCCATCGGTGCACTAGCACATCTCCAAATCGGTAGAGCGTATGCCATACAGGGCGACACGGCTAAGGCCAAGGCGGCCTATCAGGATTTCTTCACACTTTGGAAGGACGCCGACCCGGATATTCCCGTCCTCAAGCAAGCCAAGGCTGAGTATGCGAAATTGCCGTAGTTACCAGGGCTCGGCAGTCAACTCCTTCCATGAGAAGGCCGGTTTGAGTCAAGACAGTTTTGTTTTTACTTCTGTGGATTCTTTATTCTGAACCGGGCCGCCTCTATCGCCATCCTTCCATCCGCAGTCTGTTACTAATCGGAGCATAATATAGGTGACAGCCAGCCTCTGTATATCCGATTCGTGCATAATCGGTCCTTCAGCCCAAAAGCCATGCAGAACTCTGCTGCTGACATGAAGGCATTAGGGAAGGAATCTCTTGCAGATGAGGTTGTTGCGGTTCAAGACCACGCTGCAGTCGTGTTTCTCGATTATGGTAGCGATTGGATTATTTTGCCTGACAAGCGGATGATTCTTTGGAGGCACTACCTTCCGGCAAGCTTTCTAAAGTGGCAAGCGACGGACTTCAGAAGTAAGCGATGTGCGGACTACAACGAAAACGGTGGTGGATGTGTAGGGGCAGTTGCTTCAGCGGATGGCACCCTCCACCCGTGATGACGAATGGAACGGATTGTCCCCCCAATAAGCAGCCATTTCAATCTGGCTCCAGCCCTTCTTGCGCCGAAGCATGCGAATTCTTTTTCCCAGTTCCGTGCAGAGCACGTTCGGGCTGGACATTGCACTATGATGCGAGCGCCATGCGTCTCAGTGTGTCTGGCATGCCAGGCAGTACCCACGAGCATTTAGCCTTTGTCTTCACTGTAAGTCGAGTTCGACTTGAGCGTTGCCTCGACCCATTGAGACCATCTCCTTTATCATTCACTACGTGGGTAGCAAGCTGAATGAGCTTTTGGACACTTGCCTGCGCAGGTACAAGTTGCTCAAAGGGAAGCATTCGTGAACACTAGCCGACTTCCCATTACTGATCGTGGTTATCGAGCGTAAGATCGCTTCCGAGTGGCCGACGATTCGGGCTGACCAGCTACGACGAAACATCCGCAAGCCCGCGGACCTAATCCGCCGCCCGTCATACGAGGGCATCAAGTCGTGGGGATCGTGCCACCGTCGATAATGTAATCAGCCCCGCTGATAAACGCGCCTCGGTCCGAGGCGAGGAAGGCTACCAGCTCCGCCACTTCCTCGGGTCGGCCTGGCCGGCCGATGGGAATGCCTCCAAGCATGTCCATAATCCGTTGACGTGCAGCGTCCTCGCTGATGCCGCTGCCTCTTGAAATGTCGGCGATCATTCCCTGTGCGCCCGAGGTCTCGATGAAGCCGGGCGAAATCATCGTGACTCGCACTCCCTTCGGAGCAACACCCTTGGCCACCCCCTTGCTGTAAGTTGTAAGGGCGCCCTTGGCCGCCGCGTAGGCGAGAGTCGAATTGGAAAATGGCAGACGATGAGCGACGGAAGAGATATGAATGACCACTCCTGACCTGCGTTCGATCATGCCGGGAAGGAAAGCGCGGTCAAGACGAACGGCGGCGAGCAGGTTGACCTCCAGGATTCCTTGCCAGTCCTCGTCGGAGAGCACCTCGAATCCGCCTGGTTTTGTTTCTGTTCCACCGACATTATTCACCAAGACCTCGAGTCCACCCCACTTTTGCTGAATACAATCGAAGACGTTTTGGACACCACGGGCCGTTCCAAGATCCGCCTTTATAAAGAGGGCAGAACCCTGGCCTTGAGCCGGCTCAGAGCGCGCGGTGGTGGCGACCGAGGCACCGCTCAATTCGAAACGGTGTACTATCGCGGCGCCTATACCCTTCGTGCCGCCAGTTACTAGAACGCGCTTGCCTTTGAATTCATCGCCAGAAACCACAAACGGATAGCTGTTATTCATGTTCCCCCCAAATGATTCGAAGATGTTTGACGGCCGGCATCACGTTACTCAAGTCAACGTCGAAGAGCTCACGACGCTACATAAGCGCACAGCGCAACGCGGCTTCCGAAGCCTGATCCGTAGGCAAGCTGTGCCACGAAAGTCCTCCCGCATCCCTAATTAGGAGTGATTATTCCTCATAGATAGCGTCTACTCCCTATGACGGCTGGCCTCAGATGGGTAGATGGCTCGTACCTTTTATTTGTAGAGCCAAGGCTTACAGGCAATCTCGATGTTGTATCCGTCCGGGTCGCCAATGTTTGCCGCGAAGTAGTCGGCACGCCATTCGGGCCGAAGGCTCGGTTCCTTGTTTGAACTAGCTCCCGCGTCTATCGCCGCCTTGTAGCTGGCCCTGACAGCGTCCACGCTCTTGGCGGTGAATGCTACGTAAAGGTCTTTGCCGACTTCGCCATTCTTCAGCCAGAAACCCGGATTGCTATTGATCGCGAAACCGTGCAGTTGATCGAACTTGTAGGGCATGTCGATGCCAAGCGGCTCAAGCAGCTTCTTGTAAAATTCGCTCGACCGTTCTAGGTCAGAGACGGGGAGATAAATATGGTCAATCATGGCTTTCCTCTTTTCGTTTGACTTTGACAGCTTCGATCAGGGCTCTGCTAAATCCTGAACCGGGCCAGCCGCGGGTGATGAACAGCGGCAGCGCGTTCTCGTGCTTCGAGCGGACGCGCAGGAAGTGGATGCCGAGGCCGTCGATGGAGGTCTTGTATTGGCACCGATCGTTCAGCATCGCCTCGCAGTTGCGCCAGTCGCAGCGGTGACGCCAGTGATCGATCAGCGCCTTGACTTTGGCGAGCGGGGCGCCATGGGTCCAGTCGTCGACGGTCTCCGCGTCCGGCCAGCGGGTCTGGTCGATCCGGCGGTTGAGGTTCTCGAGGTCCGCCTGCGTGACGGCGAGGATGAAGAGGGCGATGGCGTCATTGGGCATGGATTTATTCTCCGTTAGTTAATGCCTTCAACGATGAGTCCGTGATAGAGCGCCCCGTGTTTGCGGTGCTTGGCGACGTTTTGGTAGGCCTCGCTGTATATCCAATCCTTTGCGGCTTTTACGCTCGGGAATTTCGCAATGACGATTCCCTCAATCGAATCACCTTCAAGGACTTCGTGCTTTCCATCGGCTACGAGCACTTCGACAGGATGATCCTTCATCGTTGCTTTGATTCCAGTCCGATATTCGTCGAGCTCTTTTTGATCGATGGTTTTAGTTCTCGTGAAGACAACGTATGCGGACATGATCGTTCTCCTTTTTTGTTAATCGATTACCGAGATTCCCATGGAAACCGTTGGGCCGTAGCCCGCGTTGTTAACTAACTGGAGTTAAGAGTCCTGTCGGCGGGCTCAGACTGTTGGGACGTTCCGCCGTCGATAGCGATTTCAGTGCCGGTGATGGCGTCATTCACCCGACGCATCCTTTGTTCCATCAGTATCGATAGGTCCGCTGCTTACCATGTAAGCGCTCACGGTGTTGTCCTTCTGAAGGCGTTTTACTTGTTGCCACCGTTCGCGAAGATGATTTCTCCTGTGAGCCAGCCCGCATCATCCGAGGCAAGAAATACGGCCACGCGCGCGATGTCCTCGGGCTGGCCCACGCGGCCGAGCGGCGTACTCGCGATTATCTGCTTCTTAGACTCCGTTCCCATGACGCCCGCCGCGTGCGCACCCTCCGTTTCGGTTCCACCGGGATTGAGAGCGTTAACGCGGATTTTTCTGGGGCCGAACTCTTTTGAGAGCACGCGCGTCAAGCCATTGACAGCGCTCTTTGACGCCACGTAGATCGAAAGGGTCGGGTAGGCAGCGACACTGGCCGTCGATCCGATGTTGATAATGCTGCCGCCTTCCGCCCCGAAGGCCGGCAAAGCGGCTTCGATCATGAGGAACGTGCCCAGCACATTCGTGTTGAACTGACGGTGGAATTCCTGCTCGCTGAACTGCTCGAAGGGCGCAAACGAGAAGACGCCCGCGTTGTTTACAAGCACATCCAGGCGGCCGAAAGCTTTTTCGGCCTCCGCGACGAGGCGTGGCGCGTCGGACCCCTGCGTAACGTCGCCTTGCACGGCGATGGCTCGCCCGCCTTTGCCGGTGATCTCGCGCACCACCCGCTCCGCGCCCACTTGATCGCGCGCGTAATTCACGATCACCGCCGCGCCTTCCGCTCCGAAAGCTTTTGCAATGCCCGCTCCGATTCCTTTTGAAGCGCCTGTCACTATCGCAACCTTATTGTCGAGCCGTTTCATGAGGGGTTCCTTTCCTAACGCCTGAGGTCGATGATGATCTTGCCCATATAGTGAGACACGCGCCACGGCACACTGTGACAGAACTAACGGCGACTTTTTCTGTCGCTCCCAAGCCCGCCGGAAATCCTCCAGCGGATACACCTCAGTCGGGAGCTTGATCGGCGGCAAGAAGCCCTTAATCGTCGGCCACCCGCACGCCCAATTGACGCCTGAGGGCGGCTGTCCCGATTAAGTCGCGCTGATCGAAGGCGTCGGCCAATTGCTGCGTTTAAGACTTGGATTTCATTCACGCTCATGGCTGTGTCTCCTCTCGTATAGTGAGACACACGCCGCGGCACACTGTGACAGAACTACATCGCCAAATCTGTCGAGTGCCAGGAGCATTGCCGAGTGCACGCGCGAATTGAACGCAAACGGGGATTTCGGTGCCCCAAAAAGCGATTCGCCCGATGCCTCCAATGTTGCGAGGGCACCGGGCGTCGCCACGACCTTGTCGCGATTGACACCTTTGTCCTGTGATCCCGGCTCAGCTCTTGAGTCTCAGATCGGGGCTCTCGACCAGCCGCCACAGCATTGGAGCGAGATCTGGCGCCTTATAGAACGGATGTCCGCGGAAGATTTCTGCGCATTTTTCATCCAAGGTGCTGAGGGCCTCATGCACCTTCGGTACTGCTTTCCGCACCTCGCCTATTCGTTCGCGGACGAACAACAAATTCTGGGGATCTACGTAGCCTGCCTGTATGAAGCCACGCGCCTTCTTGGCACATCGGCAGGGGTTCGCCTGGTTCACGAGTCCGCACTTGCCGTTCATAAAGTTGCGCAAGTCTCGCCGCGCACGGGCCAGGCGTTGGCGAAAGTTGTCGGGAGTGATCTCCAACACCTCAGCGGCAACAGTGTCGCTGACACCGAAGATGGCGCCGAGGATGAAGGTCAAACGTTGTTCACGATCAAGGCAAAGAAGCATTCCCGAGGTGCAGGAGAGCATCGCCTCGGTCACTAACACGTCGGTGTCCGCCGATGTGCCTTTGGGATCCGCCAGCTCGAGTTCTGGCGTGCTGTCGATCGCCGCGCCGTAGGAAGCAAAATCCATGGACGCGGGCTCCACCTGCCCGCGTTTCATGTTGAGCACATGGTTGACCACGATGCGGTAGAGCCAAGTGCGGAAGCTGCTCCGGCCCTCAAACGACGAGAGCCGGGTGAGTACTTTGATGAGGATCTCTTGCGTCACGTCCTCGGCATCCTGCGGATGGTGCAGCATGCGAACGGCGATGTTGTAGATCCACGTTTGGTGCCGCTGGACCAGGTCTTCGAGCGCCTCGCGATCTCCCGAGCGGGCTCGTAGCACAAGGTCCTGATCCTCATGGTCGGGGGAGTTGTCAGACAGCGGATTATTGATCGTCATGTCTCATCTCCAGGCGGCCGCATAGCCTTCGCCGATGCTCAGAGACCCTGGGGCATCGCGGAGAAGTGGGCGCTCACAATCTTCCACTGCCCGCCTTGTTTGACGAAGACCAAGGTACCTCGATCGTAGAGTGCCAGGACCTTGCCGTCTTTCGTCACTCCCCTAAACGAGCCGTAAGCATTCACGATACCCACGGTATCCCATATACGCGAAACGATGGTTGTCTGAAGCCGAAGCTCGCCGATACGATGCCCTCATAGGCTTCCTTGATATGCTTGGCAAACATCTGCTTGCCGTCGAACCGGTAGGGAACGTATTCAAAGACCTCCACGTCCTCAGAAAGCATCTCTATGGCAGGCTTGAGGTCGCGCTGATCGAAGGCGTCGGCGAACTGCTGTGCTAGGGCTTGGAGTTCATTCACGCTCATGGTTGTGTCTCCCTTCATCTAGTTAGACACACGCCGCGGCACACTGTGACAGAACTATACCGCCAAAGCTGCTCACCGCCGGAGCGCTGGCGAGTGGAGGCTCCCACCAGATTGTGCTCGAATGACGGGCAAACCGGAGGTTAATGCCTCGGGGGTGGCAGATTGCTCCCGTTAGCGCATGTGTGTACGGATCTGCCGTGGCGTATAGTCCCGTCGCGGATTGAATCACTGGTACGACCCGTCGGATTCCCAGGGGGCCCGCGTAGCCATCCAAAATCCATCGCTTCTTGCAAGCAAATAATGAATGAGAAAGGACGTTATCATTAATCTAGATCCGACCGGGAGAGAGCAGAAACCTAAGATTTCTGTTCGGCATGATATCTAGCGATCAAGAAGCCGAGCTTTGTCCCGTGTCTCGCACTTCCAGCGCTTTTCACAACCTGAGAACCACGCCACGAACAACACGCTGCTATTGCTCCGGTATTTCTACCAACCATCTCCTTTCAAGATTCAGCGCGTTCTAACCTCGTTGCTTGAATCCGACGTTTCGATTGGGTTGACTTTCGAGCAGCAAGTGGGGGTGGCGCTAGCGTCCCAGATGCGCTTATGGCGCGGGAGCCGATGCGGATTTTCATCGAAACGAAGCGGGGCGGAGCCATTGACGCAGGGCAGATTCGTCGGCACTTCGAGAGCATCGTGCAGCCGGCCGGCGCGAGACCGGTGACGTTGTGATCGGTCTCACTAAGGAGCAGATTGCTGAATCCGACCGGAAGTCGTTAGCGGCCGAGGGGGCCGATCGTGGCATCACCTTCGGTGCGGTGACTGTTTCGCAGGTAGTCGAGGCGATCCTGTCGAGGTTGAGGCACACAATCGAGCAGGCGATTGGAAGAGACCTGGACGCGTACGCACGCTTCGCGTCCGCTCGAATTAAATCGAAGGAACCGCCAGACCGGGAATTTTCCCAATTCCCGCTCCGGCGCTGGCCGCGAGCCAAACGCGGAGGCACCTCGATAAAGTCGCTGCCGAAAAAATCAGGCCGATTCTGGCGTTCGCCGAAGCCAGACACGAAGCTGAGTTATTCGCGCGTCCGATTCGCAGGGCGAATTGACGCTGGAGGAAGCGCGGAACGATGACGAGATTTCTACTGTTCCCCTTCAAGCTTGCGAAGGCGAACCTCAACCCCGGGGGTGCCCTTCAGCGCGTCGGCGA
>Ga0207034_1003_pt1 | contig 54584 bp, 41 predicted proteins | sample Alteio_BWMinCont_36_FD_153269 | JGI IMG/M metagenome (GOLD analysis project Ga0207034, IMG submission 153269) | Enriched cells from forest soil in Barre Woods Harvard Forest LTER site, Petersham, Massachusetts, United States -... | ecosystem: Environmental > Terrestrial > Soil > Temperate forest >...
TTTCTACGTTGTTACCGCCTTTAGGAAATTGTTTTCTTCTGTTATTATCGTCATTATACTTATCATTTTCATATACCATGAAATCTGCCAGTACCTGTTTAAATTTTTCTTTACATACTTGCTTGCAGGCTTTATTCAGGTTCTTGTATATTCTTGCCAAATAAAAAAGATAGGTTACATTTTCTTTCTTATATTTTTCCTGAATGTAATACCAAAAAGCATGGCCCGCCAGTAATGGTTTTTTATTAGCGAAATTGTAGAAGCTTTTATAATTGTTATCTAATATCTGTCCTTTTAATTCATCATCCAGATCTGTGCTCCAGTTTTCAGCAGCAAAAGCAACATAGCCATCAGTTAACCATGGTGGTAAATCAAGCAGTACCTGGTTTCCCGCAAACTGTCCAACATTATCGCCGAATAATATGTTTTGTATTAAGACGTTTGCAATGCCTTGTCTGATTTGCAGACGTAAGTTTTGATGATCACCATTAAAATAAACAACCATTTTATTGTTTACTAATTTGGCAAGTCCTCCTGTTGTTTGCCAATCTTGCCCAATACCAATATTCGATTGTTGTAATTCTGAAAATTGATTGTAGATGACGATATTAACCTTGCGCTGTAAGTTATATTCTGTGAAACTTTCTATCTGAGGTAATTCTTCTTCAGCAACCTGTGCAACAAACTTTGCAAGCTCTTGTCCATCTTGATTAAAGTAGGTATCGAAATTTTTTGTTGAATAATACTTCCATTTGAATTTTTTGTATTGTACCCTGTTTCTTCCGAACTGAACTGTATTAACTACTTGTGCATAGCCTACATGTGCTGAAACGATCAATAAAATATATGATGCAATAAAAAATATTCTGCGGAACTTTGCCATTAGAGCTTTTACTATTAGGTTCTAAAATTACTTTATTCGCCTCAATGTTAAAAATATCACTTAAAGGTTTAAATCTTCTATAAATGTTACAAATACAATCGTTTATTTTCAGTCCTATACAAGAAAATACGTATATCCTTTACAACGAATTAAAAGAATGTATAATAATTGACCCTGGTAGCTATTTTGACGAAGAAAAAGATGCTATGAAAACTTTCATCGAACAAAAGCAGCTGGTTCCTAAAATGTTGCTCAATACACACAGTCATTTGGATCATGTATTTGGCAATAAGTTTATTGCAGAAACATATAACTTAACATTGCAGCTGCATGAAAAAGAGAAAACTGTATTAGAATTTGCGCCTGTATCAGGCTTAAAATATAATATGCCTTTTGACAATTATACAGGCGAATTGATCTTTATAAAAGAGGGCGATAAAATAATTTTAGGAACAGACGAATTGGAGATCTTTGATACACCAGGACATTCTCCCGGAAGTATTATTTTTTATTGCCGCAAACAAAGCTTTGTTATTAGCGGTGATGTGCTATTTCAAAGAAGTATTGGCAGGACTGATCTGCCGGGTGGCGATCATCAAACATTAATAAATAGCATTACGAAAAAATTAATGGTACTGCCTGATGAAACTAAGGTTTATAGCGGACATGGAGCAGTAACGACGATTGGTGAAGAGCGGAGACATAATCCTTTTTTGAATTGATTTTGTCTGAACCGTTGATTGGAGCTGATTGTTTTGATTACGCTGATTTGAAATCATAAAAATCATTTTAATCAGCGTCAATCAACGGTTCGGACAATTACCTGGCATAATTCTATCAAAGCTCCGTTAGTACTTTTAGGATGTAAAAAACAAACCAGTTTATTATCGGCACCCTTTTTTGGTGTTTCACTTAGCAGGATAAAACCTTCGCTTTTTAAACGTTTCATTTCAACCAAAATATCGGGTACCTCAAAAGCGATATGATGGATACCCTCGCCTTTTTTAGCAATGAATTGTGCAATAATTCCTTCATCAGTAACGCTTTCAAGCAACTCTATTTTGGTATCACCCGCTTTAAAAAAAGCGGTATTTACCTGCTCACTTTCAACTAACTCAGTTTTATAACACTGACTATTTAGCAGTTTTTCAAACAACGGAATGGATATTGCGAGTTCTTTAACGGCTATACCAATGTGTTCTGTTTTTAGCATGGTTGGTCTGAATTAGTAGGTTTTACCTTACGAAATACGTAAAATGACGGTAAGGCTACACTTTAGATAGCTAAAATAAGAACCTTTTGTAGTAAATTTGTATTATTAGACACAGACTGAAAAATTATAAGAGATTATGTTGAAGTTCCCGATTTATTTAGATAACAATGCCACAACGCCAATGGACCCAAGGGTTTTTGAAGCGATGAAACCATATTTTTTGGAGCACTTTGGAAATGCAGCGAGCCGTAACCACTCTTTTGGCTGGGAAGCTGAAGAAGCAGTAAGCTACGCACGCGAACAAGTAGCGAAATTGATTGGCGCAGATGAAAAAGAGATAATTTTTACTTCGGGTGCAACCGAAGGTGATAATTTGGGTATTAAAGGTGTGTTTGAAATGTATGCCAGCAAAGGCAATCATATCATCACAGCAACGACAGAACATAAGGCTGTTTTAGATACTTGTAAGCACATTGAAAAAAGCGGTGGTGAAGTAACTTATTTACAAGTACAACCTGATGGATTAATTGATTTGAAAGCATTAGAAGCGGCTATCAAACCAACAACGATATTAATTGCAATTATGTACGCTAATAATGAGATCGGTACAATAATGCCGATCAAAGAAATTAGTGCTATTGCCCGTAAGCACGGTGTTTTATTGTTTACAGATGCAACGCAGGCTGTAGGTAAAATACCTGTTGATGTAAATAAAGACGGTATCGATATCATGGCTTTTTCGGCACATAAAATGTACGGTCCGAAAGGAGTTGGTGCTTTATATGTTCGTCGTAAAAACCCAAGAGTAAAAGTAACAGCTCAGATGGATGGCGGTGGCCACGAAAGAGGTATGCGTAGCGGAACATTAAATGTACCGGGCATTGTAGGCTTTGGTGCAGCATGTGAATTGTGCAGATTAGATATGGAAGAAGACACAAAACGTATCAGCAAACTAAGAGATAAGTTACAAACGGAATTGATGAAGTTGGAAGAAGCTTACGTGAATGGTAGCACAGAACATCGTTTGCCACATGTTGCTAATATTTCTTTCAAACATGTAGAAGGTGAAGGTTTATTGATGGGCTTTAACAAGAACATCGCGTTAAGCTCAGGATCAGCTTGTACTTCAGCTTCGCTGGAACCAAGTTATGTGTTAAAAGCATTAGGTTTAGGTGATGATCTGGCACACTCTTCGCTGCGTTTTGGATTAGGAAGATTCACTACCGAAGAGCAAATAGATTATACAATAAAAGCTATCAGCGAAACCGTTCTTAAATTAAGAGAAATGAGTCCGCTTTGGGAAATGTATAAAGAAGGAATTGATTTGAATTCGATTGAATGGGCACACCATTAATAATTATTGTCGATTGAATATTGATGATTGAATATTTTGGAGCTAAACAATATTAAATATTACATATTAAATAAAAAATATCATGGCATACTCAGAAAAAGTGATCGATCACTACCAAAATCCTAAAAACGTTGGGACTTTGGATAAGAGCAAAAAGAATGTAGGAACTGGCTTAGTAGGCGCTCCGGAATGTGGCGACGTTATGCGTTTGCAGATCGAAGTGGATGATGCTACGGGCATGATCACAGATGCTAAATTCAAAACATTTGGATGCGGATCTGCTATTGCTTCTTCATCATTAGCAACAGAATGGTTAAAAGGTAAAAGCATTACAGATGCACTGGCAGTAGATAATATGGATTTTGTTGAAGAATTAAATCTTCCACCAGTAAAAATTCACTGTTCGGTTTTAGCAGAAGATGCTATTAAAGCAGCCATCAACGATTACCGTGTTAAAAACGGTTTGGAAGCAATTAAGTTTGATGAAAGTGTAGTACACTAAAATAACTAATTCAACAATTTATCAATTCGGCAATTTGATTGTTAAATTGTTTTATTGCTAAATTATTATTTATGACGGCAACAGATAACGCAATATATATAAGCGATAAGGCAAAAGCTAAAGTCATCAATTTGATGAAGGATGCCGGCTTAGGTGACGACTCATCTTATTTTTTAAGAGTAGGTGTTGTTGGCGGCGGTTGTAGCGGTTTAAGTTACAAGATGGATTTTGACAACGAACAAAAACCAATGGATCAGGCTTTTGAGGATAAAGGAATCAAGATCGTTACTGATCTTAAAAGTTTCTTATACCTGGTAAATACAGAGCTGGAATTCAGCGATGGATTGAACGGAAAGGGATTCTATTTTAATAATCCAAATGCCAGCAGGAGCTGCGGTTGTGGCGAAAGTTTTGCCGTATAAAAGCTAAAATAAAATTAAATATATTGAGTCCGCTTCAACAATGAGGCGGACTTTTAGTTTCATAGCCGTCTAACCCTTAAATTGCATCAATTTTTATAACGCATGTGGAGTATTTGTAAAAAAGAATTACATCAGTTTTTTAGCAGTCTTACCGGATATATTGCCATCACTTTATTCTTGTTGGTGAATGGCCTGTTTTTATTTGTGTTGAAGGATAGCAACATCTTTGATTTTGGCTATGCCTCTCTAGATAAATTTTTTGAATTAGCTCCGTGGGTATTGTTGTTTTTAATTCCTGCAATCACCATGCGTACTTTATCTGATGAATTTAAGACAGGTACATTTGAAATTTTACAGACGAAGCCATTAACTAAATGGCAGATCGTTTTGGGAAAGTATTTTTCTATTTTGTTTGTCTTATTGCTTGTTATCGTCCCTACTTTTTTATACGTCTTCACTATCAAATCTTTAAGTGCAGGCGGCGGCATTGATAGCGGAGGCATTACAGGGAGTTATATTGGTTTATTTTTATTAGCTGCTGTGTTTTCTTCTATAGGGTTATGTTGTAGCAGTTTTACTAATAATGCGGTGGTTGCATTTTTATTAAGCGTCTTTGCGTGCCTGTTACTATACTTTGGTTTTAATGCGTTAAGTAAGCTGCCTGTGTTCCAGGGAAGCGCAGATTATTATATTGAAATGCTTGGTATTGATTTTCATTATCGTAGTATCAGTCGTGGTGTATTGGATACGCGTGATATGGTCTATTTCGGTAGTGTCATTTATTTATTCCTATTAATTACCGTAAAAAATCTGCATAAGAAATAAATGAGTTTCATTAAGAAGATATCGAGAACAAAATTCTGGTTGCCACTTGTTGTTATACTGCTAGTATTGCTTAACTGGCTGGCATCTGAATGGCACACAAGAATTGATTTTACGAATGAGAAAAGATTCACTTTATCCAAACCACCACAAAAACTATTAAAGAGTTTAGATGATGAGGTGCAGATCGATGTTTGTCTGAAAGGAGAATTTCCGAGCGGATTTAAAAAGCTGGCTAATTCAAGTGATGAGGTTTTGCAAGAGTTTAAAGAAGTAGCAGGTAGCAAGTTGACTTTTCATTTCGTGTCTCCGGATGATGTTGTGGATGGTTCATCTGAAACCTATGCTGATACTTTGGCTGCAATGGGAGTTGATCCTATTAATCTTAAAGTACAATTAAAATCCGGTGAGCAGCAACAGTTCGTTTATCCAACGGCGTTAGTTCATTATAAGGGTAATGTAATGCCGGTAAATTTATATACGGGCGATAAAATTTATATCACACCTGCTGAATTAAATAGCGCTGAAGCAATGATGGAGTATGAGTTTGCCAATGCTATTTATAAATTGTCGCAAACGGAAAAGCCGATGATCGCTTATTCTGATGGCAACGGTGAGCCAACCGGTCCTAACACGTATGATCTTGTTCAAAACACTTTACGGAAAGATTATAATCTTTTTACGTTCAATCTAAACACGCAGCCATTAATACCTGATACTTTTAAATTATTAATAATAGTAAAACCAACGAAACCTTTTAGTTCGCTGGAAAAACTGAAGATCGATCAGTTTGTAATGAGAGGTGGTAAATTATTGATATTTGAAGATAAGCTGGAGGCAGAGATGGATAGTCTGCAAATGAAAAATGAAGTAATTGCATACGATAGAGGGCTTGATTTGGATGATCTGTTATTTCGTTACGGTGTTCGCATCAATAGTGATCTGGTAATGGACCTTCAATGTGATCTGTTACCTTTTATTGTAAATGGCAGTAAGCAAACCCAGCCACTTCCCTGGAATTATTTTCCGCTTTTTCAAACCAAGTCTAATCATCCTATCAATAAAAATCTTGGTTTTGTTGCAGGACGTTTTGTGAATTCTATAGATACGGTAGAAGCTGATGGAATAACAAAAACGGTTTTACTAAGTTCATCTGCCAACTCAAGAACAATTGCAACACCGGCATTGATCAGTGGTAGAGAAAATGTTGATGCACCTGAAGATGATAAATTTAAAAAGGCTAATATTCCCATTGCTGTTTTGTTAGAAGGAAAGTTTCAGTCGATGTATAACAATCGTTTATCTACATCAATGCGAGATTCGCTAACTTCTTATGGTGGTGCATTTATATCGCAATGTGTTGATGATAATAAAATGGTAATAGTATCGGACGGAGATATCATATTGAATAGTTTGAAGGATGGCAATCCAATACCAATGGGGAGCAATCCATTTTTTTATGGTACAGACAAAGAGTTCCCTGTTTCTAATAAAGATTTCTTACAAAACTGTTTAGAGTATTTAATTAATCAATCAGGTTTATCAGAGGCAAAAGCAAAAGATTATACACTTCGTTTATTAGATCCGGTTAAATTAGAAGAAGAAAGAACGGAATGGCAAATAGGAAATATTCTTGGACCTATTCTGTTGGTTCTTTTATTTGGATCGATCTATCAATGGTGGAGAAAAAGAAAATACACGGGTATTTAATATTGAAGATTTGATATTGAATATTATGGGAGTTATAAATAATAAATGCACGGATAAGAATTTTAAAAAATATTAAATATTCAATACCCAATATTAAATAGTTTAATGAGCACAACAGAACTGATATATCTTGTCTTCGGCGCAGTACTGATTTTTGCATTAGTGTTGGACCTTGGCTTGCTGAGTAAAAAAAACACTGTTGTCAGTTTAAAAACTGCATTGATACAGACAGCTTTCTGGGTGGTGCTGTCATTTGCTTTCTGCGGCTTTATTTGGTTTGAAGCCGGTCGACAAGACGCTACGCAATATATCTCCGCTTATTTATTAGAGTGGTCGCTTTCTATTGATAATATTTTCGTTTTCATTATCATTTTCTCCTTTTTTAAAGTGCATGAGAATAACTATGCAAGAATTTTATTATTGGGAATATTGATGGCAATTATATTCCGTATTATTTTTATTGCCTTAGGAAGTGAGCTGGTAGCAAGGTTTGAATGGATCATGTATATTTTTGGGGTGTTCCTTGTCTATACAGGAATAAAAATGTTTACCAGTAAAGAAGAAGATGAATTTGATCCGAAGGATAACTGGGCGTACAGATCCATGAAAAAAATATTACCTACAACTGATGAAGAGCCTAATGGAAAATTTATCATTTTCAAGAATAAAAAAATGTTATTTACCTCTTTGGCAATGGTTGTAGTTATGTTGGGATTGATCGATATTGTTTTTGCATTGGATTCAATACCTGCAGTTTTTTCTATCATTCCCGATCCTGAAAAAAAATTATTGATCTATTCATCAAATATATTTGCCGTATTAGGACTACGCAGTTTATTTTTTTTATTGAATGGCGCAGCTAATAAATTCAAATACCTGCAACAAGGAATTGCTATTGTGCTATTATTTATCGGAGCTAAGATGTTAGTAGATAAATGGATACACTTACCTGTCTGGGCGTCTCTGGTAATGATAGTTGTATGCATAGCAGGTTCTATTCTTTACTCACTCTATGATAAACAAAAAGTAGTAGCATAATCAATTGTACAATATCTCTACCATAGTAACTATTTTAAAAGCAAAGGTTTTGCAGCAAGGAGAAGATGCCGCAATAGAACATTTGTTATTAGATAGCCGTAAGCTTTTATTTCCTGCCACATCTTTATTTTTTGCCTTGGGTGGACCAAGAAGAAACGGAGCTTCATTTATACAAGAGCTATATCATAAAGGCGTTCGCAGTTTTGTTGTTGATGAAAGTTTTGTTGTTGATGATATTAATAAATATTCCGGTGCTACTTTTTTGCAGGTAAGGGACACATTGGTAGCGTTACATTTATTGGCGGCTCATCATCGCAAACAATTTTCAATTCCTGTAATTGGTATAACCGGTAGCAATGGAAAAACAATTGTGAAGGAATGGCTGTATCAATTATTGCAGGACGATTTTAATATTGTCCGTAGTCCTAAAAGTTACAACTCGCAAATAGGTGTGCCATTAAGTGTGTGGCAAATGAATGATCAGCATACACTGGCTATTTTTGAAGCAGGTATTTCACAACCGGATGAAATGCAACAATTGCAGAAGATAATTGAACCTACCATTGGTGTGTTTACCAATATTGGTGAGGCACATGCGGAAGGGTTTTTAAATATCCGCCAGAAAATAAATGAAAAACTAAAATTATTTATACATAGCGATCTGCTTATCTATGGTTCTGATGATCATGACGTAAATGATGCGGTGCCGATGTTTACCAACAATGTTCGGCCTGCTGATACCTTTCAGCTTTTTTCCTGGGGCAAAAATGCAGAAGCTTCATTGCATATAAATTCTATAGAAAAGATTGCTACACAAACAATTATTATAGCTTCTCTTAAAGAAGATGATGAGCAAGAACAAATTATAAAATGTGTTATTCCTTTTATAGATGATGCGTCTATTGAGAATGCCATTACCTGTTTATGTGTGTTGATACATTTACAGATACCGGCAAACATTATTGCAGAAAGAATGCTTCGTCTGCGTCCGGTTGAAATGCGCTTAGAATTGAAACAGGGTAATAATAATTGTTCCATCATCAATGATAGTTATAGCGCTGATATTAATTCATTGGTTATTGCATTGAATTTTTTGCAGCAACAGCAGCAGCATATGAAGCGTACATTGATATTGAGTGATATTCTTCAATCAGGGAAAAGCAATAATGAGTTATATTCGGATATTGCGCATATCCTGGAACAGAAAAATATTGATCGGTTAATTGGTATCGGTCCTGAAATTTCCAAACATGAAGCAGCATTTAAGAAGATTAAACAGGTAACTTTTTTCCCATCTACACTGTCATTCAAAGAGCAATTCTATTCACTTCATTTTATCAATGAAACAATTTTATTAAAAGGAGCGAGGGTTTTTGAATTTGAACAGATCGGACATTTATTAGAGCAGCAGGTGCATCAAACGGTATTGGAAATCAATCTGAATGCAGTAACTCATAATCTTAAACAATACCAGCAACAATTAAATCCAGGTGTAAAACTAATGGCGATGGTAAAAGCCTTTAGTTATGGAAGCGGAAGTTTTGAGATCGCGAACTTGTTACAATTTCAGAATGTAGATTACCTGGCTGTTGCGTATGCTGATGAAGGTGTGGAATTACGTAAAGCTGGTATTACATTACCTATCATGGTAATGAATGCAGAAGAGACGACGTTTGATGTATTGGTACAATATAATCTTGAACCTGAATTATACTCGTTTAATATTTTAGAAGCGTTTGAAAAATATTTGCATCAATCAGGCATTAATAATTTTCCTGTGCATATTAAATTAGATACGGGGATGCACAGGTTAGGTTTTGAAGCGGCAGATATTAAAAAGCTTTGCGATCATTTAAAAGATAATTCAATATTTAAGATACAAAGTGTATTTACACATTTGGCAGCAAGTGATTCTGCAGAGCATGATGAGTTTACAAAATATCAGGCAAACGAATTTAAGAAAGCAGCTAAGTTATTGGAGAAGTCTGTTGCATATCCGTTTTTACAACATATGGCTAATACATCGGCCATTCATCGTCATAAAGAGTTGCAATTGGATATGGTAAGACTTGGCATTGGTTTATACGGTGTTGACAGCACTCCTGCGATGCAACAACAATTAAGAAATGTTACAACTTTAAAGACGACCATTTCGCAAATAAAAAAAGTAAAAGCGGGTGAAAGTGTTGGTTATAGCCGTAAAGGAATCGCAGTTAAAGATTCAGTGATCGCTACGGTGCGTATTGGTTACGCAGATGGCTATCCAAGAATATTAAGTAATGGGATAGGGAAAATGTACATTAATGGAAAACTGGTTCCGATAATTGGTAATGTTTGTATGGATATGATAATGCTTGATATAACAGGCGTTGATGTACAGGAAGGTGATCAGGTAATTGTATTTGGAGAAGATTTACCTGTTAGCGATGTTGCTAAATGGTCTCAAACGATTGCGTACGAAATATTAACCGGAATTTCGCAGCGCGTGAAAAGGGTTTATTTTGAAGAATAACAAAGGGAAATTCCAAAGAACAAAAAAACAAAATTCAAGATTTAAAATAACAATTTAACAACTAACCATTTATCATTTATAATTACCTTAGAGGCTTATGAAAGGAAGAACTGTTGCACTCATTATTATTTTAGTTGTGCTTGCTGATCAGGCATTAAAGTTTTATATTAAAACACATTATCGTGTTGGAGATTATAATTATGTATTGGGCGATTGGTTCCGTTTGTATTTTATAGAAAATGAGGGCATGGCTTATGGCTGGAAGTTTGGCGGAGGTTTCGGAAAAATAATATTAACGCTCTTTAGATTGATCGCAGTTGGTTTTGGTATTTGGTACTTGCATAGCATTGTTGAAAAGAAAGATCATCCGGGTTTTATTATTTGTGCATCACTAATTTTTGCGGGCGCATTTGGTAATTTAATTGATAGCATGTTTTACGGATTAATTTTTAATGAAAGTACCCCAATACAAATTGCTACGTTGTTTCCTAAAGGTGGGGGATATGCTGCTTTTTTACATGGGAGAGTAGTTGATATGCTATATTTTCCTATCATCCATGATGCTACATTTCCTAAGTGGGTACCTTTTTGGGGTGGAGATGATTTTGAATTTTTCCGCCCGATATTTAACTTGGCAGACGCTTCTATCTCTGTAGGTGTAATAGCCATCTTAATATTTCAAAAGAAATTTTTTAAGCATGATCATCATATAGCGGATGTCGATAGCATAGTTGCAGAAAAATAATTCTTACATTTTTTATATAGTGGTAGATACTGATTCTATAAACCGCAAAGGACGCTGAGTTATCGCAAAGAAGCCGCAAAGGAAGACTTAGCGTGTCTTTGCGGCTTCTTTGTGTCCTTTGCGGTTAAGTTTTGAGTATAGATTTTCGAATGGCTATTTTACTAACGATGCCAGATAGTTAAGAAAAGGTTCTTCTTCCCAACTATCATTATACTTTTCTCCATTGATAAAAAAAGATGGTGTTCCGTTTACGCCACTTCTTACGCCACTTTCAAAATCAGCATCTACTTTTTTAATCAGCTCCGGTTTTTCAAAATCGTTCTCAAACTGTTCAACATTTAATTTTAGCTGAGTGGCATATTTTATAAGTGATTCATCATCGAGTCTGCTTTGGAATTCAAATAAGTGATCATGCATTTCCCAGAATTTATTTTGCATGGCAGCAGCTTCACTTGATACTGCTGCGTTTACGGCATTCGGGTGAATTTCAGCTAATGGAAAATTTCTGAAAACAAATTTTAATTTGTTACCCATTTTTTTCTGAATACTTTTTACTATCGGATACGCATGTCCGCAATGCGGACATTGATAATCTCCGTATTCTACCAATTCAATAGGCGCATTGGCATTGCCCTGTATATGATCCTTACTGTTTACTGCTGTTTTTAATTTTGACATAGATTTATTTTTTATCCATTGTTTCTAATGCATCCAATATTCCATCAGCTCCCGGGTTCATGCCAACGGGAGATAAATAATTCCAGCGAATGATACCTTCCTCATCAATAACAAATATGGCTCTTTGTGATTCACCTTCTGTTGCATCGTACACATCGTATAATTTTGCTATGGCGCCTTTAGGTTCAAAATCTGCGAGTAATGGAAAGTGTAATTTTCTATCCTGGCAAAAAGCAAAATGGCTCCATTTGCTATCTACAGAAATGCCGATCATTTCAGCATTGTGCTGATGAAATAATTTTAATGTCTCGTTGTATAAGCCCATTTGGTCGCTGCATACAGGGCTCCAGTCTGCAGGATAAAATGCCAGAATTACCTTCTTACCTTTTAGCTGGCTCAGCTGTATTTTTTGATCTGGTGTTGCTGATAAAGAAAATTCCGGCGCTTTAGTTCCTATTGATAGCATGATGATTCGCTTTTATGGTTGATTCCAAATGTACGTAGTTTGTATTAAAATAACGTTAGCTGATCTATTCTTGTATTTTTGCATTTATATAATCTTTATAAACAAATTACCATGTCTATTTCAAAGACGTTTGTTACTATACTAATACTGGGAAGTATTTTATTTTGTTCCTGCTCAAAATATATTACAGAAACAGGTAAAGCATCTTTCTACGGCAAAGGTGATGGTTATAATGGACGGAAGACTGCCGACGGAGAAATGTTTAATACCAATGCATATACAGCGGCACATAAAACTTTACCGTTCAATACAGAAGTATTGGTGAAGAATTTAAAAACCGGCAAGACTGTTAAAGTACGCATCAATGATCGCGGCCCTTATGCAAAAGGTAGAATTATTGATCTGAGTTATGCTGCTGCAAAACAATTAGGTATTATTCAGGATGGAGTAGGGGAAGTTCAGTTGAAGTATAAACGAAAACATTAATCGATAGTAATAGTTTTTTGTATACAGATGCCGCCGTCTGGTCTCTTACCACGGCAAATCATAGTACGTCACTAGCGCAGATATGCGGCGTGGGTTTGCGTGTAGCGTATCTGTGCGGTAATCGCTAAGCTTAGCACAGATACGCCATGCTTCATCCTTGCCCTGCATATCTGAGCCAGTAGGTGATTACACATTGATTAAAATAGTTGATAATTAATTGGTGAGAAATCATTTTTATCATCAAACTTTAGCTTCAAGCCGTCTCTAGGGATAATTGTTGTAAACTGACTTGGTGCATTGGGAATTGTTCTGCTTGACCGGAGATTCTCTTCAACTTTTTTTATATATGAGTTTACATTTCCAATTATTATATCTTTTGAAGGAAATAGTTTTAGTTCGTATTCAACAAATCTATTAATACTTGTCGAAAGAAAGTCCAAAAACATATCCAAAAATGGCTTTTCTTGCTTTATTAGAATTTTCGAAACCCGCTCAATTTGAATGCAGATTAATTCTGAAAGAAGTTGTGAAATAACCTTATCATCATAAAAAAAGAAGAAAAAGAAAAAATTAACCTCACTGGTTAAGCCATCATAAGAAGTGCGGTATTTATGAGTATAACCATCATTAATTAAAATTGGCGGAGTTTGATTCGATGCTTGACTATCTAATTCTATAACGGGTACAAAAGATGAATTATAAATTAAAGAACCAACTTTATTATTAAAGTCAGTTTTTTCAGTAATTCGAGGAAAGACATACATAACTGATTGAGACTGGATGCCTGCTCTATTTGCTAAGTTACGCAGAGTAGAATGTTGGACACCTTCCGCAGCATCATTAAAAGTGAACATAACATGTTCTGGAGTTCTACCATTCAGTCTAGCTGTTTGTCTAAAGAAATTAGATGCCGTTTTATTGCTATACTTCTTTCTTATGCCAGCTTTATATTGTAAAAACATCAATCTTCCTTCTATTTCATTGGGTAAAGTATAATTAATTGAAACATCATATCCACCAGTTGCAGGATCATTTTCCTGTTCTTGAGTGAGACCCTCTGCAAACAATACCGATTGATTTAGAAAATCAGCCCAAGCTCTTCTTGGGTGTAAATGACAAATGGGTGAATGATCTAAATACCATAAAAATGATTTGCTTAGATTTAGCAACTCATTTGTGATATTTAATTCAAATGTTTTTTCATTAATTTTTTTAGCCATATTTAATTTTACTTTTTGGATCTACGGCTCGGCAATGAGTGTCGGTTCAATTGCTGTCCTTTAATTTTCTAGCAACGTCTCCTGAAAGGGACGTTGCGTTGATTAATACTCAGTAATCTTTATAAATTATATAGTTGTGAAGAATTTTAATGATTGTGGTATTATTTATAGCGGTGAACGCAACGTCCCTTTCAGGAGACGTTGCTAAGAAATAGATACGCCATGCTTCATCCTTGCCCTGCATATCTGCGCCAGTAGGGGGCAATTGAAGTATAAACGAAAACATTAAAATATCTACATAGATGCTCGCGTTAAAAGGTTAGTACTTTATTTTGGTATCTAAATCTTCTGGAGAATATCCATTTATTTCTACATTCTCTTTAGAATCCATTAATAATTTCACACGTCTAGCAACTTTTTTGTGATCAGGATTTATAATTATTATTTCTTTAATATTAGTTGCATAGCCAACAAAGGATATTGTTTGACACAATTCCGCATCTAATGGATCAAGCGACAATCCATACAAAATTAATTTATTACATTTTGCAATTGTTTGAGCGGCTGTCGCATGTATAGTTTTTATCTGCAAATCTTCTTGAGTGTTTCTATAACTTTCTCTTGCTATTTCTGAAGGTAAATAAAGTCCTTTTGGAGAAAGAATACTCCCATGGAGATGATAAGTATTGATATTTTTGCTCAACCCCAGTTGATTAGAATGACCAAATGTGTTCATTGCATTATCAATAACAGTATCCCAATTTGTAGAAAGCACTGCAATTCTATGATTTTTTACGAAAACAAATTTGTTTAATATGTCTTGAAATTCTTTTCGAGGTTTAATAAAATTTGCTTGTTGGGCAATATATAAATGTCTGCAAATTTCATTTTTAATTTTGTTGATGTCTTCAATGAATCTTTCAAATTGATCAGGATGCTCGGTATGCATAAAGCGGATTAAATATACAATTCTGGCAAACATACTATTTGCGCAATCGACATCAAATTCAATGTTATATTCTTGTTGCATAACTTTAATAACAGGTTACCATGCATTTTCTACAGCACCAGCACCTACAAGCAATACTACATTATCAAAATCTTCTTCCATTTACATAAATTACTTATTATTTTAAGTAGTAGTTCGATATAACAAAAAGCTCAACAAAGAGATGTCGTACAAGTGAGTGACACAAGGATGTTGAGCTTAGGTATAATGCTGAAAAAAAATTATTTTAGTTCACCAACCATTTCTGCAGGAATAACCCATGCATCAAATTCTGCCGGTGTAACGTAGCCTAATTTTACAGCCATTTCTTTTAAGGTTGTTCCTTCTTTGTGTGCTTTTTGTGCAATTTCTGCGGCTTTGTAATAACCGATTTTTGTGTTGAGTGATGTTACCAGCATCAAAGAATTATCAACGTGTTTTTTGATGTTCTCTTCAATTGGTGCTAAACCTATTGCACATTTATCATTGAAAGAAACACAGCCATCACCGATCAATCTTGCACTATGCAAAAAGTTGAAGATCATTACCGGTTTAAAAACATTTAATTCAAAATGTCCCATGCTGCCGCCGATGCCGATGGTAACATCATTGCCCATTACTTGTGCAGCTATCATAGTTAATGCTTCACATTGTGTTGGATTTACTTTGCCCGGCATGATTGATGAACCCGGTTCATTGTCAGGAATAAATATTTCGCCAATACCGCTGCGTGGTCCGCTTGATAACATGCGGATATCATTCGCAATTTTCATTAAGCTTACCGCTACAACTTTTAAAGCACCATGTGCTTCAACAATGGCATCGTGTGCGGCCAATGCTTCAAATTTATTGTCTGCTGTTATAAAAGGAATGCCTGTTAGTTTTGCAATATGTTTTGCAACATTTTCTGAGTAGCCTTTTGGTGTGTTGATGCCCGTTCCTACTGCAGTTCCGCCCAATGCTAATTCACTTAAATGTGTGAGTGTATTTTTTATTGCTTTTAATCCGTGGTTTAATTGTGATACATAGCCGCTGAATTCTTGTCCTACCGTTAGTGGAGTTGCATCCATAAAATGGGTACGGCCAATTTTGACAACGTGCATATACTCTTTGCTTTTTGCAGCAAGTGTATCTCTTAATTTTTCTATTCCGGGAATTGTTATATCTAACAAAATTTTATACGCGGCAATATGCATTGCTGTTGGAAAAGTATCATTGCTTGATTGTGATTTGTTTACATCATCATTTGGATGAAGGAATTTTTCTTTGTCGGATAACTGTCCGCCGTTGATCACATGTCCGCGATAAGCAACTACTTCATTTACGTTCATATTGCTTTGAGTACCACTACCTGTCTGCCATACAACTAATGGAAAGTAGTCATCTAATTTTCCAGCTAAAATTTCATCACACACTTTACCGATCAGGTCACTTTTTTCTTTTGGTAAAACGCCCGCTTCCAAATTTGTTATGGCAGCAGCTTTCTTTAAATAAGCGAATGCCTTAATAATTTCTTTCGGCATTTTATTAATGTCTTGCGCAATTTTAAAGTTGTCGATGCTGCGTTGTGTTTGTGCACCATAATAAGCGTCTACAGGAACTTTTACTTCGCCCATAGTGTCTTTCTCAATTCTGTATTCCATAATCGTGGTATAGTTTGTGTATTATAAGAGTTATTAGCGTTGCGAAATTACTTCAAAACCTACAATGACCCTTATTTTTATAGGGATACTTTTCAACTATGCACTTTTGTTTAAACATATTACTGGTATTGAGTTTAACAGCCTGCGGAAGGCCGGGTAACGGCATTATTCCTATGGATAGTAAGGATAGTTTGCATTTTGTAGATAGTATCAATGGTATAAAAGATCCAGCTCCGCTTCCTCTTGTTAAGACTGATACTATACCGGTACCACCTACTATTTTTAAAAGAGATGACATCGTTGCATTCGCAAAAACTTTATTAGGTACAACTTATAAATATGCGTGCTCTAATCCATCAGAAGGTTTTGATTGTTCAGGATTTGTGTATTATGTGTACAGTCATTTTAATATTAAAGTACCAAGGTCCTCGGGAGAATTTTCAAACGAGGGGCATGAAGTAAGTATTGCGAATGCACAACCGGGAGATATTATTTTGTTTACGGGCACAGATAGCACGGATCGTACAATAGGACACATTGGAATTGTAACTGAAAATATAGATACATTAAAATTCATACACGCTAGCTCCGGTAAGGTTTATAGCGTAGTGATATCACCTTTTGATCATTATTATCAAACAAGATTTATTAAGATCATGAATATATTGGATGTGCATTGATTTTATTTTCCTGTAAAATTTGCTTTTCTTTTTTCTAAAAAAGCTGTTGCACCTTCCTTCATATCTGCAGTGCCAAAACATTTTCCGAATTCGTTTATTTCAATATCAAATCCATTTTTCGTTTCGTCGAAAACAGCATTCACTGCTTTTATAACGGCTGTTATTGCTAACGGTGCTTTTGTATTTATTATGTCGAGGATCGATCTTGTTTTATTTAGTAGTTCATCTTGTGGTACCACATAATTTACCAGTCCATATTGTAAGGCTGTATTGGCATCGATCATATTGCCTGTCATCAGTAATTCAGTTGCTCTACCTTTTCCAATTAATTGAGTGAGGCGTTGTGTACCGCCATAGCCCGGTATTAAGCCAAGGTTAACTTCAGGCTGTCCGAATTTTGCTGTATCGCTGCATATTCTAAAATGGCAAGCCATTGCGAGCTCACAACCTCCGCCTAGTGCAAAGCCGTTTACTGCAGCAATAATTGGTTTAGGGCTTTTTTCTATTTTAGTAAATAGGATGTCTTGCCCTTTTTGAGCCAAAGCTTTGCCTCCGGCGGTATCCAATGCCAGAAATTCACTTATATCGGCACCAGCCACAAAGGCCTTTTGTCCTGATCCGGTAATAATAGCCGATTTTATTTCGGGGCGGGTATATATTTCCTCAATGGCCAATGATAATTCCTCAATAACAGCTTTATTTAAGGCATTTAATTTATCAGGACGATTAATAGTTATAACTAAAATACCTGTGGATAATTCAGTTGTGAGTGTTGAATACATAGATTTTTCAGATAACTGGTGTTTAACAAATGTAGTAGCAATTTATTCTAAAAAAACAGATATTTGCAACGTATGTAAAATTGGAATGATATTAGATGTATTCCAGTAAATTTAATCAACCTTAAAAATAAAGTAATGACAACAAAACAATTCTATCAGGGAATTAAAGTGAGTTTATTTAGCGCTGCGTTATTAATAACATTTACAACGGCTAAAGCTCAGCGTGGAGGTGATGGAGCATTCGAGCAAGGATCTAAAACACTAGGACTTTCTTTAGGTGTTGGCGATGGAGAAGGTAGTTATGATTATTATGGTGATAATAGCCATAGTGCTCTACCTGCGTTTGCCGTAACCTATGATCAGGGGATTGTTGGTGACGTTGGTCCGGGTACGATCGGTATTGGAGGGATTGCCGCATTTAAAGAAGCATATGATAATTATAACGGAGGTACGGCTACCTGGTCGTCATTTATGATTGGTGTGCGTGGTGACTACCATCTTACTATCTTGAAAGATAAAAATAACAAGTTTGATCCTTATGCAGGCGTAACGATCGGTGCAAGATTTAATCATTTTCATGATTCCGGGTCTGGTTATACTACCAATAATTCGGATGCTGTTATCGCGCCATTTATAGGAGCAAAATATAACTTTGCATCACATGTTGGTGTATTTGCGGAAGCAGCTTTTGATATTTCTTTATTACGTGGGGGTATTTGTTTTAACTTCTAAGAAAGAAATTTCTAAATTATATATAAAAAGTGATCGGTATTTACCGATCACTTTTTATATATAATTTGTGATCTAAAAATCACGATGTTTTTTTACCCAGTCTGTAATGTATGCTACAATATCGTGTGTAGGAGTACCTGGTGGAAATAATGTACCTACGCCTATTTCATGCAATGTATCCATATCATCATCAGGAATAATACCACCGCCCGTTAACAGTACATCATCCATTCCTTTTTCTTTCATTAACTGCATGATCTTCGGAAAAACAGTATTGTGTGCGCCACTTAAAATACTAATACCAATCACATCAACATCTTCCTGTAAAGCAGCATTTACAACCATTTCAGGAGTTTGTCGTAAGCCGGTGTAAATTACTTCCATGCCTGCATCGCGTAAAGAAATAGCAATGATCTTGGCCCCACGGTCATGGCCATCTAGACCAACTTTTGCAACTAATATTCTGATGGGCCGTTTCACTTTAATTAAGAATTAGTAATGAAGAATTAAGAATTAAATACAGATAAGCCTTTTTTAATTCTACTGATCGTTTCTTTTTTACCGATCAGTGTTGCAATGTTGAATACGCTTGGTCCGAATTTACCGCCTACTAACATTATTCTAAAAGGTAACATTAATTCTCCGGTTTTTAGTTGATTGGCTGCGGCTAATTCTTTAAAACCATTTTCAAGGTCATCATGTTGCCATGATGTATTTAATTCAAACGCTTTTATTAATTCTGCAAAGAACAGTTGTTTCTTTTCATCCCATTTTGGTTTTACCGCAGCTTCATCTAATGTTGAAGGTGCTTTGAAGAAGAAGATCCCTTGTTCATAAAAATCACTTAATAAAGTACAGCGATCTTTTATCATCTCAATAACCTTTAATAAATAAAGGCCGTCCATTTCAACGCCTTTCGCTTCAAAAATATCAGCGACTCTTGCTGCATAATTATCTGCCGGTAATTTTTTTATCCATTCATGGTTGAACCATTTTGCTTTTTCAAAATCGAATTTAGCACCGCCTTTGTGTACGCGTTCCATCGAAAATTTGTCGATCAATTCTTCCATTGAAAAAACTTCCTGTTCCGTGCCATCGTTCCAGCCAAGTACTGCTAATAAATTATTAAATGCTTCAGGTAAAAATCCTAATTCTTTAAAGCCTTTTGTAATGTCGTGGGTGATCGGATCTTTCCAATCCATTGCATACACAGGAAACCCTAAGCGATCGCCATCACGTTTGCTTAGCTTGCCATTACCATCAGGTTTTAATATTAAAGGAAGATGTGCCCATTGCGGCATCTTATCTAACCCAAATAAATATTTCCATAACAATACATGTATTGGTGCGCTTGGTAACCATTCTTCGCCACGAAACGCGTGCGTTATTTTCATTAAATGATCATCTACTACAACAGCCAAATGATAGGTAGGCATTCCATCAGCTTTCAATAAAACTTTATCATCAACGGTATTGGTATCAAAAGAAATTTCGCCACGGATCATATCCGTTAAATGAATATGTTCATCTGGTTCTACTTTGATACGGATAACATAAGGTGTGCCAGCATCTAATAATTTTTGTGTCTCTTCAGGTAACAGGTTCAGAGAATTTTTCATGTTCTGCCTGATATGATGATCATATTGCAAACTATGACTGCCGGCAGTTTTTAGTCTTTCTCTCATCGCTTCAATTTCTTCCGGCGTATCAAAAGCGTAATAGGCATGGCCATCTTTTATTAGTTGATCTGCATATTGTTTGTAGATCGCTTTTCTTTCACTTTGTCTGTATGGTCCGTAAGATCCACCATGCTGGCAGCTTTCATCAGCTACTAATCCGCACCATTGCAGGCAATTGAAAATATATTCTTCTGCGCCCGCAACAAAACGGGTTTGGTCCGTATCCTCAATACGAACAATAAAATCGCCGCCATGTTTTTTGGCAAATAAATAATTGAACAATACGGTGCGTACGCCACCCAAATGCAAGCCACCTGTAGGACTTGGTGCAAATCGAACTCTTACTTTACTCATGGAGCAAAGATAAATGGTAAATGCTTAATTGTAAATGGTAAATGTGCGGGGATATTTTTGTTACCGGCATTTGTTTTTTGTTCAGCATCGTTGCGTCGCACACTTCGGCGTTATACCTATTTTGAGCTTTTATCGGAGCGAACGTTGTTGGTCAGGAGACCAACAACGGCAAAAAAATTTAATTTAAAAGACTGCTATTATGCAGCCTTTTAAATTACGGGACAAAAAGCAGTATTTTTGCATAAACTATAATCAATGAAAAATTTAATCGTGCCTATCCTGTTCGCGTTCGTATTAGTTTCTTGTAAGAAAACTAATAGTTCTGCTTATAATCCTCTTGTAGGTACTTGGGAAGCAACATCTGGTACAACTACTACTGCAATTACTGGTCATCCAACGATTAATGACGATACAACTTTCACGCACGGACATTCAACTATTCAAATATTTAATGCCGATAGTACAGGTGAAACTATATCTGACTTGCAATTCCCTCCTGATACTACAGCATTTACCTATTATGTTTCCAATAATTCTATATATTATGTAATCGGTGGTGGCTATTATAACATTCCAAATAAATTTATTGTATTAGGAAATACATTAAGTATTGCTCTTACCATTAGTGGAAACGGCTTTACATCAACTTCAATAACACATTTTATTCGACAATAATAATCAAGTTAAATAGTAACTATTTTTTTACCTTCCATGGTCTAACAAGTATGTAGTTACCTCAGGAGACCAACAACGGCAAAAGAATGGTAAATGGTTAGTTGTAAATGGTAAATGTGCGAGGATATTTTTGTTACCGGCATTTGTTCTTTGTTCAGCATCGTTGCGTCGCACACTTCGGCGTTATACCTATTTTGATCTTTTATCGGAGCGAACGTTGTTGGTCAGGAGACCAACAACGGCGAAAAATCGAACTCTTACTTTACTCATGGAGCAAAGATAAATGGTAAATGTGGCCAGCGTTTTAGTTATTATTCAAATAAGGAATAGTCATTTTTATCTGGCAACCGTTACCAGGACTGCTGTGTATCTCTAATTCTCCATTAAATGATTCTATTCGGTTACTCATGTTGGCGAGGCCTATTCCTTTTCTTTTTTGTTCCATGTCAAATCCATCTCCGTCATCTTGTATCGACACATGCAAATACTGTGCATCATCTGTTAGCGAAATATTGGTATGTGCGGCGTTAGAGTGTTTTAAAATATTATTCATTTGTTCCTGAATAATGCGATAGATATTTATTTTAAGATCATCGTCAATAGTCTGATTATTCAAATTATAAATAACGGCAGTTTTTATTGATGAGCTCGTGTTCAATTTATCGATCAGTGAATTGATCAGATCTTTCAGATCAATTCCTTTGGTTGGAGTGACTTGTTCTTTACTTAACGAACGCATTTCGTCAATAGCATTATCTACTAATTCAAGCGAGCTTTTGACCAATCCTCTGCCTGCAAATTCATCTTTTGCAGCCATGCCCAGGTAAAGTTTTGTACCCGCTAATATCTGGTTAACATTATCATGTAATTCCTGACCGATCCTGTTTCTTTCTTTTTCTTCTGCTTTTAAAACGGCCCTGGTAATTCTTTTTTGTTCCTGTATTTTTTGATCTAATACTTGTTTCTGTAACAATTTATTTTCTGTAACGTCGATCAGAGTTCCTATAATAGCCGGTTTTCCTTTGTATTGAGTTCTTGTTCCAAAAATTTCTAATCGTATAATATCACCATCTTTTTTTACGCCATCAATTTCATAAGGGGTAGTTTCTTTTGCTCCTTCAACACGCTTACGCATATTGTTTCTTATTAATTCTGTATAAGGCTGATGAGCCAATGATTCAACGGAAACGGAATTGATCAGTTCTCTCTGTTCATAACCAAATATTGTTGCGAATTTCGGATTCACATACATATATTTTCCTTTCTGAATAATGTATACACCTACGGATGATTTTTCAACAAGGTTTCTGAACTTTTCTTCGGCCTCTATCAGTTCATTTTCTGCTTTTTTTCGATTGGTAATATCACTGATAAAAGATTGGTAACTTCCATCAGGAAGCATTTTTACATTTACTTCTGCAGGAAAAATAGAACCGTCTTTTCTTTTAAGTATTCTTTCTCTACGAACATTTTTATATTCTTGTAACAAGTCAAAATTTAATGGATTTGTTACAAGAGCATCCTTATCCAATACATCGTCAAGACTGAGGGTTAAAAATTCGGCTTCTGAGTACCCAAAAATTTCGCAGGCACTTTGATTTACCTGTTCAAATATTTTATTCTTATTGATTATAGTAATACCATCCGCAGCTTGTTCAAATAACAAACGATACCTGTTTTCACTTTGTTGAATTTTAATTTCTGCTTTTTTACGAGCTGTTATATCACGAATAAAAGATTGTAAACTTCCATCAGGAAGTATTGTGGCATTTATTTCTACCGGAAAAATTGAACCATCTTTTCGTTTAAGTATTCTTTCTTTATAGAGTATTTTTTGATGTTTAAATACTTCAAGATCTATAGGATTGCCTATAAGATTATTGGGATCAACTATATCTTCTAACCTAAGTGATAAAAATTCGGCGGTAGAATAGCCAAACATTTCACATGCACTTGGATTAACACTTTTGATGGCATTATTTTCTTTCGATACCATGATCGCATCTGCGGCTTGTTCAAACAATAAACGATACAGACTCTCGCTTTGTTGAATTTCTTTTTCTGCTTTTTTTCGATCGGTAATATCACGCACAAAAGATTGGAGGCTGCCATTTGGAAGTATCTTGGCGTTTATTTCTACGGGAAAAACAGATCCGTCTTTTCTTTTGAGTAATCTTTCTCTGTAAACGGCCGTTTTATTTTTATATCTTTCAATAGTTACAGGACTTTCTTTAAGGTCATTTTCTTCAACTATATCATCTAATTTAAGCGATGAGAGTTCTTCTGCTGTATAACCAAACATGGCACAAGCGCTAGGGTTGGCACTTTCAATGGTATTGTCTTTTCTTGATACAATGATCGCATCTGCGGCCTGTTCAAAAAGCAGACGAAACCTGCTTTCGCTTTCTTTAATTTCTTTTTCAGCCTGTTGATCTATCAGCTTATTTTTTTCTTCCAGTTCTTTTATTAGGCTTGCATTTTTATGATCTTCCTTTTCTACGAGTATCTTCATAACAAGGCAACAGCCACTGAGGGCGAAATAGGCAATAATAGCTCTTGCGCTGTTTAATTCAAATCCGTCGCCTGCCATACCTTTTTGTGCATGCCCCATTCCAAATAAGTTGAATATCCTATCTACAAAAAGAATAGCAATTAAAGGAATCGATAAGCCTAATAATAATTCTTTTTTATTAGAGACGCTTAATAATAAATAAGGAAAGGCAGCAACGCCTAATAGAAAAAAATAGAAGCTATCATATTCGCTGGTTAGTATTGTTGCTTTTCTTGTTCCCTCAAAAATATAAATGACCATTATTGCAATGGTAGGTAACCAGCATAGATAAAACCTTGCTATATGAGTTTGTTTGTAATAATTTAAAATAAGTGGCAATAGAAAAAAACATCCCGAAATTATAATGATCGTATTTGCACCAATGATGACTTTATTATGTGGAACAGTATAATAAGCAACTGTTCGTAATAAAACCAATGATAGTATAACTATAAAGTGAATGATCGAAAAGTAGTTGACGATCTTTACACTTCGTTTGTTTACTGTCGTATCGGCATACTTAACACCTGTATTGGCAAGTCTTTTTATAAAATTCATGGCATCACTTTTACATTAGCAAACACTAATTAAAATTAAAGATAATCCAGTTCTATTATAGATTATAGGTAGTAGCTAATTCTTTTAATTCAAGAAGATTGGTAACCTGCAGTTTTTCAAACATGCGTGCCTTGTGTGTTCCAACGGTCGAGATCTGAAGATTTAAAGAATGCGATATTTCGCTTAGGGTTTCACCGGATAAGAGTAAAGAGGCAATTTCAAATTCTCTGCGTGATAGTTTATCAAAAGGGTTTGATGGGTTATCTTCTAAAGATTCGTTCACAAACTTATCCGTTAGCGCAGGACTAAAATATTTTTTGTTGTGTAATACCTGTTGAATAGCTTTTGTTATTTCATCTAAGGGAGCATCTTTGGAAATAAAGCCCATAGCGCCGGCTTTAAGGAAGCGTTTAGCATAGATATTTTCTGCACTCATAGAGAACATCAATACTTTGGTATCAGGCAATACTATGTGAATGTATTCCATTAATCCCAAGGTATCAGTCTTAGGCATTTGGATATCCATCATAACAAGCTCGTACTTATTGCTCTTTAAAAGTTCTGTAGCGGTGTCTCCATCACAGGCTTCGTGTACTTCGCAGGGTTTAAATATTTCGGATAACAATAATTTAACACCTGAACGAACTACTGTGTGGTCGTCTACAAGTAAGAATTTTTTCACAGTTAGGCCATTATAGTGAACACTAAAAGTAGAAGTTTTTCTACAAAAAACCTATCTATTCTTCTACATTTTGTTAACAGGAGTATAGTGACATTTGCATTTCAGTCCAGATAAATGAAAACTATTGCGCAGAACCTTTCGGGCTGCGCAATTTTTTTGCCATTAATCGATTGATTATATGATTGTTATATACAAAATGGTTCGTTAAATTAGCCGGCCTCTTCAAATTTCAATTAGTTATTCTTGTTTTTTCATCAAATTATACGAGGAAAATACTCTACGTGTTCCTTCTTATTTAAGTTGGGATGAGAGAAGAAGTCAGCTTATAAGCACTTACAACGATGGCATGATTTTTAACTATATATGGAAACAACAAGGTAAGATCATGAGAAATCCAACATTTGACAGGCGACACCTGACAGAATATTTTCTGTTTGGATTATTAGCTGCGGTATTATACAGTATTCCTATGGAATTTTTTCTTGCCAGTGATAGGTATGAGAATTTTTATTACCTCTATATTGGCAGCGGGTTATTTATGGTAGCTATCTTTTACCATACATTTCGCTTAATTGACAGGCCTTATGATAAAAACAGGGCTGTTTCAATGATGATGTCGGGTTTGCTAACAACTATAACGGGAGTGATCATTTCAAGCATTATCGTATTTATCAGTGTATTTGCTTTTTTCCCTGATCTGTTTTCTACACATCAGGTAGTAGATATGGTACAGGATGCACCGGCAACAGGTCAGCCTAAATATCCTTCAGATCTATTATTCATGATACTTGGCGTAACTATAATAGTAAATATGTTGATAGGAGCTTTTGTGGCTGTGATAACATCTTATGCATCTAAACGCGATCAGACGAGAGATAAGCCTGCGGTGATATAAGAAGATAGATGTAGATTAAATCATTCTAAAAGTTAACGCAGCAAATTCATCCACACTTAAAGTTTCTGCGCGCCTGTCAAATAATTTATCTTGTAATTCTTCAGGAGTGAACTGACTTTTCAATGCATTGCGCAATGTCTTACGGCGTTGATTAAACGCAGTTTTTACAAGTATCCAAAAGTAGCGTTCGCTCTTTACGGTTAATTCAGTTGTTCTTCTTTTTAAACGGATAACACCACTTTGTACTTTTGGTGGAGGATTAAAACAATCATTGCTTACATCAAATAAGTATTCTACATCGTAATAGGCTTGTACCAAAACGCTTAGCACACCATATACTTTGCTACCTTCTTTTGATGCAGCTCTTTGCGCTACTTCTTTTTGAAACATGCCAATCACTACCGGTACCTGATCTCTCCATTCCAATACCTTAAATAAAATCTGGGTAGATATGTTATAAGGGAAATTACCTACTAATGTAAAAGCTTCGCCATTAAATGGCGGATCGATATCTAAAAAACTTTGATGAATAATATTACCCTGCAGGGTAGGGTATGTTTTGTTCAGATATGTAACCTTATCGTCATCTAATTCAACGGCTTTGAAATGTATGTTTGGTATTGTTATCAAATGCTTGGTTATTGCGCCACCACCAGGTCCAACTTCTAATAAATTAGTGAATGGATCTTCTTTTACCGCATCGATAATTTTATTGATGATGGTTGCATCTTTTAAAAAATGTTGTCCGAGCGATTTTTTTATGGTGAATTTGTCCAAAGCTTTATCAGTAATTAATGAGTGGTGAAATTACACCAAATAAGAAATAAGAAACAATAAATAAGGAATAAGGAAGTGAGGGTGCATTCTATAGCTGTTTAGGCTCATAAATATGGCTAATACAGCGTCATCTGAAAGAATTATTAATTCTTAATTATTAATTCTTAATTATAAAGTACTTTTGGGCACTAAATTTTGACACAGAATATGCAAAATGAACATAAACCAATTATTGGTATTACTTGCGGAGACCTTAATGGTATTGGATTAGAACTGATCATCAAAATAGTAGGAGATATAAGGATATTGGAGATATGCACGCCTGTTATATTTGCTAGCAATAAGGCGTTTAACTTTTACCGTAAAAGTTTGCCTGAACTTAACTTCAATTTTATCAGTATAAAAGAAACAACCCGCATTAACCACAAACAAATAAATCTGTTCAATTGCTGGGAAGATGAGGTGGCTATTACACCGGGCCAATTAACTGATGTTGCGGGTAAATATGCAGTGTTGAGTTTAACAGTGGCTGCACAGGCATTGAAAGATGGTAAAATAGATGGATTAGTTACAGCTCCTATCCACAAAAAAAATACGCAATCAAACGAATTTAATTTTACCGGACATACACCTTACCTGAAAAATTTATTTGGTGCCCAGGATGTATTGATGTTTATGGTGGCAGATAATATGCGTGTTGGATTGGTAACGGAACACGTTGCGGTTAAAGATATTGCACAGCATATAACAAGACAAAACATCTTCAGCAAACTGGAGATAATGAATAATTCATTAAAGAGAGATTTTGGTATCACTAAACCAAAAATTGCGGTGCTGGGTTTAAATCCTCATGCCGGCGATGAAGGCTTGATAGGTAAGGAAGAAGAAGAAATAATAAGACCGGCTATAAAAGATGCGAAGCAACAAAAAGATATTTTCTGTTTTGGTCCGTATAGTGCTGATGCATTTTTTGCACGCGGACAACATGAAAAATTTGATGGTGTATTAGCAATGTATCACGATCAGGGATTAATTCCATTTAAGTCACTGGCATTTGGTGAAGGCGTTAATTACACTGCAGGAATAAGCGGTGTGCGTACATCACCGGATCATGGTGTTGCGTTTGATATTGCAGGAAAAAACAAAGGCGATGAATCTTCTTTCCGCGAAGCGATATACAAAGCGATCGATATTATTAATGCAAGAAAAGAGTTTGAAGAACAACGTAAGAATCCGCTTAGAAAAATGAGCGATAAAATAGTAAGGAACGCGGTAGATCAGAAAAGTACGGATGTGCCGGAATAGAAAATATTAACCGCAAAGAACACAAAGAAGCCGCAAAGGAACGCAAAGTCTTTCTTTGCGATAACTCAGCGCACTTTGCGGTTAATAAATTTTTTATTAATTTGTTATCACTTTCCTGTATCCGTAGAGTCAATATTTATAATACTTTATACATCACATAATCGTTCATAAAATAATTATTACCGATATCAATATCTTCTTCACGAATAATTTCGAATCCTAATTTTTGATAAAACTGAATTGCTTTATTCGATCGGTTTACATTTAGTTCCAGCGAGTGCGCGCCCTTTGGCTTAATATCTTCAATTACAAAATCGATCAATTTTTTGCCAATACCTTTTCCTTGTTGATCAGGATTGATGTAGAGCTTTTGTAGTTTATATGCGGTAACATCATTTGAATTTATTAGAAAGTATGATGCAAAACCAATATTACTTTCTTCATCCATTACTATTATAAATTGATTATGTTCTTCGGTTATTTGTTTTTGTAAGATGTGGGGAGAATACAACAACTGCATCATATAATCCATCTGTGGCTCAGATAGGATATGCTTGTAAGTTGGCTTCCAGCTTATATTAGCGAGGTTTATTATTTCAGTAACTGCCTCTGCTCCAACTTTTTTAATGGTAACCATCTGTTATTTAATGCCTATTCTAACTTCAGGAGCATAAAAATAATTTCCCTTGTCATCTGTAACAATAATATCCACAAAGTGAAATTCTTCTCCCTTAACTAAAGTTTCTCTGATGGTTTTGCGCCATATATCAGTCAAAGGCGTTGATGTAAAATTATCTGCTACTATATCAGACGTAGATGATACTACACCGGTTGAATCATCTTCAATACTGCCTATTCTTTTTAATGCAAATTGATAATGAGTGATAGTATAAGTGTTGCCTTTTGCATCGATTACTTTTAAAGAAGAGTCTATAATTGCTTTTCCTGTTGCAACGTTAACCGAATCCTTGCTGCCATTAATTCCGGCAAAATATGTTTTTACAACAGGAGGTTTAAACTTAGCCGGCTTTTTTTGTGCAATAACATCGTTGGTTATCGTTATAATAAATAAGAACAGAACAATTTTTAAAAAAATATTTTTAGACATGTTGTTTTAATTTATTGTAACGAATGTAAGGCATAATTAAGAGAGCAAAAAGTTAATTCAATCCTACTAAGCTTTCCTGAATTGTTTTTATCCTTGCTTCAGCATCTGCCATTTTTTTCTGTTCCATGGCTAATACTTCGGGTTTAGCATTTTGTACAAACTTCTCGTTACCTAGTTTTTTTTGTACGCTTAATAAAAATCCTTTTTGATGTTCCAGGTCTTTTAACAGATCATTTTTTAATGTAGCACTATCCAGTTGTCTTTCTGATCCGATAAAAAATTTATCTTTCTCTACAGCAACAACAATTGTGTTAGCTACGGAATTGCTTGTGTAGTATATGTTTGCTGCGTTAATCTGTTTGCTTAAAATGTTTTCAATTGATGTATAGCTGGCTTTATTTGAAGCCTGGATATGCAATTGAATTATATCTTTTGGTTTGATCTGATTTTTATTTCTTGCATCACGCAATGCAGAGATAACTTTTTTTAATAATTCACCTGCCTCTAAAATGTTGGCATCAGGCTGTTCGTTTTTGCTTAGTTGTTTAATACACAGATCTGTTTTTTGTTCTTTCAGTAAATGATAAATTTCTTCAGAAATAAACGGCATGAATGGATGAAGCAATTGCATCAATTCATCAAAAAAATCAACTGTTTTATTATATACAGTAGCTTCTATCGGTTGTTCAAACCCTGGTTTAACCCATTCTAAATACCAGCTACAGAAATCATCCCATATTAAAGAGTAAACAGTTTTTAAAGCTTCGCTTAGACGGAATTGCTTCATCAAACTTTCTACTTCATTCTTTACTTCATTCAAACGATTATCAAACCATTCAATAGCAAAGTTGCTATTATCGGTCGTCTGTTGTCTGTTGTCTGTTGTCGATTGCTTTCCTTCCCACATTTTCAATAGCTTCAAAGCATTCCACAATTTATTATTGAAATTCCTTCCCTGTTCCAATGCGCTTTCATCAAATAATAGATCATTTCCTGCAGGAGAAGATATCATAATACCAAAGCGAACGGCATCAGCGCCATATTGTTCGATCAATCCTAAAAGATCAGGAGAGTTGCCCAAACTTTTGCTCATTTTTCTTCCCTGCTTATCACGTACAATGCCGGTAAAATAAACTTCTTTAAAAGGTTTTTCATCCATGTATTCAAAACCTGCCATTATCATTCTTGCTACCCAAAAGAAAATAATTTCCGGAGCAGTAACCAATGTGTTGGTTGGATAGTAATATTTTATGTCGGCATTCCCAGGGTTGCTATAACCTTTAAAAACTTCAAAGGGCCACAGCCATGAAGAGAACCACGTATCTAAACAATCTTCATCTTGCTTTAATTGAGCATTGGCAATTGAATATTTAGCATTGAACATTTCTTTTGCTTTGATTTCATTCTCAGCTACTACAAAACGCCCTTCATTATCATACCATGCAGGAATTCTATGTCCCCACCAAAGCTGGCGACTAATGCACCAATCCTTAATATTGTCCATCCAATGGCGATAGGTATTTTTGAATTTTGGTGGATAGAATTTTATTTCTTCATCCATCACTGCTTTCAATGCAGGTGTGCTTAAGGCTTTCATGCTAACCCACCATTGTAAACTTAATCTTGGTTCAACGATGGCATCTGTTCTTTCACTAAAACCAACCTGGCTGGTGTAATCTTCTATCTTACTTAAATTGCCTGCTGCTTCTAATAATGGAATGATCTTTTTTCTTACTTCCATTCTGTCAACACCGGGAAATATTTGTGCAGCTTCACTCATTGTACCGTCATCATTCATGGTGTCAATTATTTCCAGGTTATATTTTTGTCCTAATTGATAATCATTCACATCATGTGCCGGTGTAACTTTTAGCGCACCTGTTCCAAAATCCATTGTAACATAATCATCCGCAATAATTGGTATGCGACGATTGATCAACGGGACATAAGCAAACTTACCATGTAACTGCGTATATCGTTCATCGTTAGGGTTAACGCAAATAGCGGTATCGCCAGTAATTGTTTCCGGACGAACAGTTGCGACTGTTATAAATTTATCAGATGGCTTTCCGTTCTCTTCAATAAAATATTTTACATGGTATAACTTGCTTGCTACTTCTTTATGGATCACTTCTTCATCACTTAAAGCCGTCTTTGCTCTAACATCCCAATTGATCATTCTTTTACCACGATATATAACACCTTTTTCATGCAGCGCAACAAATATTTTTATTACAGAATTGTAGTAATCTTCATCCATTGTAAAAGATGTTCTCTTCCAATCAAGACTGTAACCCAATTTTTTTAATTGATGTAAAATAATGCCACCATATTTTTCTTTCCACTCCCAGGCATAGCCTAAAAATTCATCACGCGTTAAAGATGATTTGGTGATGCCTCTTTCGCGCAACATCGCCACAACTTTTGCCTCTGTAGCAATTGACGCATGGTCAGTTCCAGGAACCCAGCAGGCATTTTTGCCCTGCATTCTCGCCCTGCGAATTAAAATATCCTGTATCGTATTATTTAATGCGTGGCCCATGTGCAACACTCCGGTAACATTTGGTGGAGGCATTACAATTGTATAGGCTTCGCGTTCATCGGGTGTGCTATAGAAATATCCTTTATCCAGCCAATGTTGGTACCATTTGGCTTCTGCTTCGTTGTGCGTAAAATTTTTGCTCAGTTCCATTTTTATAAATATTGTAGCCTTTGTCTTGAACATGATTATTGGATTGATTGATATACAGGATAAAAAATCCTGCCCATCATGAAATCAAATAAAATCGTGTTTAGACTAAATTATGTGTGCAAATGTACGAATTGCCATAACAATTATAAACGGTAGTAATTTGATCAGAAATGCCTTTATATTTGTCCCTCAATTTCTCAAGTTGCAAACAGTACAACAGAACCTCCGCCTGCAAAAAATAATAACAGCTATAGGAATATTTTTATTCCTGATAAAGCTGCTGGCCTGGTATTTAACGGATTCTGTAGCTATTTTGACCGATGCGCTGGAAAGTACCGTAAATGTTATTGCCGGCTTAATAGGAGTGTACAGTTTATATGTAAGTGCTAAGCCTAAGGATATGGATCATCCTTACGGACATGGGAAAGCGGAGTTTATTTCTGCTGCCGTAGAGGGTACATTGGTAAGTGTTGCGGGAGTTATAATAATTATAGAGGCCATCAACAGTTTATTTCATCGTCATATAGTACAGAAATTAGATTATGGTATTTGGCTGGTAGCAATAACAGCAATCATTAATTATATAGCCGGTAGTATTTGTGTAAAAACAGGTAAAAAGAATAATTCATTAGCATTGCAGGCGAGTGGCAAACATTTGCAGACAGATACATATAGTACAGCCGGTATTATTGCGGGTTTAATATTGCTTTATTTTTTAAAATTGTGGTGGATAGATAGTGCGGTGGCAATAATATTTGCACTGATCATTATGATCACGGGGTATAAAATTTTGCGTGAATCTTTAGCCGGAATAATGGATGAAGCAGATACTGATCTTTTGAAAAAAATGGTGGCAGCACTTAATGCTAATAGAAAAGAAAACTGGATAGACCTGCATAATCTACGCATTATAAAATACGGTGGTACTATTCATTTAGATTGTCATTTAACCGTACCCTGGTATTTGAATGTTCGTGAAGCGCACAACGAAATAGACTCTTTATCAGCATTAGTAAAGACAGAATTTGGTGAATCAATGGAATTATTTGTTCATTCAGATCCTTGTCTGGAATTTAGCTGTAGAATATGTACCAAGCAAGACTGCACCGTGCGGCAGCATCCATTCGAAAAAAGAATTGAATGGACGATGAAAAATATCTCTGAAGATGCGAAGCATCATTTATAAAAAATTGTAATTTATCTTTTATGTAGAACTCATCCACATTTATACTTCTACATCGTTAAAACAAACTTTGCGGTCTGAACATTATCACTGCTACCACCGATAAATAAATTAAAGTCTCCCGGTTCTGCTGCATATTTTAAATCACTGTTATAAAATTTGAGGTCATCTATCCCGATAATAAATTTCACTTCTTTGCTTTCACCTTTTTTTAAAAATATTTTTTGAAAGCCTTTCAATTCTTTTACCGGCCTTGTAATACTGGCTACCAGATCCTGCAAATAAAGCTCTACGGTTTCTTCGCCATCATAATTTCCTGTATTCGTTACCGTTACTGTTGCTTCAATTTTATCTGAAGGTGTCATTGATTTTTTATTCAGAGTAATATTGCTGTAACTAAATTTTGTATAACTCAATCCATATCCAAAAGGATACTGAGGAGAATTTTGTTCATCAATATAATCTGAACGAAATTTTTCGAAAGTGTTTCCTATTAATGGTCTGCCGGTATTTTTATGATCATAATAAATAGGGATTTGTCCTACACTTCTTGGAAAAGACATTGTTAGTTTTCCCGAAGGATCATAATTATTAAACAATACATCAGCGATCGCATCACCAGCTTCTGTGCCTGCGTGCCATGTTTGTAATATCGCTGTAGCCAGATCATTTTCTTCTGTCAATACTAAAGGTCTTCCACTCATAATAACCAATACCAAAGGCTTTCCTATTTTTGCTAATGCACGTATCAGTTTTTTCTGGCTCGGAGGAATAGTAATATCTGTGCGACTTGCACACTCTCCACTCATTTCCGAAGCTTCGCCAACTACAGCTACGATCACATCTGATTGTTGCGCAATTTTTAGAGCTTCGTCAATCATTTCATCAGGAGAACGTTTATCAATATCGGCACGTAAGCCAAATACATTTATATTTTTTGCCAGTATACTATCATCTGTAATATTTGCTCCTTTGGCGTATAAGATAGTTGTATTGCTTCCTGCAACATTTTTTATTCCATCTAATACAGGGACAGATAATTGCGGGTCACCGCTAACGGCCCAGGTTCCCAACATATTATTTTTATCATTTGCCAATGGCCCGATCAGTGCAATAGTTCCGGATTTTTTTAATGGTAAAACCTGGTTGTTATTTTTCAACAACACAAAACAATGTTCGGCAATTTCTCTGGCAGCTATTCTTTTGTCATTTGACAACACTTCTTTTTTTGCTCTCGCAGAATCGCAATAACGATATGGATCATCAAATAATCCTAATTTATATTTTGCTTCTAAAACTTTTCTACAGGCGTAATCAATTTGTTTTAGGGTGATCTTTTTTTCTTGTAATGATCTTTCTAACGTAGTTAAATAACCTTCACCAACCATATCCATATCTAATCCTGCATTTAGCGCTAATGCTGATACGGCTTGTAAATCGCCCATACCATGTGCGATCATTTCATTTACCGACGTATAATCAGAAACGATCAATCCATCAAATCCCCATTGGTTGCGTAACAGATCTGTTAATAACCATTTATTTCCTGTGGCAGGAATACCATCTACTTCATTGAAGGAAGTCATAACACTTCCAACACCTGCATCTACTGCAGCTTTATATGGAGGTAGGTATTCATTATACATTCTTACCCGACTCATATCAGTAGTGTTATATTCTCTTCCTGATTCAACTGCTCCATATAATGCAAAATGTTTTACGCAAGCCATTAATGTATTCTCTTTACCAAGACCATCACCCTGATAGCCATGTACCATTGCCTTCGCAATTTGTGAACCCAGATATGGGTCTTCACCTGAACCTTCTGCAACTCTTCCCCAACGTGGGTCACGTGTAATATCAACCATTGGTGAAAAGGCCCAGCATAGGCCATCTGCTGTCGCTTCGGTTGCAGCAATTCTTGCGCTACGTTCTATTAAAGCTGTATCCCAGCTGCAAGACAAACCTAACGGAATAGGGAATGTTGTTTTATATCCATGAATAATATCTGAACCAAATAATAAGGGAATATGCAAACGGCTTTTTGTTACTGCTAGTTCTTGCGTGGCACGAATTTTTTCTTCGCCTATCACGCCAAACAATCCACCAACTTCTCCATTAATAATTTTTGTTTCTACGTTACTGCTTACCACTGCACCGGTAAGTATCCCGCCGCCGGGTGTTAATAAATTTAGCTGACCTATCTTTTCTTGCAGCGTCATTTTTTTCATTAAAGCATCAATGTACGTTTTCATCCCGTGATCATCGGATGTTGTGTTGTGTTTTTGCGCAGCTGTGGTTAATGAAAAAAACAGCATGACGACCACTATAATTCTCTGCAAGCGTTTCATATAATTCATTTTTATTTTATCTATGATGAGAGAATAGCCATGGCAGCAGATCTTTTTCTGCCAAAGCATCATCCCAACTATTATGATTGTCGTTTGTATATAAATTCAAAATAACTTCTGCCCCTGCATTTTTTAGTGCCTCGCTCATTTTAATACTGTATTGCGGATCTACCACATTATCTTTTAGCCCATGAAATAGCCACCATGCCGTATGTTTTATTTGCGGAGCTATTGTTGTATCGGCTCCGCCGCAGATAGAAAAGGCGGCGGCAAATACTTTAGGTTCTCTTCTAACCAATTCAAAAGTGCCCATGCCACCCATTGATAAGCCACCTACATAAATGCTATGTGTATCTATTTTATAATTATGTTTTAATTGAGATAGCAAGCCTGTTAATGATCTCATAGCGCTCGTTGGTTCTCCGCCTGCACTAAAAACAAACGATTTGTTATTGGAGTCTGTAACAATTTTTACATTGCTCCAAAAACTATTTAAGGGACATTGAGGAAAGACAACAATGGTCGGAAAACTTTTGCGAATACTATCTTGTAAGAAAAGATCACCGCCATGTGCTAATTGTGATTCGTTATTATTGCCACGTTCACCGGAACCATGCAGAAAAATTATCAATGGATATTTTTTCGATGCATCATAATGCAATGGTAACAAAATGCGATAGGGTAGCGTATCAGTTCCTTTTATGTACACTTGTTTTTGATACAAAGAGAGGTCTTGTGTTTGTGCGAAACTGCTAGCACTTATAGTAATCAGTAAGAACAGGATAAAATTTTTCATGTACTAATTGTTTAAAGGTTGATCAACAATTTAACAATACAACAATATAGCTATTTATTAAATCCTAATTTTTTTAACCCTCCCTGAACTTCGGGACAACTCATAAATAATTTCCACAATAAACCTGTTCTATAATTTTCTATCATCACAATAATTGGTCCTTCATCAATTGCTAAGTATGATTTTGCATACCAGTTTTTTCTTTCGCAGAAAGCATCTGTAAAACCATATTCTCCCCATATTTTATTACCCATGGTGTAATAAAAATATTTTAATGCCGCCATGGAATGTTCAGGTGTATATGGGAATGCAGATAAGGCAGCAGTGGGCGCAATTGTTCCGCTGTCATTTGTTGGTGAATAAATGCCATAACCATCATAAGTGTCGCAGGCAGATAATCCCCAGCAACTATCACTATATCCTTTGTATTTTTTAGGATCATCAACACAATAAGAATAATTAATCAATGTATGATTTCTGTTTTGTTGCCAGTAATCAGCATACTCATCTTTTAAACCATGCGGATCCAATCCTAAAAAAGAATATTGAGAAAAGAATAATGGTCCGCCATAATCAAACCCTAACGGTAATGTATAGTTGTAAAATGTTTTTCCATTTTTGAAAAAATTTCCTTGTGCCCAGCCTTTATGATATACATCGGCACTAACAGGATAACGTTGTGCACTTTCAGCTAATATATAAGTGATCAAACATTCGTTAAAACCATGTATCGGAAAATTCATTGACCAACCATTGTTTGGGCTCCAGTGCCAGTAGAGAACATCTTGTCCGCCTTGCGTGAACCAGTTCCATTCAATATCGTTCCATAACCAGCCGATCTTATTTCTTAATTCAGTTTCAGTTTTATTGTTGGCAGTAAAATATTGTCTGGCACATAATAATCCTTCAAATAAATAAGAAGTCTCTACAAGATCTGCACCATCATCTTTTCTGCCAAACGGAATTGTTTTTCCCGTAGTACCATTCATCCAGTGTGGGAATACGCCGTGGTAACTATCAGCCTTCAATAAAAAGTTTACCATTTTTAATAAATGTTTGGCTGCGGTATCTCTTGTTATCCATTTTCTATCGGTAGCAACAATTACGGCCATCACACCAAATCCTGTACCGCCGGTCGTTACAACTTCATTACCATAACCGTAAGCTTCATTGCTGCGTTCTCTCGCCATGCCACTTACAGGATGAGCAAAATCCCAAAAATATTTGAACGTTTGTTTTTGTACGATATCCAGTAATGCGGAATCGGTTAATTTTCTTTCAATTGCTTTTTGGTATGATTGACTTTTACAAGAAATTGTTATCATCAATCCCAAAAAGAGCAACACAATATTTTTTTTAATTAAATAGTACATAGCTAGTCTATTTATTGTTTAGAGATAAGGAGCCGTAAATCCTAAATTTTGTAATCCTGTTTGTACTTCCGGACAACTGGTAAACAAGTTCCATAATAAACCTGTTCTATAATTTTCTATCATCACAATTTGTGGTCCCTGATCTATTGCGAGATCTGAATTAGCAAACCATAGATCCTGTAAACTAAATGCATCATAGAAACCGTATTGTCCCCAGGTCTTATCGCCCAAAGTATAATAGAAAAAGCGCAATGCATTCATAGATTGCACCGGTGTATAAGGAAGCGAAGAAATAGCCGCAGTAGGTGCTATAACACTTATATCATTATTAGGTTCACTGGCGTTATAATTATATGGTGCCGGCGCATCACTTGCAGTAAGTCCCCAGCAATTACTGCTATAGCCAAAATAATTATGTGGATTTGCAACACAGTAATTATAATTTATTTTTGTATGATTAATTGTTTGTGAATCGTAGTTCGCATAAGCATCAACTAATCCGTTTGGATCAATTCCCATAAAAGAATAATGTTCAAAAAACAGAGGTCCGCCGTTTGATGGGCCTAACGGAAGTTTTACGCCATAATAAGTGTTGCCGTTTTTCATACCACCATTATGTGCCCAGCCATTATCATAAACAATTTTAGGAATGCTATTAGTTGGTGATGATGCCGCCAATACATAAGTGATCAATGCTTCACACCAGCCTCCTACTTGTACATTGATGGCAAAATTGTAAGTAGGACTCCAGTTCCAGTAGATAGTATTTTGACCACTTTGTCTGTACCAGTTCCAGTCGACGTTTTGATAAAGTGTATTAATGTTATTGCGCAAACTAATTTCGCCGGCATCACTTGTACTGTTGAAATACTGACGTGCACATAACAATCCTTCCATCAGGTAAGATGTTTCTACGATATCGCCACCGTTATCCATTGTACTAAAAGGAATAGTGGTACCAGTTGTACCGTTGATCCAATGAGGGAAAGCACCATGATAAGAAGTTACATTGTTAGTATAAAAATTTACAATTTCTGTAATCCTCGCTAATCCTTGCGCACGTGTAATGAAATTTCTGTTTATTGCAACCAACATCGACATAATACCAAATCCTGTACCACCTGTAGTTGCAGTAGTTTGATCCGAATTTCTTTCTCTTGCTAAACCGGAAGTAGGATCACCAAAATCCCAAAAGTATTTGAATGTTTGTTGTTCTACTAAAGTGAGTAAAGCAGAATCTGATATTAATGGAAACTTATTGGTAGAATCTATTTGTGTTGTGAAAGTAATTCTTGAAGCAGATGATAAATTTATATTTTTTATTGAAGTTAGATTGGTAGAAATTGAAACTACATAACTGGTTAATGCTTTTAAAGCTGTTGCCGGTTGAAATATTATTGTACTGTCATTATTTTGATAAGTATAATTTACAGGTATTGTAGATCCGTTTTGTTGCAGTAATATATTGCTTGCTACTGAATTTGTATTAACAGCATCTGAAAATGTAACTGTAATTATAGGGCTAAGATTAACGTTGAATTGTGTACTTGCAGTTTTGTTATTTATATTTAGTGAAATAGTATTAAATGGTCCGGATGGTGAAGCTATTGCCGAATTCTTTTTTTTACATGAAATAAAAATAGTTATTACACATACTATGATCATTATTTTTTTCATGTTTTTATTTTTTATCAGCTACTGTTATTAAATAAAAAGGCCGCCGTCAATTTTTTATCAGGCGGCCTTTAAAATGAAACAAAACTAAACAACCTACTTATCAAATAAGATTACCTGCCTGCTTTACCATTAAGATATAAGCCTACAACTTCACTTGTTGATAATGCTTTATTAAATACTCTTAATTCATCCAGTTCACCCCTAAAACATCCGTTTGAACCGAGAGAAGGGGAAACACCATATAAACCGGCCGGCCATGTACCAATTACTATTTGTACAGGTGCATCACTGCCCCAACCAAGATTACCCAATGGCGTAGTCATAGTACCATCTGTCCACATTTTGGTAGGCGTGATGTTTGAGCCGAAGGCCGAGTTATTGCCTATTGCGGCACCGTCCTGATAAATAACATAAGTAGATGATGAACCATCATATGTGGTTACTACATGTACCCATTTACCTATAGCTGCGGTATCGTAAGATTCCATTGTGAACCCTTGATATGCGGGAGAGATGACATCAAAAAATCCATGGTGAATTTTTACTGAATCGCCTGAAACCGGAGCATAAGATTCAAGTTCGCAAAGGAGCAAGTTAGGATTGGCTGTTCCTGATAAAAAGAACAAACCTCCCGGATCTCCGGCAGTTGGTTGAGCTGTTAATTTATACCATAGAGAAATTGAGTAACTACCCAAAGTAGAGAAAGCTCCATCAGGTACCAATGTAGCATAAGTACTATCACCACCCTGATATGCTTGTCCTCTCATGCCTGTGCCATATGTTACTTGTACTGCATGAGCAGTTAAGTTCCCCTTCACATCATTTGAATTACCATCAAAAGGCCAATAAGCGATCAGATTAGCAGTTGCAACTGAATCTGAAGTAGGGTATCCTCCAATTAAGACAGGTGGAGGTGGAGAAGATGATTTTTTGCTACATGATGTGATCGAGAATAAAGCTAGTGTGGCAGCTGAAAGTGCCACTGCTATTAATTTACTTTTTATATTTTTCATGATCGTTTTTTTTATTTGTTTTAAATATTGTGTAAAATTTAAAAAATGCCTGGCGAACCTCTTGATGTGTACGCCACATAAAACCGGATGTTATTGGATATATGTTGTTTCATTTTTTTTATTTTAGTAGCCATTATTTTGTGTCAATTTCCCTCCACTTAATTGAATTTGTGTTTCAGGTATTGGCAAGACTTCATTTCTGCCGGCAACAAAATTTGTTTTTCCTGCAGCATGCATTATGGCTGCTGCATTTCCTTGTCTAACAATATCAAAGAACCGATCATGTTCCATTGCTAATTCTAATCTGCGTTCTTTATATATTGCTGCGCGCACACTGTCTTGTGTTACGGGAACGGCAGATACAGCTAATCCTGCACGCGCACGAATCTGATGATTGATTGTGTCGATCGCATCTTGTGGATCTCCTGTTTCATTTAATGCTTCCGCTTCCATTAAAAACACTTCGGCATATCTTAACAGGTGCACGTTCTTATCTTTATGATCCCGATCATTAAAAAATGTTTCAGTTATTTCACTGTGGTAAGCTTTATAGTTGTAGTATATATCTTGTGTACCAACTGCAGGAATAACATATCCATCAAAAAGTACAGCACCAACATTGTTTGCACCACTTCTGTTAATAGAAATGATCGTAGCATCTTTTCTTACATCTCCCGGTTCATAAGTATTTATCAGGTTGGTGGTTGGGACACAAAATCCAAATCCCAAATCACCATTTGGATCATAAGTATCTGCAGGATTATTCCATGTTCCACCATTGTTTCTTGGCCCCTGGTAAGTACAGTAATCAGGAATACCACCATCTTTATTATTGTTGGGAGCAGTTTCAATTTCAAAAATTGATTCAACACCATTGTCACCTGCCTCGCGCCACAACCTTGAATATTGTGGATCAAGTTGGTATTGCGCAGAATTGATCACATTTTGTGTTTCGGCTAATACGCCGCCCCAATTCTTTTGATACATATAAACTTTTGCCAGCAATGTTTGTGCAGCACCTTTTGTAATGCGTCCAAGAGTAACGGCACTTCTTACTTGTAGATTGGCTTCTGCGTATTGCAGATCAGGTATAATTACTGTTGAATAAATATCGGCTGCTGCATCTCGTGTATTAAAAATGGGATCTGTCTGAACTTGTAATGGAGATGTTGGTATAATAAGTATTTTAGGTACATCGCCAAAAAAGCGTACCAAGTTAAAATAATAATATGCACGGATAAATCTTACTTCTCCGGAAAGCGTAGCTTTTGTTGATGCAGAAATTGTACTCGTGCTGATAGTTGCTAAAGCCTGATTACATCTTGAAATGCCAACATAGTAGCCATTCCATAAAGCAGCAACGAATGCATTGTTAGTACTGATCGTAAAATTATCCAGCTCTGCTATACCAGGTTGATCGCCTGCGGTACTTCCTTTATCAGCATCATCAGACATGATATTGGTTGCTGCAATAAAACTAACTCCATGTGTATCATATGTATACCCATCACTAGGGTTGATATAGATGAGACTGCTATATACACCTGTTACAAGTTGGTTAACCGCACTATCATCGGTAGATATTTGTAAAAAACCTTGCGGAGGTACATTTAAAAAGCTTTTTGTACATGCCGTGAATGCAAGTAAACTTGTTACTATCAGCGCGTAAAAAAATAAATTGAATCGTTTCATATAAAATAATTTTTTATAAAAAATTATAAATAGGTTATTGAAGTCCTACATTTATACCAACAGCAAAAGTTTTTGTAGTTGGGTAGGTGCTTATTTCAATACCTGCATTTGTTGGTGATGAGCCTGGTACTTCCGGAGTGAACCCGCTATATTTTGTGATCGTAAAAATGTTTTGTCCTGTAATAAATATTCTGAGACTAGATATTACTTTCAATCTTTTTAATAGAGCCGGAGGTGTTGTATAACCAATTGCAGCATTGTTCATTCTGAAGTAACTGCCGTTTTCTACAAAATATGTTGAGGCAGGCTGGTTACCCTGGTTTGGTCCGGGTCCGGGGCCATTGGGCCATGCATTTTCTGCAACGGAGGCTTCTATATTATCGAATTCATTAATTCTGTTTTGCCTTTTACCATTGTACACTTTATTTCCATATTCGCCATATCCATCAATGCTAAGGTCAAAAGCCTTATAATTTATTCCGAAGCTTATTCCATAAAATGCTTTAGGTTGATATGAACCTGCATACACCATATCCGCTACACCATTTGTAAAAGAATATTTCAGATCGCCGGGATTGGCAGAGCCTTGTAATTTGTTGCCATGGCTATCTACATAATTATCAATTTCTGATTGTGATTGAAATACACCAATTGCTTTCCTAACATAAAAACTACCAATGGGTTCGCCGTTATCTGTTCTAGTAACATAATAACCATTCACGTTTCCATCAAGAATTGGTTGTCCGCCATTTAGCCCGATCACTTCATTTTTATTGAAAGAAATATTTCCGTTTATATGGTAAGAAATATTTTTATTTAGTTTGTCTGCCCAGCCTAATGCTAGTTCTAGTCCTGTGTTTCTGACTACAGCAGTATTAGTTAAAACGGTTCCGGCTGGCGCAGGAGCAGGGTCGCCATAATCGGGCTGACTACCTGAGGTAGCTGGTATTACTACATTGTCCAATACATCTGTTGTCTTTTTATTATAATAGCCAATTTCACCTGTTAATCTATTTCGTAATGCAGCAAATTCAATGGATACATCAGATTCGGTATTTGTTTCCCATTTTAAATCCTGATCTTTTAATTGTGCTAAGGCAACGCCTGTAGATTGTGTTACCGGAAATGGATAGTTCTGATTATTCAATAAAGTTGGAATAAAATAATTTGTAGGAATATTATCATTACCTGCTTTACCCCAGCTTCCTTTTAATTTTAGCACATCAAATATTTTTTGATTTTGCATAAAATTTTCTTTGCTTATTATCCAGCCAGCACCTAAAGAAGGAAAGTATGCCCAACGGTTAGATGCAGGAAATGTAGAACTGGCATCCTCTCTCATCGTAGCGGTAAATAAGTATTTATCTTTAAAACTATAATTTACTCTTCCCAAATAGGACAATCTTCTCCGTTCGAATTGATTTGAATTATTTTGAGATGTGTTGATATCTCCTGCATTTAGATACCATAAACTAGGGTCAGAGGGAACGTTTTGTCTATATCCTGAAAACCATGCAGAGGAATATTGTTCGGATGTAGTACCAACCAATACAGTTAAATTATGGTAGCCAAAACGCTTGTTGAATGTTGCCGTATTGTCCCAAACCCAATGCAGGTTTTTTGTGTTTACTACATTCAGGTTGCTGAGACTGTTTTGTTGAGAACCACCGGCAACATTAAAAGTATTTGTGTCGGCTGCAAATTTATAATTGTATAATTTTTCATCAACATATTCTATATCGGCACCAATGCTACTACGTAATGTTAAATATTTTACCGGAGTAAATTCTAAATATCCGTTTCCTTGAAGACGATTATGAATGAATTTATGATTTTGACCATTGATATCTAAAATAGGATTCCCTACTACACTTTGGAAATTAGAAACATTACCGTATTTTCCATCGATCATGCCGGGGATAAGCGGACTGGCTCTATAAGCATCTCCATAAGCAGTAGCTAAATTTGCTTGCTGATCATTTGCATTGTTGTAAGATGTTAATACACCTACTTTGAATTTATTGCTCAACTTAAATTCATCATTCAAGCGAACAGTCAAACGTTTGTAATCGCTGCTAATAACAATACCTTCATCATCTTCATAACCAAGACTTAATAAATACTTATTACTTTCATTACTACCAGATAAAGAAATATTATTTCTTGATTGAATGGCATTACGTAATATTTGATCGTACCAGTTGGTTGATGTACCTGCCGGCGAATTAGCTTTTGCAATAATTTGATCAGGCGAAGTAAGCCCAAATGTAGACGCTGAAACATAATCAGCATATTGTTGCGAATTGGCCATTTTAACTAAGTGAGCAACACTTTCAATACCAACGGTAGCATTGTAATTAACTTTCATTTTTCCGGATCCCTGCCTGGTTGTAATAATGATAACACCATTTGCACCTCTGGCGCCATATATAGCAGTTGAGGATGCATCTTTTAATATATCTACTGTTAATATATCCGAAGTATTTATGTTAGTGATATCTGTTGTAATAACTCCATCTACAACAAACATTGGGTCTGCACCGCCTGTCTGACTCGTCGTATTACCATTTATCATGGTACCGGTACCACGTATTCTCACTGTAGGATTCGTTCCGGGTTGAGCGTTATTAATGATTTGTACACCAGCAACTTTACCCTGCAATGCTTGCGTCGCGGTTAATACGGGCTGATTGGCTAATGTGTTTCCTTTAACTGTGGCAGTTGCACCTGTTACATCAATTTTCTTTTGCGTACCATATCCTACAACAACAACTTCATTCAATTCTTTATTTAAAGGATGTAGAAAAACATTGATGGTATTTCTACCGGCGACATGCACTTCACGATTGTTGAATCCAACAAAACTTATTATAAATACGTCGTCACTTGTTGCATCGATAGAAAATTGTCCATCGCGATTAGAGGAAGTTCCTTTTCCTTTTCCTTTAACTTCAATTGAGGCACCTCCAATTGGTGTACCTGCTTCATCAGTGATAATACCGGATACAGATATTATTGTTTTGGGAGATAATGTATCTGTGTTTGCTACTGTATTGGGTATAGCGGGTGTTGTTTGTGCCGGTGGTAATGAATCCGTTTTAGGAAGTGTATCCGTTTTATTTATTTCAGCGCTATTAGTTACAGGGATAGCATTCTGTTGTTGCGCAAATGTTGTTAACTGCGTGGAAAATAATAAAGAAAGAAATAGAATTAATCGTGTATAAAAATCAATTTTTTTTCTCTTTATTAAGAAGTAGTTTTCGTTTAATGCAGTAAACTTTCGTTCATTTAGCATATTTTTACGTTTAAGGGTGTACAATAGAATAGCCCCTTGCAAAAGGGTGTTATAGTCAAATCTCTGTTACCTTTTATTCTACGGGGAATGTTACCAGCATTTCCCCGTTTTTATTTTATACCTACTCTCTTTCCTTATTTACGTTTATTCGTAAATATTATATTGTTGCATTGTTTGTATACTTGGATGCTAAAGTGTTGTTTGTTCTCTTTCTATAATCGTACCGCGGAGTGAAATAGTAGCTAGCTTCAGCATTATTTATTTTGCTGTTATTTTATCGTTAGTTCTATCGACTCTTTAAACAGAACTTTAACAGAGTACTACTACTTAACTATCAAAAACAGTACCCAACATTTTTTTAACAATTGGTGAAGAAGCATTTTTTTTAATATGTGTTATATTAAAAAAGGTTGGCCTTAAATATTATTTTCTACATTTATTTTTGCAATTATTTGAGAAAAGGAGGAGCTGTTAACTGAAGAAAATATAAAAAAATAGTGTTATTAAGTACTATTATTTTAATAGTTGAAAAGAAAATTTGAAGCAATTTTTAGAAGAAAATAAACAGGCGAGTAAGAATATCTACAAGTAGGGGAATATAGCCCTCAGAATAATTTAAAATAAATCTAAATTGACAATTTTAAATGAAACATATGGTTGATCTATTATTAATGAATTTGAAATAATTTAGCCACACCAAAAGCCGCCGCAGCAGCAGCAGCACCGATTAGCGTAACACGCACTGCACCCCAAAAAGAGTTTACACCGGTTATTTTACTCTTGAAAAATCCGAATATAAATAAACAGATCAATGTTACAACAATGGATATTTTTAACGCATCTGCAGAGTTAGCTATAAAAAAATAAGGACTTAAAGGAATGACGCCGCCGGCAATATAAGAAAGCCCGATATTCAATGCACTTTTAGTAGCTCGTCTTGGATCAGGTTTTTCTAAACCTAATTCGTATTTCATCATAAAATCAACCCAGCGATCTTTGTCTTGTGCAATTTCTTCTGTTGCTTGTTTTTGTAATTCTTTGCTTAAGCCGATGTTTGCAAAAAATTCCTGCGTCTCTTCAATTTCTAAATGACGTAAATTTTCAACTTCGCTGTATTCTCTTTTTACTTCACTATGATAATGATCCTGTTCCGTTTTTCCGGCAAGGTACCCGCCTAAACCCATGGCAATACTTCCCGCGGCAATTTCAGCAATACCTGCAATAATAATGATACTGCTTTTATCAACTGCACCACTTAAACCGGCAGCTAATGCAAATGGAACTGTTAATCCATCACTCAAACCAATGACAATATCCCTTAAAGCATCAGAGCTTTTTAAATGGTTTTCTGTATGGTGATCGTGATGAAGATGTGTGTCCATGTGGTTTATTTGTTTATTAGTTTAATTGTTTAATTGTTTAACATTTACTGGCGTTATACCAATAAACAAGTAAACAATTAAACCGATAAACTTTGTAGGCTCTTATCAATTATCCCAACGCATTCTAAAATTTGTTCCTTGGTTATTATTAATGGTGGTGCAAAACGTATCTTATCACCATGTGTTGGCTTCGCCAATAAGCCGTTTTCTTTTAGTGTTAAACATAGATCCCATGCAGCTTCCGGATTTTTATGTTTTATTACGATCGCATTTAATAAACCTCTTCCTCTTACCGTTTCAATAAACGGAGAGTTTAATTTTTTTAATTCGCTGCGTAACAATTCACCCATTATTGCTGCATTCTCAGTCAATTTTTCATCTTTCAAAACTTGTAACGAAGCTATTGCTACGGCACACGCTAATGGATTGCCGCCGTATGTACTGCCATGTTCGCCCGGTTTTATTGTTAGCATTATTTCATCGCTGCATAACACGGCACTCACAGGAACGGCACCGCCACTCAATGCTTTGCCTAATATTAAAATATCGGGATGGACATTTTCATGATCACATGCTAACATTTTTCCTGTTCTTGATAAACCGGTTTGTATTTCATCAGCGATCATCAGTACATTATATTCTGTACATAAATTTCTGATGCCTGTTAAATAACCTTCATTTGGAACTACTACGCCTGCTTCACCTTGTATTGGTTCAAACAAAAAGCCTGCTACATTTTTATCCTGCAACGCAGCTTCCAATGCAGCAAGATCATTGTAAGGAATGGTTACAAACCCCGGCATATAAGGACCGAAATTTTTATACGATGCAGGATCGGTAGAAAATGAAATTACTGTTGATGTACGGCCATGAAAATTATCTTCAACCACAATTATTTTTGCAGCATTTTCTGCAATGCCTTTTACATCATAGCCCCAGCGTCTTGCTAATTTTAATGCGGTCTCAACGGCTTCAACACCGGTGTTCATAGGCAATACCTTATCATACCCAAAATAAGATGTGATGTATTTTTCATACTGACCTAAAAGATCGCTATGAAAAGCTCTTGATGTAAGCGTTAATTTTTGTGCCTGCTCAACTAAAGCAGCAATAATTTTTGGATGGCAGTGTCCTTGATTAACGGCAGAGTATCCACTCAAAAAATCATAGTAACGTTTGCCGTCTACATCCCATACAAAAACACCTTCACCACGATTTAGTACAACAGGTAATGGATGGTAGTTATGAGCACCATATTTTTCTTCCAGGTTAATATATTGCTGCGCATTGGCAGATATGTCGATTGTTGATTGCATAAAAATTAATATAAAATTGATATAGAAAAGAACGGGCACAAATCGCCCAATAGCGGAATTGTGTTATCCTCAGTGGTTAAGCAGATCTAAATTATTGCTTAAAAAGTACTGTATAGTAGTGCTGATGCGCATGAATTGTGCACAAGATAAGAAAATATGGGGATGAAAATTATATGCTTATTGCTTTTTTATTGAATTTGTCCTTAGATTTGCGACGCTTTGCTACCCATGGAAGATCTCAGCCTAATTGCTATGTAGGTATATTTCCTGGTTCTACTATTATAAACGATTGCTATTATGAAAAAAAATTTGACACAACTGTCTTATAAGGTTTTATTGTTTTTGCCATTACTTTTAATATTATCTTCTGTTTATGCAGGAGGGATAACCTTGCCGGCCGTATCATCCTCCATTGTATTTACCAATCCGATCCAAAACAATAATATGTTTTTAGGTGTTGAAAATGATCCAGCACAAGGGGGTTATACTTTACCTGCGGTAAGATTAGGTTCTCCATGCCAGGAAATTCCTGCGGGGAAATTTATGTATGTATACAGCAACAGAACAGCTGTACCTACGTCTGCAACAAATATTATCATTTCCATTACTTATTATGATAGTAGTATGAATTCGTTATGGATCAACTACACAAGAAATGGAAATGCCGGAGGATGGGGAACAGCAGATTTTCAGGAATCGAATACAAAACAATGGATCACCAGAATTATAACGATCACAGATGCGGGACTTGACGGATCAATGGGATATGGTGGCGATATAAGGATGGGGTTTAATGGAAACAATAATTATATCAAAAATATTTCTATCAGTGTTGGAACATTGAATCCTACAGCTCAGCCGGTACCCGCGCAGGTAAACAATCCCGGTTCGGAATTTATGGGAAAATCATTTGCGGGTTACCAGCTTTGGCATCAGGCCGGTGCTATGCCGCAAGATTGGTTGCACTGGTCGTATGGTATGCTTCCTGCCGCAGGCAGAGGAAATCATAATACAGAAACCTTTCCGCATATCTCAGATTATAATGGTAATCCGAATGTGCCCATGTACGCCACCAACTTTGCCAATTTGGGTGATGGTACACCAACTAAATTGTACAACTCAACCGATCAGGGTGTGATAGATGTCCAAATGGGACTGCTAAAAAATGCGGGTTTTGATGGTGTGGCAATACAACGTAATGCTCCTATTGGAAGAGCTATAAAAGATACTGCTGCTGATTATTGTGTGAGTATAAAAAATGCCTGTCAGAATAATGGGAGATTATTTTATGTGATGTATTGTATGCCCGATACAAATAATGGAAGCGCACATTTAGAAGATGTTGTTGCGGGAATTGAAAGAGATTGGGTGTTTCAAATGGAACAAGTATATGCATTAACTTCTTCGAGTGCGTATGCAACAGTGAATGGAAAACCTGTTGTTGAATTATGGGGTTTAGGTTATTCAACAATTGAAGTAAATAATCCGCAGGCATTGGAGCTTGCTGCTTTCTTCAAATCAAGAGGTTGTTATGTAATTGCAGGTACACCACGCGATTGGCGATTAATGAATGAAGGTTCGCGAACGGATTTTGGAAATGTATATACGGCATACGATATGATATCGCCCTGGACGGTGGGCGCATACAACGATACAACGAGTGCCAATGGTTATAAAACAAATTATGAAGTTGCAGACAAAGCATATTGTGATGCAAATGGAATGGGGTATTATCCTGTTGTATTTGTTGGAAGTGCCTGGTCGCAGCCCGTTTCAGGTTATCCCAATGATACAAAAAGAGTAGGTGGAAAATTTCTTTGGCAGCAGGCATTGAATGCACAGAGTATTGGTGTAAAGTCAATGTACTTCGCGATGCTGGATGAGTTTGAAGAATCAACGGATATTATTAATGCGGCAACAGATTATTTTGATATTCCAACTGATCAATATTTTGGAACATTAGCGATGGATGGTATTTGGTGCTCACCGGATTACTATTTGCGATTGGGAGGTGCGGCCGCAAGAATGATAACGAGTGGTACAAGTCCGGCAACGATTACTACACCCTATTCGTTAGGTCCTATTTATTATCGAAATAGTTTTGAAAGCAGGGTTGCTAATTGTATCATTAATAATGTGCCGCAAAATATTGTTGCGCCAATTGATGCATGTTTTTATCATGATGCACTAATAACCAATACAGGAGTAACAAGTCCATCGGTTGCTATTGTTAATCCTGCAGCAGGATTAACGGAGAGCGGTATTTATTCAACACAGATCACAGGTACTGCAACAGGTGCTTCAAAATATTATTATCAGGTTTCCGAAACAAAAATTGCCATTAAAGCAAATATGCAATTGAGTTTTTGGAAATATTCTGCCAATGCATTGGGGCAAAATACTTCAGTTGATCTTACATTCAAATCAGGAAAAACTTTACATAGTTTAGCCGAGTACACTGATAATAATAATAATGCAATGACGCCGACCATTGCGAGGGGAATAATTGGTTCATGGCAAAAATTTACTTGTCAGATCGGTAAAGGAGAATTGATAGGAGATGAACTTGATGGTATTTCAATAGCATACGATAATCCTACTGCAAGTGGAAATTTTAATGCTTACTTTGATGATATAATTATTCAGGATGCGCAGGATACAACAAAAACGTTGCCGCCAACAACATCAACAGGTTTAAATTATCCGGCGTTATTGGGTTATTGGCAAGATTGGGATGATCCTGCTAGTCCATATATTCCACTCGATCAGGTTGATCCTAAATACAATAATGTTATTGTTGCATTTGCAACTCCTATCAATGGAAATGAATATCAAATTGGATTTACTCCATACAATGTTTCGCAGGCAACATTCATCACACAAATACAAACTTTACAAAGTCAGGGTAGAAAAGTATTGATAAGTATTGGTGGTGAAGGGGCACCGGTATCAATAACCAATGCGGCACAAGAAAGTACATTCGTCAGTTCCGTAGAATCAATTATTAATACTTATGGTTATGATGGTGTTGATATTGATTTTGAAGGTACTTCATTGTCTGTAGCCAACGGCTCTACAATTGCATCACCTGTTGATGCACCGGAAATATATTTGATCGCTGCATTAAAACAGATCATGAAGGATTATCGCGCAGCACACAATAAAAAAATGTTGTTGACCTTAGCTCCTGAAGCTGCAGATGTGCAGGGGGGAATGTCTTCGTATGGTGGAGTGTGGGGTTCGTATCTTCCTATCATTAATGGATTAAGAGATTCTTTAGATGTTTTGCAAGTGCAATTATATAACACTGGTAGCATGTATGGCCTTGATGGAAATGTTTACAATGAAGGCACGGCAGATTTTATAGTTGCAGAAACAGAAGCATCTATAAAAGGATTTAATACAGCAGGCGGTTTGTTCGCTGGATTGCCTGCAAATAAAATTGCTGTCGGCTTGCCATCTTGTGCAGGTGCGGCAGGCGGAGGTTATACTGATACAGCAACTGTTCATGCCGCGATGAATTATTTATTAGGTAAAGGGCCTAAGCCAGGTTCATATACTTTAGAGCAAGCAGGAGGTTACCCAACATTAGAAGGCATGATGGATTGGTCGATCAACTATGATGAAGCATGTAGTGGCGGCAGTTATGCTGTTAATTTTAAAAATATATTTGACACAACTACAATTCCTACCACTTCTGAAAGTCCTTATGGTGGTATACCGTGGCCAATTCCGGGGACAGTGCAAGCCGAAGATTATGATCTGGGAGGCGAAGGTATTGCTTATCATGATACAGATCCGGCCAACCTGGGTGGTGCTTTCAGAACAGATGGTGTAGATATAGAAACAACTACAGATGTTGGTGGTGGATATGATGTTGGTTATATCGCTGACGGTGAATGGTTGAAATATTCAGTAAATGTAACTGCTTCAGGAACATACAATATAGGATTCAGGACTGCAGGTACATCTTCATCAGGCGTTATTAGATTGGAAGTTGATGGCGTTGATGTTACAGGTCCTGTGAGTTTACCTAATACAAGCGCTTATCAGGATTGGGTTACAACTACCGTATCAAATATTAATCTAACAGCAGGATTACATACCATTAGATTATTTGTAATAACCGGTGGATTTAATTTGAACTATTTCACAGTAACTGCTCCGCCAGCCGGCCCCGGATATTTATATGCAAGCGGCAAAAATATTGTAAACAATAACGGAAACTTTGTGATCAAAGCGATCAACATTGGAGACTTCATGATTCAGGAAGGATATATGATGAACATGAGTGGATCGCAATATATTTATAAGCAGAAAATTACTGCAATGATAGGCGCGACTGCATGTGATCAGTTTTACGCTAACTACTATCAAAACTTTATTACAAAAGTAGATATCGATAGTATATCGAAAATGGGATTTAATAGTATTCGTCTTCCATTGGATTATGAATTGTTTACACCATTGGGTCAGCCTACTGTATTTTTAACACAAGGATTTACGATAGTAGATAGCATTGTAAGCTGGTGTAAGGCAGATAATATATATGTAATCCTGGATCTTCACGCAGCACCGGGTGGACAAAACACCGGAGACATAAGTAATTATGATCCAAGCCAGCCTTCATTATGGGAGAGCACGGCCAATCAGAATCAGACAGTAGCACTTTGGGCTAAATTAGCGCAGCGTTATGCAAACGAGCCGTATGTTGGTGGATATGATCTGATCAATGAAACAGACTGGACACTTCCGGGAAATACTTTGTTGTATCAGTTAATGCAAAATATTACAACTGCTATCCGACAGGTAGATAATAATCACATATTATTTGTAGAAGGAAATAATTATGCAAATGATTATACCGGGATGACTCCTAAGTGGGATAACAATATGGCGTATAGCTTTCATAAATATTGGAACGATAATTTAGCCTCAACATTGTCGTTCGCATTATCTGTACGTGACGGACAAAATGTTCCAATATGGATGGGTGAGTTTGGAGAAAATTCTAATAACTGGATCGCAGATGCAGAAACATTAGTAAATCAATACAATATTGGATGGGCTATCTGGCCTTACAAAAAAATGTCGAGCGTGTCTTCTGTGAGCTCGTTTCAACAACCCGCTAACTGGGCAACGTTTGCCAATTATGTTAATGGAGGCGCAATGCCTTCTGCTGCCGCAGGTCAGGCAATTTTAAATGAATTGTTAGAAGATGTAAAAGTGGCTAACTGTACAACGAATAATGGCTATCTGTATGCATTATTCAAACAACCGGGAAATACAAATACGATTCCTTATAATAATACAGCAGCTTCACTTCCGGGAAAAATAACTGCAGCTAATTATGATGAAGGGAAAAATGGTTATGCCTATAATGATTCCTTATATCAGGATACACAATATGGTGCTACTATCGGATCAAGTACAAGTTGGAACAATGGATGGTATTACAGAAATGACGGGGTAGATCTGCAATATTCAACTGCTGAAAATAGGCCAACTGTTGGTTGGACGGAAACAAATGATTGGATGCAATATACAGTCAACGTTGCAGCAGCAGGCTCCTACAATGTTACCGTACGAGCAGCAAGCGGAGCAGCAGGTGGTAAATTATCTATATCTTCTGACGGAACAACATTGATAAACAACGCTACAATATCAGCAACGGGTGGTTGGGATACCTGGCAGAATTTTAATTTGGGTAATGTAACACTTCCTGCGGGTAAGCATACGATAGTAGCTACTGTAACTACTCCGGGATATAATCTTAGTTATTTTAATTTCTCTACACTTGCACCGGTTATAACAAGCGCAATAGCCGCATCGGGAACAACCAGTTCATCATTTAATTACAATATAACGGCAACGAATACCCCAACAAGTTTCTCTTTAGTTGGAGCATTACCTACAGGATTAAATTTGAATACGGGTACGGGCGTAATTAGCGGAACACCGACAATCGCAGGTACTTTTATAGACACAATAAAAGCAACAAATGCAGTAGGAACGGGTGTGCAGGTACTAACGATAACTATTACTTCTCCTGTTCCAACGATACCTATAATAACAAGTACGAATACTGCGAATGGTAATGTAGGAATAACGTTCAGTAGTTATACTATTACTGCGACTAACAGTCCTGCTTCATATTCAGTGACAGGAATATTGCCTGGGGGATTATCATTATCAGGCAATGTTATAAGTGGAACACCAACCATTGCAGGAACATTTGTTGATACAATAAAAGCAACAAATGCTGGAGGAACAGGAACCCAAATTTTAACTATCATTATTGGTACAGCACCAACAGGTTGTTCAACATCGATGGTAGTAAATGCGACATCGGTT
>Ga0207034_1004_pt2 | contig 46553 bp, 38 predicted proteins | sample Alteio_BWMinCont_36_FD_153269 | JGI IMG/M metagenome (GOLD analysis project Ga0207034, IMG submission 153269) | Enriched cells from forest soil in Barre Woods Harvard Forest LTER site, Petersham, Massachusetts, United States -... | ecosystem: Environmental > Terrestrial > Soil > Temperate forest >...
CAATAATATATCCGTTTGGAAACAATCTCCATTTATACGCTTACTCGTTCCTGTAATTGTTGGGATATTGGTAAGAATTTCTCCACGTACGAAGCTTTGGAAAACATTACGAACGGACTTAATGAAGGTTTCAAATTTGCAACAGTTTTTACAACAGCTTTTGATTTAAGTATCGAACAGATAAAGGATGATACATTTCGTGTAAAAAAAACTGTTGCTACAAAAACCGATATCCCTTCTTTACAACATGATAAAGAAAAGAAACGTTTGATCGATACAAATAATAAACCTTATCTGCACGAATTAAAAATCACTGATGCCGCAGGCAATGTATTTAAAGCAACACAGGATAAATACCGACAGATCAATCACTACATAGAAATTTTGAGCTCGCTGATAAAAGAGCTTCCTGAAAAACAATTATTGAAAGTAGTTGATATGGGTTCGGGTAAGGGTTACTTAACTTTTGCTTTGTATGATTATCTCACGAATGTATTAAATATAAATGCACAGGTAACCGGCATAGAGTTTCGTGCTGATCTAATTAAGTTATGTAATGATATCGCCACAAAATCTAATTTCAAAAAATTACATTTTGAAGAAGGAACGATCGATAGTTATGATAGTGTTGATACAAATATTTTAATCGCATTGCACGCTTGCGATACGGCAACAGACGATGCAATACACAAAGGAATTGCTGCCAATGCCGATTTGATTATTGTTGCGCCATGCTGTCACAAACAAATAAGACGCGAAATAGAAAAACATAAAACACATAATGATGTCGAGTTCATTACCAAACATGGCATCTTTTTGGAACGCCAGGCAGAAATGGTGACAGATTCTATCAGAGCGATGGTGTTAGAATATTTTGGATATAAAACCAAAGTCTTTGAATTTATTACAGATGCACATACGCCTAAGAATATTATGATTGTTGGTACAAAAAACAATGTGCTTACTTATAAAAGTCCTGCCGTTTTAGATAAAATAAAAGCTGCTAAAAAATATTTTGGTGTTGAAGTGCATCATTTAGAAAAAGTGATGGGCATTTAGATATATCCTCCGTATTACCCCATCGGGGCAACCCCTTTGTAGAAAAAATACAAATAGTGGCCAAACTCCATAGGAATTTCCCCTGCAAAATGATTACGTGATGGGTTACTCCTACGGAGTAAAGGCCTTCACTTATATATATTTCTACAAAGGGGTAGCTCCTACGAAGCTCTTTTTCACAATCCAAACAATTAATTTCTCCGCAAATGTTTAATTAATTATTCGTATATTTGTAAGGTAAACTTACAAGTTTTACTACTTAATTATGATATCTACACAAACCGACCTTCAATTAGCCTCAGATTTTAGAACAGTCGTTACCCGGCTAATTAAAAAACTACGCACTAAATCTGCAACAAGTCTGAGCCTTTCACTTACCGAAAGATCAACCATGGCTTTGCTAGATCAGCATAAAGAATTATTGCCGAGTGAACTTGCAGGCATGGAAAAAATAACAACACAATCCATGTCACAGATATTGAGCCATTTACTTGAGCTTGGCTACATTAACAGAAAAGAATCAAAAACAGATAAACGCAAAGCCATCATATCCTTATCAAAAACAGGACAAACTGTTTTATATAAAGCAAGGAACGAACGTGATGAATGGCTCAACAAAGCATTACAGGCAAACTGTTCGGAAAAAGAACAGGAACTGTTGCGCCGCTGTTTGCCCATATTGACCAAGCTGGTTGATTTTGATTAGGATTAATAATTGTATAGAAAAGAAAGAGGAGGATAATTATGAACATCAGTACATTCAGTGCATTTAAGAGCAGAAACTACAGATTATATTTCGTCGGACAATCCATTTCATTGATCGGTACATGGATGCAAAAAACTGCCGTAAGCTGGGTAGTATATTCGCTTACGCATTCTAAATTTATGTTGGGTGTTACCTTATTCTCCACCATGTTTCCTTCATTTTTATTTTCGTTTGTTGGTGGGGTAGCGGCAGATCGTTTCAGTAAATACAAATTGCTCTTGTTGACGCAGATCGTATCAATGATACAGGCTATTATGTTGGCTGTCTTGATATACTTTAAACATTATTCCATTTGGGAAATATTGGCACTAAGCGCTTTGTTAGGCCTTGTTAATGCATTTGATGTGCCTGCAAGACAATCATTAGTGTACGATATGGTAGATGATAAAAAAGACCTGCCGAATGCATTGGCATTAAATTCATCAATGGTTAATTTATCAAGATTGATCGGACCTGGCATTGCAGGTCTTGCTATTGAGCATTTAGGTGATGATGTTTGTTTTGGATTGAACGCTTTAAGCTTTGTTGCAGTAATTAGTTCACTGCTATTAATGAAGCTGCCAAAATATATTTCGAAGCCATCAACCAAAAATGTGTTAGGAGAACTTCGTGAAGGATTACTGTATGTTAAAAGAACACCTTCGATCGGATTTTTAATATTAATGCTGGGCATGATCAGCCTGCTGGTTTTACCCTTTAGTACTTTAATACCGGTATATGCAAAAGACATATTTAAGGGAACCGCTTCAACATTTGGCATCATTGATAGCGCCATCGGTTTGGGTGCATTTACCGGCGCCATATTTTTAGCATCCTTAAAACCAGGCAAGAACCTGAGAAAAATATTAGCCATCAACACATTTGTTTTTGGTACGGGCCTGGTATTATTTTCACACATGACATATTATCCGCTAGCGCTTCTCTTTGTAACTATCGGTGCTTTCGGTATGATGTCGCAAGTAACGATCACCAACACTTTGATACAAACTACGGTTGATCCTGCAATGCGTGGGCGTGTTATTAGTTTATACGCGATGGCATTTTTTGGTATGCAGCCGCTCGGTGGCTTAGTGATCGGTTATATATCAAAATATCTTAGCGTACAAAATACAGTAATGGGCGAAGGTTTTTTTGCCATACTGATCGGTTTATTGCATGTGCGCTTTTTACACAGGCATAAAAAATTAAATAGGGGCGCGCTTAGAGTAGTTCCAAAACCTGTGGAAGTTGCAGCTTAATTTTAAAATGGCCCAATCAAAAATTGGGTCATTTTTTGGCTTAAAACAAAGTTTCTATATTTAGAAACTTTGTTTACCTTTGTAAAAATCCAATCCTATTGAAACATTTTGAAACGGCGTTTCTAGAACAAGCCGAAAAATTTATTACCGGGCTTGATTTGATGAAAGTGGCGGAGTCTAAAAAAATATTTACTGATTTAAAGAAAAAATTAAAGCCGGCTTGCCCCTTGCCATTAAACAAACAAAAAGGTTCAAAAAAAGGTTATGCTTTTTTAACAGGAATAGTTAATATGCTTATCGAAGCAAATTCAAGAGGCTTTGATTGTAATTACGACCCAAAAGAATTAACATCATTTACTCAAAACAAATTTCCTGTTCGTACATTGTCAAGAAGAGTTGATGGGGCTTTTCCTAGTGTGATTAATCCTATAGCCATATGGGAAATTAAAGAATATTATTATACTACAACATTTGGTAGTCGTGTAGCGGATGGTGTCTACGAAACATGGCTTGATGGATTAGAGTTGAGAGAAGCCAAAGAAAACCTTAAAATAAATGTAGAACATTTTTTAATTATCGATGACCACTTTACGTGGTGGGTTAAAGGACGTTCTTATTTATGTAGGATTATTGATATGCTACATATGGGGATACTTACCGAAGCAATATTTGGTAAAGAAGTCCTGACCGTATTTCCGCAAATTGTCCAAAGCTGGACTAAACAAATCAAATAACTAAAAATCCCGAATGATTGTTCGGGATTTTTAGTTATTTGCTCAAATGCATACTACGTTCTCTATACAACTGTCTGAAATAAGGATCTTTCAGATCTTTTATAAAACGTATCGCTTCACCTGTACTTTTCATTTCAGGACCAAGCTCTTTGTTTACACCCGGGAATTTATTGAAAGAGAAAACCGGTTCTTTTATTGCGAAGCCTTTTAATTTTTTCTCGTATTTAAAGTCTTTCAATTTTGCAGACCCTAACATTACTTTTGTTGCGATGTTTAAGTAAGGTATTTGGTAAGCTTTTGCAATGAATGGTGTTGTACGGCTCGCTCTTGGGTTGGCTTCAATTACATACACAATACCATCTTTTATCGCAAACTGAATATTGATAAGGCCATTAATTTTTAATGCGCGCGCAATTTTTTCTGCGTACTCTTCCATTGTATGAACGATCAATGGAGATAAATTGAATTGTGGTAACACACCATGGCTATCTCCACTATGTATACCCGCAGGTTCAATATGTTCCATCACACCCATTACATGAAATTGATCGCCATCAAAAATTCCATCGATCTCCGCTTCCTGACAACGATCTAAAAAGTGATCAATCAGGATAGTATTGTTTGGTAAATGTTTTAATAGACTTAAAACACCTTTTTCTAATTCTTCATCATTCAACACGATACGCATTCTCTGTCCACCCAACACATAACTCGGACGAACCAAAACAGGATAACCAACTTTCTTCGCTACTTCAATTGCTTCATCAGTATTGAAAGCTGTTCCGTAGTTTGGATAAGGAATACCTAACTCTTTCAGCATATCACTAAAACGTCCGCGATCTTCCGCGATGTCCATACTATCGTATGAGCTACCTATAATTTTTATTCCTTTTTCGTGTAATCGTTTCGCCAGTTTTAGTGCTGTTTGTCCACCTAACTGAACAATTACACCGTAAGGTTTTTCATGCTCAACTATTTCCCACAAATGTTCCCAAAACACAGGTTCAAAATATAATTTATCGGCAATATCAAAATCTGTTGAAACAGTTTCAGGATTACAATTCACCATGATGGCTTCGTAACCCGATTCTTTGATCGCTAACAACCCATGTACACAACAGTAATCAAACTCAATACCCTGGCCAATTCTATTAGGACCACTACCAAGTACAATAACTTTTTTCTTGTCTGATACTTTACTTTCGTTGCTGACTAATTTATTAGCAGTAGCAGGTTTATTCTCAAAAGTAGAGTAGAAGTAAGGTGTCTTCGCTTCAAATTCAGCGCTACAAGTATCCACCATTTTGAATACTCTAGTTAAACCCATTTTCTTTCTGCGCTCGTAAATTTCTTCACTATCGATATCATCTTCTTTCATGATGCGCGCTAATTGCTCATCACTGAAACCTAAAAATTTCGCTTCTTTTAATAAATCATCCGGTAATGTTTTCAAGCCGAATTTCGCTACTTTCTTTTCGCAGTCAACAATTTTTTGGATCTGGTAGATGAACCATCTATCGATACCCGTTGCTTCAACAATTGTTTTTATACTAACGCCCGCCATTAACGCATCTTTAATTCTAAAGACTCTGTCCCATTTCGGTATCTTGATATATTCGATCAGTTCTTCAGCATGCATTAAGCTTTTGCCATAATAACCTAAACCAACTGCATCATTTTCTAAACTCTGACAAGCTTTTTGAATCGCTTCAGCAAAGCTTCTGCCGATCGCCATTACTTCACCCACGCTTTTCATCTGGAAACCTAACGTATCGTTTGCTCCTTTAAATTTATCAAAATTCCAGCGTGGTATTTTTACAATAACGTAATCAAGTGCCGGTTCAAAATATGCAGATGTTGATTTTGTAATTTGATTTTTCAATTCATCCAAATTAAAGCCTATCGCTAGTTTCGCAGCAATTTTTGCAATTGGATAACCTGTTGCTTTACTTGCTAACGCAGATGAACGACTTACGCGCGGGTTAATTTCCACCACAATAATTTCTTCTGTGTGCGGATTCATTGCAAACTGAACATTACATCCGCCTGCGAAGTTTCCTAAGGCGCGCATCATTCTGATAGCGGTGTTACGCATTGTCTGGTAAGCCGTATCACTCAATGTCATAGCAGGTGCAACAGTAATACTATCACCTGTATGAACACCCATTGGATCAAAATTCTCTACTGTACAGATGATCACCACATTATCATTATCATCACGTAACAATTCTAATTCGTATTCTTTCCAGCCTAATACTGCTTTCTCTACCAACACTTCATGTATCGGAGATGCCGTTAAGCCGTTATTTAATGCTTCGTCTAATTCTTCTTTTTTAAATACAATTCCACCGCCAGATCCACCTAAAGTAAATGATGGTCTGATTACCAACGGGAACCCTATCTCTTGTGCAAATTCTTTACCTTCTAAAAATGAGTTCGCTGTTTTTGCCGGACAAACAGGAATTTTCATTTCTATCATCCATTGGCGGAATTTTTCTCTATCCTCAGCTTTATCAATTGCCTTAATATCAACCCCGATCAAACGACAATTATATTTTTCCCAAAGGCCAATTTCATCAGCATCTTTACAAAGATTTAATGCCGTTTGTCCGCCCATGGTAGGCAAAACTGCGTCTATCTCGTTTTCTGATAAAATTTGTTCAATACTTTCAACGGTTAATGGTAGCAGGTACACCCTGTCAGCCATCATCGGATCCGTCATAATTGTTGCCGGATTACTGTTGATGAGGATCACTTTTACCCCTTCTTCCCTTAAGCTGCGCGCAGCCTGAGTGCCTGAGTAATCGAATTCGCAGGCCTGACCAATAACAATGGGGCCTGATCCTATAATAAGTACTGTTTTGATGGAATTATCTTTTGGCATATGTAGTGTGCCTTGGAGGCGGGCAAAATTAGTGCAATTCCTTTAAAAAACCGAGGCAAAATCGGTTACGTTTAAAAGATATTTATAATTGTCTTTGTTACAGTGTTTTCGCCTCATGCCGGCGGGCATCGTAACTGCAACGCCGCTCCTTTTACACTTTTGAAAAAAATTCGCTTCGCTTATTTATTTTCAATTCCGACTTTGTCGGAACCAGCGTAAAAGAGGCGACTTATGCAGTTGCTGGTGGAGTTGCGGAGATAGGAGTTAAATGTGGATTGGTCCTATTGGTTTCTTCTATATTCTTGCTTCTATGCTTTAGCTTTGCAACCTATGAATTTAAGTAAGTCACTCCTGTTTTTTTATTGCATAATAAGTGGTTTTCAGGCTGTTGCTCAAATTCTTCCTGAAAAAAATTATCCTAAAGGTTATTTTCAATGGCCGGTTAATGCCAAAATAGCACTGGCAGCCAATTTTGGAGAATTGCGTCTCAATCATTACCACATGGGATTGGATTGTAAAACGGACCAGGTACAGAACAAACACGTATTTGCTGCTGCAGATGGATATATTGCTAAAGTAAAAATTGAACCTTCCGGTTTTGGTCGTTGTATTTATATTAATCATCCTAATGGATTAACTACTGTTTATGCCCATTTGAATAATTTTAATCCGGCACTGGAAAAATACGTGACTGAGCAACAATACAAATTGCAAAGCTGGCAAATATTTATAGATATTCCTGCTGATCTTTTTCCTGTTAAAAAGGGACAATTTATTGCTTACAGCGGAAGCACTGGCGGTTCTGAAGGTCCGCATACACATTTTGAGATACGTGATACCAAAACTGATAAAGTATTAAACACTTTATTATTTGGTTTCCCTATCACAGATAATATTCCACCTGATGTATTGCGATTAGCCGTGTACGATAGAAGCATCAGCACTTATGAACAAACCCCGAGAATTTATTCTTTAAGAAAAGTAAACGGCGTTTATATACCCCCTGCATCTTTATTGATTGAACATACTGATAAAGTAAGTTTTGCTATTACTGCGTATGATAGGTACATCGGATCTACTCATCAAAATGGTGTTTACCAAGCTGTATTATATGACAATGAAAAACCTGTTGTTGGTTTTGATATTGATAGTATTAGTTATGATCAGACAAGAGATGTGAATGCACATATTGATTATAAATTAAAAAACACTGGCGGCCCTTATGTACAACATTTATCAAGATTGCCAGGTTATAACGAAAGTATTTATAAAGAGATCAATGGCGATGGCGTTATCGATATTGGCGATGACAGCTTGCACCAAATTGAAATAGCCGTTATAGATGCGTATGGCAATACATCTTATGTAAAATTTAGTGTGCGCGGGACGGTTAGTGATAAAGGAAAAGACATTTTAGATTCTTCGAGAATCGAAAACCCTAATGAATTTTTACCAGGCTGTATCAATGTTTTTGAAAATAATCAGATCGCTTTTTATCTGACAGAAAAAAGTCTGTACGATTCAATTCGTTTCACATACAAAGTTTTCCCTGCTAATTCTTCTGATGGTGTTTCTGATATTTTTGAATTATATAATGGCGATGTGCCAATGCATGGTTATTTCCCTATCAAAATAAAAGGCAACGTGTGCGACTCTTTTAAAAATAAGATTGTAATGGAAAGATATTGGGGTGCTAAAAAAGAATTTTCAAAAGCTGATGATGAAGGTAACAGTTGGTACAGATCAGACTTTAGAGATTTTGGTTATTTTAAATTATTGCTGGATACTATTCCTCCAACAATAAAACCTCTTGGATTTTATGATGGCATGAATTGTGCCGGTGTTCACCGATTGGCCTTTTCAATTACTGACAACAGCAAAGACATTAAAAGTTTCAGGGCTGAATTGGATGGCAACTGGTTGCGTTTTACCAATGATAAAAATCTTGCCTATATCTATGATTTTGACGAGCATTGTTCCAGAGGTTCTCATGTCTTAAAAATAATTGCGGAAGATATTGTGGGAAACAAGACAGAAAAAATATATCATTTTACAAGATAGCTTAGTGCCTTTCGAAGACTACTCGTCTTTGTCATGCTGAGGAACGAAGCATCTTATTCTTAACTTGACAGAACGATTAATAACAATTAGATTCTTCGCTTACGCTCAGAATGACAAAGAGAAAAATAATTTTTAGACTTAAACATAATTAACGACCATGACAACATTAACAGAAGGAAAAAAAGCACCGGCATTTAAAGGCATAGATCAAAATGGCAAAACCGTTTCTCTTGCAGATTTTAAGGGCAAAAAAGTGATATTGTACTTTTATCCGAAAGACGATACGCCAGGATGTACGGCACAGTCTTGTAATTTAAGAGATAACTATAGCGAACTATTAAAAAAAGGATTCGCTGTGATTGGTGTAAGCATTGATGATGTAAAGAGCCATAAAAAATTCGAGACAAAATTTTCATTACCGTTTCCTTTGATCGCTGATGCGGATCAAAAAATAGTAAATGATTATGGGGTTTGGGGAGAGAAAAGTTTTATGGGCAAAAATTACATGGGCACTATTCGTACAACTTTTTTAATTGATGAAGAAGGAAAAATAAAAAAAATAATCAATAAGCCGGATACAAAAAATCATACAGAAGAAGTATTGAAAGCATGGGAAGATGGCAAATAAGGAATAAGAAACAAAAAATAAGAAAGTTGGAAACCGTTTATAATGGTTTGACCATAAAAGTTTCGCAACTTTCTTATTTCTTATTTTATGTTTCTTATTTTTTATTAAAACTAATCGCCTCTTGGGCATTGGTAGCTACTTGATAAATTAAACGACAGGCCAATCTCTGCGATCAGATATTGGTCTTTTTGTTTGCTCCATCCGCGTTGCTGGTTTGCTTGAAAAACTTGCCCCTTGCTACGATCCTGCAGTTGTGCAGCGGCTGAACCTGGGGGGAAATTTGGCGTGCCGTCGGGCTTGGTTAAGCCCACATAGGTTGTACTAACATCATCCAAATAATCTGTTGTTGTAAGTCGCTGAACTATCTCGAAAGAAAAATTTACTCCATTGCTAAGATTATACTTTACACCCATGCCAATAGGAAAACAAGCAGCTACTCTACTATACGGTTTACGAACCTTACCATCATATCCTTTATAAGAAATATTTTGACCTTCTGTACCAAGAGGCTGGAGATAAACTTTTTGTCCGTTAAGGCTTGTGTAAGGATCAAAATAAAAGGCTCCTATGCCTATCGTTATAAAAGGCGTGAATGAATGTTTAGGGTCTCCGGGTATGAATTTAAAAAAATTAAAATCTCCATGAACCGCTACTTCCCAAATACTAGTCTTAAAACTTAAGTTTCTTTCCTGTTGATATACATTGTTGCTATAAGAATCACTATATCCAACGTGCGCATAATGTGCACTCACACGCATTCCTAAATATTCATTGAATTGTTTTAGATAATAACCTCCTACTGTAGGGCCCGGATGTGTGATGTCGCCATTATGATTCAGATCACCAAAATAATTTGCAGCACCAAACGTAAAACCAAATTCACCAATGTGCGTAAATTGAGCTTTTGCACTTGTTATTGCTACAAAAGTGAAAATAATAATGATGATTCTATGCTTCATGCTTGCGCTAAGATATAAATTGATATGCTAAACTTTATTTAATTTCTCTTGTCAAGACCCCACGAAAGCTTATTACGCAGCGTTTGTAAAAAATTATTTTCATTTAGGCGGATAAGGTTGATATAAAACTTTTCTTTTTTTACTGCTATCTGTGCTTCCTTTGGCACAATTTCTCTTCGACTATCAAGCGTACATAAAAATTCATCTGTTCTTCCTTCTACTTCAAAAGAGATGATCGTATTGTCGGGTACAATAACGGGACGTATATTTAAGTTATGCGGAGCAACCGGTGTTATCACCAAACTTCCGCTGTCAGGAAAAATAATTGGACCATTACAACTGAGTGAATACCCTGTAGAACCCGTTGGTGTAGCAACGATCAATCCATCTGCCCAATAGGTATTTAAAAATTCTCCGTTCAAATACGTATGAATTTTTATCATCGAACTTGAGTCCTTTTTCTGCAGTGTAAACTCGTTTAATGCATAAGGCGTATCTCCAAATAAAGGAATATCTGCATCCAAATGCAATAACATTCTTTTGTCTAAAACGTATGTTCTGTTAACTAAAGCCTGTATAGCCGAATGTAATTCTTCTCTGCCAATGCTTGCTAAAAAACCTAATCGTCCATAATTGATACCTAAAACAGGGATGCCTTTATCTCTTACCAATGTTACAGTATCCAATAAAGTTCCATCTCCGCCCAAACTAATTATTGAATCAAAACTATCATCCAAATCATCAGAAGAATTAAAGGTTGAATATTTCCCTTTCATATTCACTGTTGAATAAAATTTATTGAAAAAATCCTGAAAGAAAACAGCTTCTACTTTATAAGCATCTAGTTCTTTCAACAACAGTTCCATATCAGTGTGCTGATTGTTTTCTATGCCCCTACTATAAATTGCTATTTTCATAAATAATGTGCTAATTAACTAATACGCTAATGTGCTAATTAATGCAGATAGCTTGTACTCTTATATTAGCACATTAGCATATCAGCACATTAACACATTGCTATAGTCCTTTCTGGATATGCAAAAATAACCCCTTTTCTCCTAATTGGTCAATACTGTATTCTAACCGCATATTTAGATCGTAAAACGTAAGCACATCAAACCCTGCACCATAAGTATATAGAAACCGGTTGTTGAAATAAGTTTCATATTTTGGAAGGCTATACGAATAGCCAATGTCGCTGTATACTTTCGCGAATACGGCAAATGGCATTCGTTCCGCTATTGATTTAAAATAAAAAGGAAAAGAAACCACAAACAATTTCTTTTTTAAAGTTGATCTGGCAAGGACATATGCAGCTCCATCTACTACGTAATATTCTTGTCCGCGTAAATAAGATTCACCGTAACCGAGTGCTTGTTGATTAATATAAGCTTCGTCAAAAGGCAATTTTATTTTTGCTTGCGTTTGCTCACTAAAGTACCATCCTCTTTTTAAGTCCCAATATTTATTATAGTTCCCTGCTATCGAAAACAAGTTAACACCGCCTGTTAATCCAAACCCTCTTTTAAAAACAGTTAATCCTCCTGTTGTTCCTTCTAACGGAAAGGCGGCATTGTTTACATTGATATATTGATAAGTATAACTAAGGTCCAGAAAGCTTTTATAAGAAACAGAATCTTTAAAGTAATTAGGGTTGTATGCTGATGTAATTACGGAATCATTAACATTCGAATAAGTATAGGCTATATTAAAAAATTGTCGGCTATTGATAGCTTTACGAAGAATAAAAGAGGCGTTGGCCACCCAATTTTCTACCGCATATTTCGGACCTGCAAAATAAAGCGCCTTATTATTATACGATGTTTGATAGATCAGTTGTCTGCTTTGTGAAAGTCCCCCTGAAAAAAAAAGTCCTTTTGTTAGTGAAGAATTAATATACGGCATTGAATAGGCTAAAGAAATAGTACGCGTGTATCCATCTATTAAATATAAACGCAGCTGATCCTTTCTTCCTGTAAGATTAAAATGAACAAATTTTACACCATAATTTGTTCTTGACAGATCACCTTTATATTTTACGAGCCATTCATTCAAATTTCTATCCGCAATTTGAAAAATTGGTATAGGAAAAATATACCATCGTTCCTTCACTGTTATATTTACATCAATAGCTCTGTCTGATACAACCGCTGTTTCAATTCTTACATCGCTGAATAAAGTGGTATTATATATCTGCTCCCGAACTTCTTTTAACGCCTCATCTAATTCGGTTACCGTAATTGAATCTCCATTCTTAAATTGAACCTCTCTATAAATAACATACGCTTTTGTACTGTTGTTACCACTTACATTGATCTGGTTGATCATTATTTTAGAGGAAGAATCTGTTATGGTAGCAGGCAGGTGAATAATGATATCTGCCGCCCTGTCAATATTTTGAGCCATTGCAGTAGCAGCGCTTAGTGAAAGAAAACAGCAAAGGAATATTTTTTTCAAAACAGTCATTAGTACACAATTTCGCCTCCGGCAAAAGAATAAATGTAATTGTTATTAACGAAATAATTGTGCGAAAAGGAAGGAGCGAATTATCAAATATCCAGGTAATTCATCAAATGCTTGTAATTGGTATGTATGGTATTTTCGAAATTTTCAATTCCAAAATAATATATCACATCATAATCATAACGCTCAAAAGTTGATATAACACCGGCAATTTCTTTTTTATTAAGGTGAAGAGTCACAGTTAGCATACCCGTTTCTGCATGAACGATCGTGTTCAAGTGGAGTATAGTTGCATCATTGCTCTCAACGATCCTGCTTATTTCGGAAATAGCAAAATTGCTCCGCTCCATTTCCAAAACAATAATGCCTCCTATCTCATTAGCACCGGAAAAGTTGCCCAGTGCTTTTAAAAGGTCCGCAGCCGTAATAACGCCTAATAATTCCCTCTCCTCATTAACTACAGGAACTACAGTTGTTTCGTATTGATTGCTGCAACTAACGGCGTTTAAAAAATGCTGGTTTTCACCAACGGCCGCAGGTATAAAACTTTCTTGTAAAACCTGTATTGCTAATTTTTCATTTTCCGCATCTAACAGATCCTCTTCACTAATTAATCCAAGGTATTTGTCTTCTGATGCAACGGGTAAATGAGATACTTTGAAATCTGTTATTAATTGCAAAGCCTTGCTGACAGAATCCTGCAGATCCAAACGAGGTATATTGTTATTAATAAGTTCTACTGTCAGCATCTTAAAAGTTTATATACTAAGGATTACTATTTGTTCTGTCTCGGTGAGCTAACGGAACAATCGGGTAAGAATTAAAACACTTACGCAGTTACCGCGGGGTTAGGATTTTTAACCTTTGCTAAAAAAGCTGTTAATATCGCATTGAACTCTTCCGGAACCTCCATCATAGGAGCATGACCGCATTTATCGATCAAATGCAGCTCGCTATTAGGAATTAGTTTATTAAATTCTTCGCCAACAAAGGGAGGTGTGATATTATCGTTGTTGCCCCAGATAAGACAAGTTGGCTGTTTTATTTGATTTAATTCTTCGCCTAAATTATTACGAATGGCGCTTTTTGCCAATGCAATTATTTTAATAACCTTTAGACGATTAGTAGTGATTTCCATAACCTCATCTATAAGCTCTTCCGTAACCATTTTAGGATCATAAAAAGTTAATTCCGTTTTTTTACGAACGTATTCCTTGTCCCCACGTTTTGGATAAGTATCACCCATACCATTCTCAAATAAACCTGAACTACCAGTTAAAGTAATTGATTTGATACGCTCAGGGCTCTTTAGAACATGTACTAATGCAACATGGCCGCCTAAAGAGTTACCTAATAAATGAATATTATTATAGTTACGGTGCTCAATAAATTTTTGAACAAATTTTTGTAAACCGCCAACCGATGTATGAAGCAGATCCATATCCAACAACGGAAGAATAGGCACAATAACCTTATGGGTCTTCTTAAAATGATCAATTAACGGTTCGAAATTACTTAATGCACCAAATAAGCCATGCAGCAGCAATAAAGGTTCGCCCTCACCCGCTTCTATGAACTTAAATTTTCCGTCTAATTGTATTTCGTACGTCATCTTGTTTTAAAATCTCTCAATTATGTGCAAAATAATCGATTTTAAAGTAAAAAATATATAAAAAATTAAAGTCGCCTTAATTTTTATAAAATTACGACAAAAGACCGTCACCTGCAAGACTGCATTAACCAAGGGCTGTTTGGTACATGAATGCAAAGTATCTTTTTTTGATTGGCCGAAAAAAATAAATGAGAATCACTGATAATAACAAAATACTAATGCCTGTAAGCATATTAGGGAAATATAGCCAGGTGGCTGTCAGCAAAATAACCATCCTTAGATATTCAAGATAAAAGATCCAATTTCTTTGCTCCATTATTGCACCGCTATTAATAAGGCTCACTATAATAAAAATTGACAATAAGAACGATTGTGCAAATGAAAGGCTATCGATCCAATAAATAAGGCAGAAAAGTAATATAAGGCTAATTGCTGTTTGAGCGGAAATGTACACGCGCATTCCGTTTGTTGTAGGCACTGATGGTCTTATATTTAATAACCGCTTTTCTAAATACAATCTATAGCGAGGGTCAACAGTATCCGGCCTCCCAAATATAACCGCTGTTTTGGCTTTCATCCCTTCTGCTGATCTGAACGCTACTGTCAACTCAAGCATATAATGAAAGTGTTGCCATAAAAAGCTATGACTATTTAAAGATTTAGTAAGTCCATACACCGGTTCGTCCTTTTCCTTTGTAAAAGTGCCAAATAATTTATCCCAAATAATGAGCATATCTCCATAATTCTTATCCAAATATTCCGGATTAGAAGAATGATGCACACGATGGTGGGATGGTGTAACAATTATATATTCTAACCAACCTAATTTACCAATAGCCTGCGTATGTGTAAAAAAGGGGTAGATACCATGGATCAATAAAAAAGTAGCTATAATGTACGGCGGAAAGCCCACCAATGGCAAAGCTGCCCAAAACAAGCAACGTACTACTGATTGAAACACCGTTATTCTTGCCGATACTGTATAATTGAAATCATCGCTCTGGTGGTGCACAATATGAACCGCCCAAAACACATTTATTTCATGAGCCAGCCTGTGATACCAATACCATACAAAGTCTGTCAATAAGAATAAAAACACATACGCTAATGCCCCGATTTTAAAATGAAAGAATGCATAATGTGTATAGATATAATCGAAAAAATAATAAAAAGGAATAATTGTAAATACATCCAGCAAGCGCTCAGCTATGCCTACATTCAAATTAGCAACAGTTTCTGCAAACTGGAAATAATTTTTCCCTTTTCTTTTAGTGTACACATATTCTAATGCTATAAAAAATAGAAACAGCGGAACCGCGTATGCAAAAAATTTTTGGTGCATCATAATAGACTTTGCATTAGTCTATCTTTTTTATAGACTAATGCAAAACTAAGGATTGGAGAAAGCTTTTCCAAGTTTTAAAAAGTAAAAACTGTGTTAATGTATTGTTCCTACCTAGAGAGTTTTTGTGGAACACCCGCGAAGAAATTCTCGAGATCAGTAAACATATCTTTAAAAACAGGAATGATATGTCCAAAGCCGTCAATAACTTTTGGACCCCATGGTTCAATAAATGAATAGGTTAGAGAAGACTGACTTGCGGATTGACTTATAAGATGTATTTTATCTGCATAAAATAAAAATACGCTGAATATAAAAGTATAGAGTATTGCATATAGTAGTATACCGCCTAGTTTATTAGCCCAGCCCAATGCTACAGACTCCAATAATTTCTCGAGCAGTTTAGCACCAAAATGGATCAATAAAACTGTTGCTAAAAAAACTACAGCAAATGAAATAAAAGGCAGTATCTTATTAGATACATTAATATTATCTTTCAAACGACCGGCAACAAATACAGATAGTTTTAACGCGGCTGCAATGCCTACAACAAAACCAACAAAGGAAAATAATGCAATAATTAACCCCTTACTATATCCTTTAAATATGGCAAGGATCATCAATATTGCATAGATGATATCAATCATGTAGTAAGTTTAAAGTGAAAAGTGAAAACCAAAAAGTGAAATTTCGACAGGCCTTACTTTCTGGTTTTCACTTTCTATTTAGAAAGAAGTTCTTTAACGATCGCAGAGATCGTCTTCCCATCTGCCTGACCGGCTAATTGTTTGCTGGCGATACTCATTACTTTACCCATATCTGCAGCAGATGACACATTATTTTCAGCAATAATCTTTGCGATTATCTCTTTTAAAGCATCAGCTTCTAATTGTTTTGGCAAGAATTTTTCTATGATGGCTATTTCTTCTCTTTCTTTTACAGCCAAGTCTTCGCGACCTTGTTTTTCGAAGATCTCTAAAGAATCTTTGCGCTGCTTCATCATTTTTTGCAAAAATTTCTGCTCTGTTGCCTCATCAATTTCTCCGCCAGCACCGGGGTCCGTTTTTGCTTTAATGATTTCAGCCTTGATAGCTCTTAAACCACGTAAAGCTGCTTCGTTCTTTGATTTCATGGCATCTTTCATTTCTGCCATTATTTGTTGTTCTAAAGCCATAGTAATTATTTTTGTTTTTCTATTTGTATTGCTTTGAATTTATCGAAAAATTCTTTCGCAAATTTTTTCATGTCGTCTGTAAGACCTTGTTCTTGCGTAGCTCTTTTTAAAGTATCAGCCATTGTCATTAGCATTTGATAATAAAAATCAGCCATCTCGTCTACCATCATATCTTTGGTCCATAAGTCAATGCGCATAGCAGTTTTATCAGTTCCATCCCAAAATGCCAAACACATTGCTTTTGCTTTTTGTGCCATGTCGGCTGTACTATCGGTCGCATTCCAACTAATGCTTTCCGGTATTTTATCGGCATCTAATAATACATCTATTTTTATTGATGATTTGTTCATACTTCTTTTAATTGGTCAATTTTAAATAATAGGCCGCAAAGATAAGTTTTATGCGGGAGTTGTTTTTACAATCGATTGCCATAATAGATCAGTGGTTTTTTCTATATTGTAATGCAGTACCTGTCTATTGGCTTTTATAATTAGCTCGTTGCGTTGATTCTCATCTTTAAAAAGTAACATCATTTTATCTGCTATATCTTCAAAGCTTTTCGGGTTTGCATATAAAACAGTGTCTCCGGCTATTTCTATAATACTATCAATATTGCTTGCAATAACAGGTACTCCACATCGCATTGCCTCCATTAATCTTGCAGGAAAAACTTCGTAGAATGAAGGATAAACAAATGCATACGCTGAAGCTGTAATTTTTGTCTTTTCTACTATTGACAAATCAGACAAAACCTTTACTTCTTCTCTGTATTTATATGTTTTGAAACTATTCGCAAAGTCGCTGCCAGCAATTGTATTAGTCACAATCACCAATTGCATATTGCTTTTCTGTCTTTTTTTAAAAAAAGAAAATGCTTTCAATAAATTGATCCAGTTTTTTTCGGCGATTAGCTCTCCTGCATACAAAAAATATTCTTTCCCGTCTGTATATTTTTCTTTGATCTTCTCTTTTTCTTCAAAAATAATGGGAACAAAATTTTTATCAATGCTGCCCTGCACTACATCAATTTTTGTTTCATTAATCTTGTATCGATCGACCATTTCTTTTTTAAAAAATTCAGATGCTACTGTTATTCTATTTGCCTTTTGCAAAAATTTTGCAGCATTTCTTTTATAAAATTGAAGATTCTTTTTCTCTTGTACTGTTTCATGTAAAACAGGCAGATCATCCATAAACAAAAACTGTGATATCTTACTTTTTAAAGAACAAACGGCATCAAGATTGATAAACAATTCTATGCTTTGCTTTTTTACCGTCTTCTCCAACTTATGATCATACCAAAGTTTCCAAAAAAACGTATTTTTTGGCCTTTGATCAATTGTGGTAATTATTGTATTTTTTACATTTGCGACCCTATTCTCAATAATTCTATCGGTAACAAAAACGAAAATATGTTCAGGATGTTCTATTGCTATTTTATTAAACCACTCAACAATAAAATTGATTGGTTGGTCACCATCTTCTTTTACTGCGCCACAAATGTTTATTCCTATTATCATTTTTGCAAAAATAATGCTTAAATCGCTTAACAGAATAATAACATACGTTAATGCCAGCTTAACTTTTACTAAAGCATAACTTTGCACTCCATTTTAAACAACCAACATTACTAATGTATAGATATTTATTTGCCGTTTTTCTCTTTGCCACTTTGGCCACTAACACTGTTTCTGCGCAGGAAACACCGGATACTACTAACATGACGCTGCATGATGCAGAAAAAATGTTTTTAGACAGTAATCTTTTGTTATTGGCTCAAAAATATAATGTGAGTGCTCAAAAGGCGCTGGTCTATCAGGCCAAATTAATACCCAATCCTAATTTTTCTATTTCTCATGGATTATATTCGGGAACATTGAACCAGTTTTTTCCTACAGGTGGTAACGATGAAACGGCAGCACAATTATCACAACTTATTTTATTGGGTCGCAAACGCAACAAACAAATAAAAATCGCACAAGCAAATGCTTCGCTAACAGAATATCAGTTTTTTGATCTGTTAAGAACATTAAAATTTACACTTAGAAATGATTTTTTTAATATCTACTATCTGCAACAATCTGCAAAAGCTTATGATAAAGAAATAATATCCTTACAACAGATCGTAACAGCATTTAATGAGTTAAGTGGAAAAGGTTATATCGCAGAAAAAGAAGTGATCCGTATTAAAGCGCAACTATACAGTTTGCAAACAGAATACAGTTCGCTTAATAATCAGATCAATGATGTGCAAAGCGAAATGAAATTATTGTTGCAGTTTAAATCAAATAAATTTATTAACCCAATTATTGATTCTGCTACTATTGTACAACTTGATCCAAGCAAGTATCCTTTGCCTACATTAATTGATTCTGCTTATAAGAATCGTACAGATCTATTAATTGCTAAAACAAATACTAACATCAGTCAGCTTAATTACAATTATCAAAAAGCTTTAGCAATACCGGATCTTACGCTTTCTGTTGGATATGATGAGCAGGGAAGTTTTTTAAGCAACTATGTTGGCATCGGCGCCTCTATTGATCTTCCTTTCTTTAACAGAAATCAGGGCAATATCAAATCAGCCAAAGCCATGGCCGCTTACAATCAGGCAACTCAAAAAAGTACAGAAGCTACTGTAGAAGAAAATGTGGCAAGGGCTTTACAGAAATCTTTTGAGCAAAATAAATTATATCAGAATATTGATCCGAAATTTTCTAATGATTTTGATAATTTGATGCAACAGGTTTTGATCAATTATGAAAAAAGGAATATTACGCTGCTTGATTTTTTAGATTTTTTAGATTCATATAAACAAAATGTTCTTCAGATCAATTCTGTTAAATTCAACAGGGTCAGCTCTTTTGAAAATATAAATTATTACACCGGAACAAATTTTTTTAATTAACAAATTCATTCGATTATTATGCGACATCTTCTAAAAGTAAGTTGCTTTGGCAGTTTCATTTTTTTATTTACCGGCAGCTTGTTTTTGCAAAGTTGTAGTAACGAAGCAAAAAAAACTACGGACGACAAACAGAAATATGTTATTTCTGACTCACTGTTTAAAACACTTAAAATTGACACTGTTGATAAATGTCAATTGGTAAATGCTATCACGCTTACCGGCCAGGTTGATTATAACCAAGACAATCAGGTGAAGATCTTTCCAATGATCAGCGGTAATGTGCAAGATGTAAAAGTTGCATTAGGTGACTATGTAAAGCAAGGACAAGTGTTAGGGGTTATTAGCAGTAGTGAGATGGCTGGCTATAGCAAAGACCTGTCTGCAGCCGAAACAAATGTTGCCGTAACTAAAAAGAATTTAGAAGCTACACAGGAAATGGCGAAAAGTGGATTGTCATCGCAATTAGATGTGTTAGCTGCACAGACTGCATATCAACAAGCTCAAGCCGAACTAAGTCGTTCGAACAGAGTATTGAGTGTTAATGGAGGAAGTAAAGATGGACAGTATATTATTAAAGCGCCTATCAGTGGTTTTATTGTTGATAAATCTATTACTAATAATATGACGATCAGATCTGATAATGCTACGGATCTTTTTACAATCTCCGATCTTAAAAATGTTTGGGTTTGGGCCAATGTATATGAATCTGACATTAACAAAGTTCACTTGAGTGATGCTGTTGATATTACTACACTTTCTTATCCTGGTAAAGTTTTTAAGGGCAAAGTTGATAAAGTAATGAACGTATTAGACCCAACCAATAAGGTAATGAAAATACGTGTGGTATTATCAAACGATAACTATGCGTTAAAACCTCAAATGTATGCAAGTGTTACAGTAACCAGTAAAGTAAATAGTGATGCTATTTGTGTAGCGTCTGGCGCAATCATTTTTGATAACAGTCAGAATTATGTGTTGGTTTATAACAATGATTCAGATGTACAGATCAAACCTGTACAAGTGATCAATGCTATTGGAGATAAAACATATATTTCATCAGGAGTTAACCCGGGAGATAAATTAGTTGCGTCACAAGCATTACAGATCTATAGCGCTTTAAACAATTAGCCCCCATCCCCTAAAGGGGTATTGCGGAACTGAAGACCAAAATAACAAAACATAACAGTCCCCTTTAGGGGATTGGGGCAAACAAAACTCATTACAATGAAGAAGATCATAGGAAACGTAATTGCTTTTTCGTTGAAGAATAAATATTTTATATTCTTCGCTACGTTATTGCTTTTTATTGCCGGCATTATTACATTTAAGAATATGCCGATCGAAGCTTTTCCGGATGTAACTAATACCGAGATAAGTATTATTACTCAATGGCCGGGCAGAAGTGCTGAAGAAGTAGAAAAGTTTGTTACAATACCGATCGAGATATCAATGAATCCGGTTCAGAAAAAAACAAGTCTGCGCTCTACAAGTATTTTTGGTTTGTCGTATGTAAAATTAATTTTTGATGATGGTGTTACAGATCAGGAAGCTCGCCAACAGGTAAATAATTTATTGGCAAATGCTAATTTACCGGATGGTGCTTCATTAGCAGTACAACCGCCAACAGGACCAACAGGTGAAATATACCGTTACTCTTTAAGAAGCAAGATCCGCGATGCAAGAGAATTAAAAACAATGCAGGATTGGGTGATCGACCGCCAATTACGTGCTGTGCCCGGCGTTGCTGATGTGGAAAGTTTTGGTGGCATGACGAAAACGTATGAGATACGTGTTGACCCGGGCAAACTTACAAACATCGGCATTACACCTTTGGATGTTTATTCTGCCGTAACAAAAAGCAATATCAATATCGGAGGAGATGTAATTAATAAAAACAATCAGGCTTATGTTGTTCGTGGTATTGGTTTATTAAACGACATCAACGAGATCAAAAATATTATTGTTACCAATATCAATGGTATTCCTGTTTTGGTAAAAGATGTAGCAGATGTTCAGATATCTAATTTGCCGAGATTGGGCCTTGTAGGAAGATCAGATGCTGTTGTTGATTCAGCAACAAAAAACAGAACGATCACGGACGAACCGGATGTTGTAGAAGCAATTGTTGTAATGCGCAAAGGAGAAAATCCAACAAAAGTTATTCAGGCCGTAAAAGATAAAGTAGAGAAATTGAATGCGGAAGTTCTTCCGCAGGACACTAAGATCGTTCCTTATTATAATCGTGAAGATCTTATCAATTTTGCAACGCATACAGTAATGCATAACCTTATAGAAGGTATATTGTTGGTTACATTAATTGTATCGCTATTCATGTTTAACTGGCGTACTACTTTAATTGTTTCCATTATCATTCCGCTTTCTTTATTATTTGCATTTATCTGTTTGCATTTAATGGGTATGTCGGCTAATCTATTATCTCTTGGTGCTGTCGATTTTGGTATCATCATCGATGGTGCCGTAGTAATGGTAGAAGGATTGTTTGTAGTATTAGACAGGCAGGCAGTAGATCTGGGCATGGACGTATTTAACAAGCGCGCCAAAATGGGATTGATAAGAAAGAACGGCGCGGAACTAGGTAAAGCGATCTTCTTTGCAAAACTTATCATCATCACAGGTTTGCTTCCAATCTTCGCTTTCCAAAAGGTGGAAGGAAAGATGTTCTCTCCTTTAGCATACACACTAGGGTTTGCACTATTAGGCGCGTTAATTACAACGCTAACATTAGTACCGGTAATGGTAAATGTTTTGCTAAGAAAAAATGTACGTGAAAAACACAATCCTATTGTTCATTTCTTTACAGCCGTTATTATAAAAGGATTCAAGTTTACTTATAATCACAAAAAAGCAACATTGATCGCTTCTGCTATCATTATAATTTTAGGATTATATTCTTTTAAATTTATTGGTACAGAATTTCTTCCTGAGTTAGACGAAGGATCAATTTGGTTAAGGGTACAAATGCCTTACAGTGTTTCCTTGGATAAATCAGTGGACGTGTCTAAACAGGTAAGGGCTTCTTTAATGCAATTCCCTCAGGTAAAAAACGTAGTATCGCAAACAGGAAGGCCAGATGACGGAACAGATGTAGCAGGTTTTTATAATAATGAATTTGATGTTGTTTTATATCCTGAAGATCAATGGAGCCCACACATAACCAAAGATGAATTGATAGATACAATGAATAAAAAACTATCTGTTATTCCGGGAGCTGACCTGAATTTCTCTCAACCAATTTCAGATAATATTGAAGAAGCTGTTTCGGGTGTTAAAGGTTCTATCTGCGTCAAAATATATGGCGATTCGTTGAATTATATGGAAGATGAAGCGAACCAGGTATATGAAATTTTGAAAACTGTAGATGGTATCTCTGATCTGGGCGTAATTAAAAATATCGGGCAACCAGAATTAGATGTTGATCTTAGTCAGGAAAAAATGGCATTATATGGAGTTGCTACTGCAGACGCCAACGCCGTAATTGAAATGGCTATTGGTGGTAAAGCAGCAAGTTCTTTATATGAAGGAATGAGAAAATTTGATATTCGCATTCGCTTTCCTGAACAATATCGTGGTACAGTTGATGATATAGGTAATTTAATGGTGCCAACACAAAGTGGTTCTAAAGTTCCTATTAAAGAGTTAGCTACAATCACAATGAAAACCGGTCCTTGTTTGATTTTCCGTGATGATAATGAACGCTATTCTGCCGTTAAGTTTTCTGTGCGTGGCCGCGATATGGGAAGTGCCATTGCAGAAGCACAGGAAAAAGTGAAAAAACAAGTAAATTTAAAAGCAGGTTATAATTTAGTTTGGCAAGGAGATTTTGAAAATGCGCAACGTGCCACTAAACGATTAGAACAAGTTGTACCAATCAGTTTATTATTAATATTCTTATTGTTATTTGTAATGTTTGGTAACCTTACAGATGCCGGACTTGTTTTCTTAAATGTTCCTTTTGCAATTGTGGGTGGTATTTTGGCTTTACATGTTACAGGCACCAACTTTAGTATATCTGCGGGTATTGGTTTCATTGCGTTGTTTGGTATTTGTATTTTAAGCGGTGTATTATTAATAACTGCCTTTAAACAAAACTTAGAAAACATACGAAAGGAACCTTATCCGTTGTACACCTCTATTAAGCTTGGTGTAAATTCTTTGATACGCCCGATCATGATGACGGCATTAATGGCTGCGTTAGGTCTATTGCCTGCAGCTATTTCGCACGGTATCGGATCTGAAAGTTCAAGACCATTAGCCAGAGTTGTAATTGGAGGGATCCTATGTGCGATGTTCTTCTCTTTACTTGTATTTCCTTTGCTGTTTGCCTGGGTATATAAAAATGTTGATAGAAAACATCAGGATAGAAATGATGGTAGTCTTAAGTAAGCGACTAATTCAAAATTAAAACAAAATCCATGCTGTAGTCAAGCGTGGATTTTGTTTTTTATAAGAATCTCTTTTTAAAAAATGTTTTAAATTATATTTGACACTCGTAATCTCCATCATAGTTTAACAATCAGCATGCTACTTCTTTTTAAAAAATATTATTATACAGTACATGTTGGTTGTGTGTTGATCTTTATTTTTTGTTTATTCAGTCAGGAAGTTGCTGCACAAAAAGATTTTTTTGAATCATCACCTACTTATAATTCACCTCGCGTTGTTGGTGTTACAATTGGAGAAACCGTGGCAACAGCTGTTGTTAGCGTTGGCTTAAATTATTTATGGTACAAGAAATTTCCACACAGCAGGTTTCATTTATTTAATGATAATGGAGAATGGTTGCAGATGGATAAGTTTGGACATGCCACAACTGCTTATAATCTTGCCGCATTACAAAATGGGTTGTTAAACTGGGGTGGCGTAAAACCAGGAACAGCGGCAGCAATAGGAACACTTACTTCTTTGGGACTAATGACTTTAATAGAAGTAATGGACGGACGTTCAGCAGAATGGGGATTCTCAAAAGGAGATATGCTGGCAAATATGGCAGGATGCTTATTGTTTGAAGGACAACAGTTAATGTGGGGGCAACAACGCATGGGTTTAAAATATTCTTTTCACCGTACCATATTTGCAAAATACCATCCGGAAGAACTAGGTGAAAATTTACCGCAAAGTATGTTGAAAGATTATAACGGACAAGCATACTGGTTGTCTTTTAATATCGCTTCTTTTTTACCGGGTAACAGCGGTTTCCCTCGCTGGTTAAATGTTACGGCCGGGTATGGAGCAGAAGGTATGATCAGCGCATTTGATAATCCAAAAGAATTAAAAGGAAAACAAATCCCAAATTTTGAACGTTATCGCCAGTTCTATTTTTCTTTTGATACAGATCTTTATCGCATAGATAATGCATCGCCTTTTGCAAAAACAGTGCTAACGTTAAATCGAACTTTCAAAATGCCGACACCTACTCTTGAATGGAACAAAAAAGACAAACTGAAGTTCCATTGTCTATATTATTAAACCAAAACAGAACACTCAATAAAACATTCGTGCTTTTTGGTTTTATCTTTTGACATTACAAATTATCAAACGTAAACCCAAAAGTACTTCCACCTCCAATAAAACTATTTACCCAAATATGTCCGCCTTGCGCTTCTATAAATTCTTTTGAGATAGCCAATCCTAATCCTGTTCCGCTTTGTTCATTTGTTCCCGGTACTTTAAAATAACGGTCAAATATTTTCGGTAAATATTTTTCTGCAATTCCTTTCCCCTGATCCTTCACCGTAAACTTCGTCTGATCATTTTCTGTATAAACATCTACATTGATAATAGACGAATCCGTAGAGTATTTAATAGCATTGGTTAAAAAATTGATCAGTACCCAGGTGGTTTTTTCTGCATCTACATGAATGGCCGGCAAATGATCCGCGATATGTATTTTTATATCAATATTTTTTTGTTGTGCCTGAAACTTAACAGCAAGAATAGCTTCATCAATAATTGTAGCAGGGTTAGTTGTTTGCAATTTCAATTGAATGTTGCCGGTTTCTACCTGTGCCATATTTAATAACTCTCCGGTAATTTTTAATAGCCTATCTGCGTCTTCTCTAATACTTGTTATCAATTCTCCCTGTTCTGTATTCAGATTACCAGTGCGCTCATCAGTCAATAATTTCGCACTCATCTTAATAGAAGAGATCGGTGTTTTTAATTCATGTGAAACCGTAGCAATAAAATTAGTCTTTGCTTCATTCAATTCATGAAAAGGAGTGATGTTGCGTAACACGATCACTTTACCTATGATCAAATTATTTTCATTGTTTTTTACATTTAATATATCCTTATTAAAATAACTCTCTTTATTGTCTGCATATATTTTTAGTTCTCTTTTATTATTTTCTTCCAACAACAATGTTCTCATTAGATCATTCCTCAGAGCTATATCAGGCGCATAATTTCCGATGATCTCTACTTCTTTCAATCCTAATAATTTTTCCGCTACTCTATTCAAAAACAAAATATTTTTTTTGCTATCCAAACCAATAATGCCGTCTTTCATTTGATTAATGATCGTTTCGATGCGGCTCTTTTCCAATTTGATCTCTGCCAAATTACTATGCTCGTATTCATCCAGCTTTTCTGCCATGCTGTTGAAAGATGCAGCCAGATCTCCAAACTCATCTTTCTGCTCTAAGTAAATTCGTTTATTATAATTTTTATCGGCAATAGCTGCAATACCTTCAGACAAAATTCTTATTGGATCTGAAATAATGCTGGGGAAATTTACAACTAGCGTAAAAGCAATTAAAGTAAGTACGCCAAAAATAATGGTAAGTATAAAGTTGGCGTCTTCCGCGGTTTTATGTGCGATATTATTTTTTCTGAGAATAGCACTTTCATTTAAGCTATTAACGATCTGGATAGATGCTCGTATTTGCGGATAGTTGGACGAGTCTCTTGGATTTGCTTTTAACTCATTGAAGTTTCGTCTAATGTCAGCAGTTGCTTCTTTTTCTCCGGGTTCAGTAACATTATGTTCTTGCTTGTTTAGATTGTCTTCAAACAATTTGTATGCTTGTATATCCTGCGGTAATTGATCAAGCTCTTTTAACATGTTACCACAGAAGACTAATGTTTCATAGTTGTTCTTTAAAATATTGTCTTCGTTAGTACTTAGTTTATTTATATAGAAAACACTTAACACACAAAAAGTGAGTATCACTAAAAATAAAAATCCCAGCGCAAGCGATAGTTTGGTTTTTAATCTCATGTTGTTTCTTTCTAAGATAAAATTACAATGTCAATATCTGATTCGGATAATTTATTTAGCAATTGATTAAACACTGCTGTGCTCAAAATTACATTCAATAAATTAAGATGTGGTTTACCGATACAAATAGTTGTAATTCCTTTTTCTTCACTTGTTTCAATAATCCCTTTGGCAATATTAGTTTGTTTAACTTTTATTACTTCGGCGCCTAATTCAGTTGCCAGTTTAAAATTGTTCAATAAATGTCGTTGTGCGGCTAAGCCAATATTGTCTCCGCTTTCTTTTGGTGTTTGCACATATAATAAAAACCAATTGGAATTATAATACGATGCCAGTCTTGCTGTTTTACGAATTATCTTTTTAGCAGTTTCGTGATTGCTACCAATGCAAGCTAAAAACCGTTCGCTTTTAAGATGTCCGTTTCTTGGAAGCTCTATTTCAATTTTACGTTCAACCTGTGATGCTACTTCTTTTAATGCAAGCTCTCTTAGTTGTAAGATCTTTTCTGATTGAAAAAAATTCTTTAATGCAATTGGGACCTTATCAGTTGTATAGATCTTTCCTTCTTTTAGTCTTATTATTAATTCGTCTGCAGTAAGGTCAATATTTACAACTTCGTCTGCTTGTTGCAATACACTATCAGGAACTCTCTCGGCTACTTCTATTCCTGTTATTGCTTTTACTTCTGAATTAAGACTTTCAATATGCTGAATATTTACGGCACTAATTACATTAATACCTGCATCTAATATCTCCATCACATCCTGCCAACGTTTTTCATTTTTGCTTCCTTCAATATTGGTATGTGCCAATTCATCTATCACAACAATTTCAGGATGAAGATTAAGAATTGCCTGTACGTCTAACTCCTCTAATTCTTTCCCTTTATAAAAAAGTTTGCGTCTGGGGATTAATGGTAATCCTTCTAAAAGATCATGTGTTTCCTGTCGCTGATGTGTTTCGATATAACCGATCTTAACATCAATACCATTCCGCAATAACGTTTGCGCTTCCTGTAACATGCGAAAAGTTTTACCCACACCGGCACTCATACCAATATATATTTTGAACTTTCCGCGCCTGGATCTACGGATCATTTCTAAAAAATGTGCTGCGCTTTTTTCGTCGGGCATTGTTTAATTTATTTAATTAAGACAAATTACCCTTCTCAACCAGAGAAGGGTAATATAAAGAAACCAGCAAAAACCTTCTTTAATTTATTTCAAGTTATCAAGTTCGGTATTTAATTGCAAAACATTTACTCTTTCCGTTCCTAACATACCTAATAAAGGGGCCTGAATATTATGCTGAACCAAATCAGTCAATTTATCCTGGCTTATATTTCTACATTTAGCAATTCTAGGAATTTGTACTAATGCAGATTTAGCTGAAATATCGGGATCAAGTCCGCTACCGGAAGCTGTTATCAGATCAGCGGGAATATCTTCTGTATCGATCGTCGGATTATGTACTAAAAAAGTATCGATCTTATTTTGTACATCTTTTAAATAATCGGGGTTCGAAGGACCTTTATTGCTACCTCCGCTACCTGCTGCATTGTAACCAACCGCAGACGGACGGCCATTAAAATATTTATCATTAGTGAACGATTGGCCTTCTAATTTATAGCCTACTACTTTATCATTAACCGTTACAACTTCGCCTTCGCCATGATTTGGTGCTGCTTGTGCAATACCTAAGATCAGTAAAGAATAAACACCAACAAAAAAGACAAGACAAATAACGGTGAGCCTGATGGCCGGTAAAATATGTTGTTTCATTTTTTTAAATTTTAATTTTTAAAACCAAATAGATACTGCAAGGTCAATTAGTTTGATGCCGATGAACGGAACTATTACACCGCCGAGTCCATAGATCAATAAATTTCTTCTTAATAAAGCACTAGCTCCGATTGGTTTATATGCGACGCCTCTTAATGCTAATGGAATTAATAATGGAATGATGATGGCATTAAAAATTACAGCAGACAAAATAGCACTTTCCGGGCTATGCAAATTCATAATATTTAAACTCTGCAGACTTGGAATAGAAACAATAAACAAAGCCGGAACGATAGCGAAATATTTTGCCACATCGTTGGCAATACTAAATGTAGTTAGTGTTCCTCTTGTCATTAATAATTGTTTCCCTATTTCTACGATCTCAATCAATTTTGTAGGATCATTATCTAAGTCAACCATATTCCCTGCTTCCTTCGCAGCTTGTGTTCCACTATTCATTGCAACACCAACATCTGCTTGTGCTAATGCAGGTGCATCATTTGTTCCATCGCCCATCATCGCAACTAGTTTACCTCCTTGTTGTTCTGCTTTGATGTAATTCATTTTATCTTCCGGTTTTGCTTCCGCGATAAAATCGTCTACACCTGCTTTTTCTGCAATGAATTTTGCTGTTAACGGATTGTCTCCGGTTACCATTACTGTCTTAACACCCATTTTACGCAAACGTTGAAAACGTTCTTGTATACCGGGTTTGATAATATCCTGTAGTTCGATAACACCTAATGCAACTTCATTCTGACAAACAACCAATGGCGTACCACCATTTGATGCGATCATTTTTACACGTTCTTCAGTTTCTGAAGGAAAAGAATTACCTGCTTTGATAACGATATTTCTGATAGAATCAAAAGCGCCTTTACGAATTTTTAATCCGCTGGAAAGATCAATACCACTGCATCTTGTTTCAGCCGTGAACTCAATAAATTTCGCATCATTTATATCAAACGAATGCGTATTCAAATTGGCCAATTCAATGATCGATTTTCCTTCCGGCGTTTGATCTGCTAAAGAAGATAAAACACAGGCGTCAATAAACGCTTTTTCATCTACGCCGTTAGCGGCATAAAAGCTTGTTGCTTTTCTGTTACCAATTGTTATGGTACCAGTTTTATCTAATAACAATGTATCAAGATCTCCCGCGGTTTCAACGGCTTTGCCGCTTTTTGTTATAACATTTGCTCTTAATGCTCTATCCATTCCTGCAATACCAATTGCAGAAAGTAATCCACCAATCGTTGTTGGTATCAAACAAACGAATAAAGAAATAAATGCGGCAATAGTTATTGGTGTGCTTGCATAATCACCAAATGGTTTTAGTGTTACACATACTATTACAAATATTAAAGTAAACCCTGCCAACAAAATAGTCAATGCTATTTCATTCGGTGTTTTTTGGCGAGATGCACCTTCCACCAATGCGATCATTTTATCCAAGAAACTTTCGCCAGGTTCTGTTGTAACGCGTACTTTAATTTTGTCACTCAATACTTTTGTACCACCTGTTACGGAAGACTTATCACCCCCGGATTCTCTTATCACCGGTGCGCTTTCACCTGTGATGGCACTCTCATCAATGGTAGCAATACCTTCAATTATTTCGCCATCCATCGGTATCAGATCCCCCGTTTCGCAAAGAAAAACATCTCCTTTTTGTAATTGTGATGAAGGAACAATTTTTACTTCGTTCACATACATATCTCCTACAGGAAATATTTTTTTCGCAGGTGTCTCTTCTCTTGTTTTTCTTAAACTATCTGCTTGTGCTTTACCGCGCGCTTCGGCAATTGCTTCGGCAAAATTGGCAAAGAGCAATGTTATAAACAGTACTGCCAGAACAATTAAGTTGTATGCTAAACCACCTTGTGATTTTTGTCCGGCCATGATCCAAATACAAACTGCTAGCATTACTGCTGTTGCAATTTCCACTGTAAACATTACAGGGTTTTTATACATGATTGCCGGATTCAGTTTAACGAAAGATTGCTTAAAAGCTTCTTGCATTAAGGTTGCATCGAACAATTTATTATCATTATTTTTTCGTTTCATCTTTATATTTTTATTTCATTGAACAGAATTCTGCTATCGGACCCAATGCCAATGCAGGGAAAAAAGAAAGGGCTGCAACAATTATTATCACTGCATAAACCATGATTCCAAATGTTGATGTATCCGTTTTTAATGTGCCGGCACTTTCAGGAACATATTTCTTTTTTGCAAGAATACCTGCGATCGCAACCGGACCAACAATAGGAAGGAAGCGGGATAATAACATAACCACACCATCAATAATATTCCAAAAAGGAACGTTGGCACTTAAACCACAAAACTCCGAACCGTTATTAGCAGATGCTGAAGAGAGCTCATATAACATTTCAGAAAACCCATGACTGCCGGGATTGTTAAGCCATGCGGATGAACCTTGCGCATTATGTGTGTATAAATAAGATGCCGATGCGGTTCCGGCTAATATTAGTAACGGATGCAATAATGCAATGATCGTGGCGATCTTCATTTCCTTCGCTTCAATTTTCTTACCTAAAAATTCAGGTGTTCTTCCCACCATCAGGCCGCTAATAAAAACGGCAATTATCATGAAGATGTAGAAGTTTAAAAAACCTACGCCTACGCCACCAAAAAATGCATTGACCATCATACCAAGCATGGTAAACATTCCTGTAAGTGGCATAAGACTATCGTGCATAGAATTTGCAGAACCATTAGAAGTAACAGTAGTGGAAATGCCCCAAAAAGCAGATGCAGCAGAACCGAATCTAACTTCTTTTCCTTCCATATTACCAAGATGAGGTGAAATACCCATTTGTGTAACGGCGGTATTACCATGCATTTCGTAATAAACAGATGGAATGAGGAACAACATAAATCCTATTAACATTACAGCAAAAATCACCCATGCTAATTTTCTTCTCTTTAATATATATCCTAATGCAAAAATCAGTGCCATCGGAATAAGTAGGATAGAAATAGTTTCAACGATGTTTGTAAAGTAATTGGGATTCTCAAATGGATGTGCCGAGTTTGCGCCAAAAAAACCTCCACCGTTTGTACCTATCTGTTTAATAGCGATCATTGCTGCTGCAGGACCGCGACTTACATTTACCGTATCTCCCTGCACTGAAATAAATTGTGCTTTTCCTTTAAAGGTCATCGGTGTTCCATTGAACAAAAGAATTACAGCCACTATTATTGACAATGGCAATAATACTCTTGTCATTGATTTAATAAAGTAATTATAAAAATTACCCAGCTTGTCAGTTGTTCTTTCTTTCATTGCATTGAATACAACTGCACATACAGCCATCCCTGCGCCGGCACTGATAAATTGAAATAACATCAATACCAATTGCCCCAAATAGGATACGCCCGTTTCACCGGAATAATGCTGAAGGTTAGTATTTGAAATAAAACTGATAGATGTATTAAATGCTAAGTCGGCCGACATAGATGGATTAGCATCAGGATTTAACGGCAGCCAACCCATGTTCATTAACACCAACATGGATAAAATAAACCAAACAAGATTAATAGTCAATAAGGCTACCAAATGTTCTTTCCAGTTCATTTGTTTATCAGCCTTAATGCCTCCCAGTTTAAAAAAAAGTTTGTCGATGGGATTAAATATCGGATCTAACCAGGTACGATCTCCTTCATATATTTTTCCAATGTACTTTCCTAACGGAACCGATAAGAGTATCATTGCAAAAAATATTACTACTACACCAATTATTTCTGTGTTCATTTGTTTTGAGTTTTAAAATTTTTCTGGTTTAATAAGTACATAACACAGGTAAAAAAATACCAGTATTGAAAGGATGAATAGAAGTGTCATAATTTTAGATTTTATCAAATAGATCAATAGATTTAAAAAATAAGGCAAAGCATATTAGCCCTACTAAAGAAAGGATGAGTGTTAGCATTTTTTTTGTTTTAAGTGATTAATGTAATAATCTTTTGAATTTCAGAAACGTGGTATAAATTAATGCGAGTGCAATTACCCATGCTAATACAACCACGACGATATCGGCTATTCTGTATTTGTTTCTGGTTAGCTTCATATTAGTTTCTTTTTGGTTTAAGAGTAATAAGTATGTTCTCATTAGCTATGTAATGCCAAACGCTATGCCCATCAGTAGAAAAATAATTAATAGTAGCCAGGATATAGTACAGATAGGCATTATGAAGAAAATCGTATTAAATCCGCCGATTAGGTGCAACAAAAAACCCTTCCGTTTGGGAAGGGTTTTATCAAAATGGAAGAGCTGCTAAACAGTCGCCATTCGTTTAAGAGGTATTGTATGTATAGGCGTTACAACCAATGGTATCTTTTCAATTTTTGTATCGCTTAGATCCAGGCCGAATGCTTTTTTATCAGACAAGCCTAATCTACTCAACCAAAAATAAGATTTCAATATAAACCCTTCTTTCAGTGAAAACTCATTCTCAACAGAAAGGAAACGTTGTATCATTACATATCGAATATCGGCAGTAATATTGTGTTTATTAAACCCAGACTGTCCACACCCTGCATCTAACTCGTGATGATCTAACATATCTTGTAACACTCTTCTGAATAATAGATTGATGCGTGGCTGAATGCGGAAACCTAATTTGAATTCAACACGTATTATTCTATCATGTTCAATCTCTTCAATCGCGTATTCCATTGTATATGGATCGTCTGCTCTTTCAATATGTATCAACCAATACACATCCGCGCGTTTCGGCCTTTTACTAAGTATCGATTCCAATATTCTTGTTTCTATACTTTTCTTGTTATTTGCTTTTGTAAGATATACAAGATGCGTGGCATATTTAGGCTCTAAAACATTTGTACTTAAACTTGTAAGCGCGGGAATAAAAGATGTAACATTTTCAAATTGAAGAAACTGATTTGTAATTTTTCTTGCTTTGAACCAGATATACATAACATACACAAGGCTTATTTCAAATATCAGGAATTTCCATCGTGCCGCCAGCTTTACAACATTTGCTATGCAGAAAGAAGATTCGACTGATATAAAAATACATAAGATCAATGCGATAATGATCGGGTGCCATTTTTTTACAAACTTCATATAATAGAACATCAGGGTTGTTGTCATGATCATTGCAACTGTAATTGAAAACCCGTATGCCACTACCATTGAACTTGAGTCCTTAAAATACAACATCATACCAACACAGCCCGCATACAATATCCAGTTAATGCTTGGTATATAAATTTGTCCGCGGATATCTGTAGGATACTTAATAGTGATACGCGGCCAAAAATTCATACTCACAGCTTCACTGATCAATGTAAATGATCCGCTGATCAATGCCTGACTGGCAATAATGGTAGCCATTGTAGCAATAATGATTGCCGACAATAAAAACCAATGTGGCATTATTTCGTAAAATGGATTTAAAGAACCCAATGTTGTTTTACCACTATTTAATAACCACGCTGCCTGGCCAAAATAGTTTGCAACTAGTGCAATTTTTACAAAGATCCAGCTTATTTGTATGTTCTTTTTACCGCAATGTCCTAAATCCGAGTACAATGCTTCAGCACCAGTGGTACATAAAAAAACGGCCCCTAACAACCAAAAGCCCTTTGGATAATGCATTAATAAATGAAGTGCATAATATGGATTTATTGCTGCCAGAATACTTGGGAAATGGAAAATCTGAACGGCGCCACTAACCATTATCATACTAAACCAAACAAGCATAATAGGACCAAACGCACTACCTACTATTTTAGTCCCGAATTGCTGAAAGAAGAATAATAAGGTCATTATCCCGATCACAATACCAATAGTCAATGAGTTGCCAGGCACAATTATATTTTCCAATCCGTGCACACCATTCAATCCTTCTATAGCAGAAGCCACAGAAATAGGTGGTGTAATAATACCATCAGCTAATAATGTTGCGGCCCCTAGTATTGCAGGAAAATAAAGCCAGTGCCTATAGCGCCAAACTAAAGCATATAATGAAAAAATACCGCCTTCTCCCTTGTTATCTGCCTGAAGTGTTAGCAGTATATATTTAAATGTTGTCTGTAATGTTAATGTCCAAAAAACACAGGATATTCCTCCATAAACTAATTCTTGCGTGATTGGTCTGTCGCCTATGATCGCGCTAAAAACATATAATGGTGAAGTTCCTATATCTCCAAAAATAATTCCAAGTGTTATAAGTAAGCCGGCGGCTGTTACTCTTTTTATGTGAGGATGCATGGTGGTTTTGCTGATACTTTGGTTAAGAGAATAAAGATTTACTAAAATGAGCGAATTGAATGGACTTTGAAAAATTGTAATTTGTAGAATTACTTAAGGGGGAATACACGCTTTTGCCATAAACTGTTAATTGTTTTTATTAGTAAAAAATATCTTTTGAACACCCCATATAAATAAGGTGTTGTAAATGGCAAACAATCGAATCTTTAGCATCGGCAAATGGTATGCCTAATATGCGCATTAAAAAGAATACGGCTTAAAATGCTTGCCAGATAGGGAATTAAGAATTAAATTATTTTTTAATTCTTCTTACTTGCAATAAAAAACCCTTCCGTTTTGGAAGGGTTAATTTTCAAAATGAAAAAATATTTGGCTGGTCTAATATTATTATGATTTTAAATTATATTAATAATTAGATGATTTTATACTCTTCAATTTTTCTGTAGAGTGTTGTTAAGCCAATATTTAATAGTTTGGCTGTTTCTGTTTTATTCCCTTTTGTATGATTTAGTACCCGCTGAATGTGCAGCTTTTCAACGCTTGCCAGATCGAATGCAGATAATGTACCCTGGATATTCAAATTGGTTGTTTGTAATTCTATCGGTAAACTATCAATTGTCAATTCGGTTCCTTCGGTTAAGATCACCGCTCTTTCCATTATATTTCTTAGTTCGCGAATATTCCCTTTCCAATCATGCTGTTGTAAGTGATCTAAAAAATCTTTATTAATAGTTTCTATCCTTGCATTTGATTTTTGTGAAAAGATCTTAAAAAAATGTTGCGCCAAAACCGGAATATCTTTTTTCCTATCCCGAAGCGATGGCAAGAAAATAGTAAACACATTTAGTCGGTAGAAAAGATCTTCCCTGAATTTTCCTTCTTTTACTTCTTGTTGAAGATCTCGATTTGTTGCTGCAATGATTCGCACATTTACTTTGGTAGGTTTAGTATCGCCTACTTTAATAAATTCATTCGTTTCTAATACACGCAATAATTTTGATTGTAACTCAATATGCATTTCACCGATCTCATCCAGGAACAGGGTCCCCGTAGTAGCTTCTTCTATTAATCCTTTTTTGTCTTTAATAGCACCTGTAAATGCGCCTGCTTTGTGACCAAATATTTCGCTCTCTAAGATTTCTTTCCCAAATGCACTGCAATTGAGTGCCATAAAAGGTTTCCCCGCACGCTTACTGCCATTGTGAATGGCTTGAGCAAACACTTCTTTCCCTGTTCCTGTTTCGCCCAATAATAAGACTGTTGCATCTGTTGGTGCAACTTTTTTCGCTAACGTGATTGCTTCTTGTATTAATGCGGAGTTGCCCAAAATATTTTCAAATCCATAACGACTTCCAACCTGTTGTTCTAATTGTTGTATGCGCTTTTGTAATTGAACTTTTTCCAACGCACTATTTAATAGCGGAATAATTTTATCGTTGTCATCACCTTTGGTAATATAGTCATAAGCGCCATTTCGCATTGCCTGAACTCCATCGGCAATATTGCCATATGCAGTCAATAAAATAATTTCAACTAAAGGGAATTTAGGTTTTATCTCTTTTACAAACTCAACGCCATTGCCATCGGGAAGTTTTACGTCGCAAAGAATTACGTCGATTTGTTCTTTCTCCAGAATTTTTAAGCCGGCTTTAAGATTGTTTGCTTCTATAACAGTAAACCCTTCTAAAGTAATGATCCTGGTAAGCAGGCTGCGAAGTTTCTCTTCGTCATCTATAATTAATATTGTTGCTGAAGACATACTGAGATCAAATTGAGGAAGCAAAATTATTCATTTACTCAGCATTTATGAAAAGTATATTATTTTAATACTTTTAGTTTAACTGTTTCTATCCTTGTATCGCTAACATTTAAAATATCAAATTGATAATTGCCAATGGTAAATGTTGATTTTTGCCTGGGAATCTCGTTTCTATTTTGAATAATAAATCCGCTAAGTGTTTCGCTTGCTTCATTCTCCGGAAATTCTAATTCATATTTTTGAGTAATATAATCAAGCTCTATTCTTCCGCTAAAAATAAATTCATTAACAGATAATTGCTTGTCAACAAATTCTTCCGCTATATCGTATTCGTCATTTATCTCGCCGAATATTTCTTCTAACAGATCTTCCATTGTAACAATACCGGCAGTGCCCCCAAATTCATCCACCACCCACGCAATACTTTTTCTTTCTTTAGAAAATTTATTCATCAGATCTGTAGCACTCATACTTGCAGGAATAGCAGGAATAGGTAGTAGAATATCTTTAATGCCCGGAGGGTTTTTAAACATATCTAACTGATGTATATAACCAATGATCGTATCAATATTATTTTCATACACAACTAGTTTACTAAGCCGTGTATGAATGAATTTGTTTTTTACATCTTCGATATTGGTACTAATATCTATTCCTTCGATCTCTTTTCTTGGCACAAGACATTCTCTTATTTTCTTTTCGCCCAGTGATAACGCGTTCTCAAAAAGCTCTTTGTTTATTTCCGCAATATCTTCTTCATCGCGGTTCTTACTTTGTTGAATAAAGCTTTCCAGATCTATCTTGCTAAATACATCTCTTTTTTCATTCAGTTTTACATTGAATACATATACCAATATCCACTCTGCTATATTGACAAATAAAGTAGCCGTGCCGGAAAAAATAGAAAAAAAGAATTTAGATATTCGCGCAATTATACCACTTCCTATAATGTTATTATTTTGCGCCTTGAAAATTGCTTTAAAAATGAATTCGAAAAAAAGCAATACCGATGTTGAGATGATCGTTTCAAAAAATAAGTGAACAAAATAATTATCGATATTAAGACTAAGGCCGCCTATTTTAATATTGTTGTACCAAACATCATGCATGAAAGTACTCCACAATAAACCATATACAACCAGTAAAATATTAAATCCAATAATTGTAGTGCCGATGAATTGTGCCGGCTTATCAGCATGATCGCTCCAGATCCTTCCGCTGTAAAAGCCTTGCTTTTTTCTTAGCTCGATGGATAACTTGTTGGAGGTTACAAATGCGATCTCAATACCGGAACAAAACCCGATAAGCAATAAAGAAATGAATATGGCTAATAATGCTATAAGATCCATAGTATAAAAATAAGAAAGAACCCTGACTTAGACTATGGAAAGATAAGATAAACGAATTAACTGTTAATAAACGCGTTTATAATGCCTTCGGCTTCAGCGCAGGCTCTTTTAAGGTCATCGTTTAAGATTTGTTTATCGAAGTGATCCTTAAATGAAATTTCATAGGCGGCCTTATTTACCCTGTCTGCTAAAGATGTGGCAGATTCTGTTCCCCTCCCTTCCAGGCGACTTTTTAATTCGTTTACAGAAGGAGGCTCTATAAAAAGTGTGATGGCCGAATCCGGATATTGCTGTTTTACATGAATAGCTCCTTTTACGTCAATATCCAATATTGGTATTTTATTTTCTTTCCAGATACGCTCCAATTCACTTTTTAGTGTGCCGTAATATTTTCCTTCGTACACCATTTCCCATTCCACAAATTCATTGTGCTGAATTTTTTGTTTGAAATCTTCCATGCTCATAAAATAATAATCAACTCCATTTTTTTCTGCTCCTCTTGCTTCTCTCGTTGCTGCGGAAATTGAAAACGTCAGCTGCGGAAAGGTTTGCATTAAATGATGCGTGATGGAAGTTTTGCCTGCGCCGGATGGAGCCGTTATAATTATTATTTTATTAGGTGTAGCCATGTGCAAAGAAAAGAAAGAAAATGCACATGTAAAAATGAAGCTTCCGGATTGTACAATCAGCGCGTTATATATGTTATCTCTTTTTTATCAGATGTTTGTACAATGAATATTTTGCCGGTAGTATCATATGTTTTATACCACTGAGCAGCAAATTTTTTATAAAATCTAGCCGAAGGATAAGATGGTACATACAATTCACCATAAGACCAGTTTTGGATAGATAACAAACTACTATCCGAATTTTGCGCCACGGAACTTTTTATGAAATAAGCAGACAATGCTTTAGGAACCTTTGTTCTGGCAATGTCTATGTAACAATAAACACCATGTCCGCCATAATACTCAGAGGATAGAAAATCATCCCAATAACCAAACTTATTACTCAAGGGCAAAACGATCCAAAATATTATTGTTATAATAAGTATAGCGAAAGGGTTCTTAAAAAATTTAAAATTCATTTCATTGTTCCAAAATAAATTAACCACTAATATTGGCATAATAATATTCAATGGCCACACGGCAATATTAGATTGAAGTCCAAACGGACCCAGCCATAATAAATTAAAAATGTGCAATACTATGATCAGTAGTACACTTGTTCGTTTAAACAGATTGAAACAGAGCCCAATTCCTGCAAGCATTTCATACAGAGGAATGAGATAGCCAGCTTCTATGATCAAGCTGTTTTGAGTTTTATAATGAAAGAATTTTACTAAAATATCCCTCTCCCAAACAATGCTAATAAATTGCGGATGCCATTTAAACCATCCGCTAAAAAAATAAGAGCCGACTATTATTATTTGCCAGCAAAGCAATAATTTTTTTTCATCATTGATGGTGATATAGCAAAACAATAAAAAGATAAATAAATAAATTTCAGGCTGCCATCTGTTTTGGTCCAACAGGCAGGTGGCTATTTCTAAAAAGAATAATGGTAGTATCGTTTTTTTATTGCCTGTTACTGTAAATAGAGCTAAACAGAATAAACTCGCTATAAATAAAACAAGATGAATTACAGGAGGTATATTATATAAAATATCATTTACCGGAATTGTGGGAAATAGCCTGTAGGTCATCCATAACGGATATGTAATTAGCTTTGTCATCAACCAAAACACACAAATACACTTCATCAATAATTTTGATGACGCTTGTGCCTTGAAGATGTTGGTTTGAAAAAACAAAAGATTGGTTTTAACGGTCTACTCTCTTAATATCCGCTCCTAATTTTAAAAGGCGCGTATCAATATACTGATACCCTCTGTCTATCTGTTCAATATTCTGAATAGTGCTTTTGCCTTGCGCGCTCAACGCCGCTATTAACAAGGATACCCCGGCACGTATATCTGGAGAACTCATCGTAATGCCACGCAGTTGTTGCTGTCTTTCTAAACCAATTACAACGGCACGATGTGGATCACATAAAATTATTTGTGCGCCCATCTCAATTAATTTATCTACAAAAAATAAACGGCTCTCAAACATTTTTTGATGTATCAACACACTGCCTCGCGCTTGTATCGCTGTTACTAAAACAATACTCAGCAAATCAGGTGTAAAGCCCGGCCATGGGTGATCGTTAATTGTTAATACGCCGCCATCTAAATATTTATGTACTTCATAAATATCCTGTGCGGGAATATGAATGTCGTCTCCTTTAAAATTTAATTGAATGCCTAGTTGTTGAAATTTTTCAGGAATAATTCCTAAGTGTTCGATGCCCGCATTTTTAATAGTAATATCGCTTTGCGTCATTGCGGCAAGACCAATAAAACTTCCTACTTCGATCATATCGGGCAACATCGTGTGTTCTGTTCCACCTAAATAATCTACTCCTTCAATTATTAATTTATTGCTTCCAAGTCCACTGATCTTTGCACCCATTCTATTCAACATCTTGCACAATTGTTGAATGTATGGTTCGCAAGCAGCGTTGTAAATAGTTGTAGTACCTTTTGCCATCACAGCCGCCATTAAAATATTGGCTGTACCTGTTACACTTGGTTCATCCAGCAACATACTGGCTCCCTTTAATTCTGTTGCATCTAAATGAAAAAATCCGTCATTGCTATTGTAAGAAAATTTCGCATTTAGTTTTTCGAAGCCTACAATATGTGTATCTAATCTTCGGCGACCAATTTTATCTCCTCCGGGCTTCGGCATGTATGCTTCTTTGAATCGAGCTAACATTGGACCGGCAAGCATTACAGATCCTCTTAGCCTGCCGCTTTTTTTATGATAGTCTTTACTGTGCAGATAATCCATATCCACATCATCAGCCTGAAATGTACATGTGTGTCTATCTATACGATTAACTTTTACCCTCATTTCGCCCAACAATTCTATCTGAAGATTAACATCCAGGATATCCGGTATATTATGGATCGTAACTTTTTCGGGTGTAAGCAATACTGCTGAAATTATTTGCAGCGCTTCGTTCTTGGCACCTTGTGGTGCAATTTCTCCTGAAAGTTTTTTTCCGCCAATTACTTCGAATGAAGCCATCGTTAATTAAGAATTATGAATCTTTTAGATTCGGTTAGTTTGATTTTATATTAGAAATAAAAAATCTGCTCACAGAATTTGAGCAGATTAATATTATAGTCTATGTATAATGCGATTAATATCTTTTTTTGAAATTACGGTTGTTGTTATTATTATTTCCCCCACCGCCATTATTGCCGTTGCCGTTATTATTACGGTTACCGCCATTATTATTTCCTCTGTTACCGCCGCCGTTATTACTGTTTCTATTACCGCCGCCATTATTGTTGCGCTGACCGAAATTCTTACGATATCCACCACCACTATTGCTTCTGTAATCATCGTCAGGACGATTATCTACGCGATGTTTTACAAATGGACGATTGTTAAACTCTAATTGGCCGTCAGTAATAGTTTGCAATTCGCTTTGAATATTGTCATCGTGTACCAACTCTTTATGCCAGTTACTATATGTCAATTTCATGTAGTAAGCGATAGCATTAGCAAAGCCCTGGCGTTTCTCAGGATTCTCTTCTTCTAAAGCTTTATCAATAACTATTTCAATATTTTTTCCAAGATGATTGTAGCGGGGGTATCTTTTTGGATAACCCAAAACATCTGGTTTTGCTCTAAGCGTTTCTCTTGTTGGAATTGGATAAGGGCTTTTTACATCAAGGTCAAAATCTGCTATAACAAATAAATGATCCCATAATTTATGACGAAAATCTTCCACATTTTTTAAATGTGGATTCAGAAACCCCATCAACTCTATTAAGGCTTGTGCATTGCGCTGCCTTTTTTCATCATCCTCAATAGTCTTTACATACTCCACCATTTTTTGAATGTGGCGGCCATACTCCCTCACAATTAAATGATTTCGTGTGGTGTTGTATTCCATGTTCTCTACGTTCAGCATATAGCAAAGATAGTAAAAACACTGCCAAAACTCACTTTTCCTCTCTCCGGAAAAATTCGCATTATGCTGTCTCTTGGTTTAAAATAATATTAATGTACCAATGCTTTATAAGCTTCTGCAGTAAGTAATTTATCCGCATCCGCAATATTGGTAAGAGATATTTTTATCATCCAGCCCTTGCCATAAGGATCTGAATTAACTAATTCAGGTTCAGATTCTAAGAACGGGTTGATCTCAGTAAGCGTTCCACCAAGTGGAAAAAACAAGTCGCTCACTGTTTTTACGGCTTCTACTGTTCCAAAGACTTCTTCAGCAGCTAAGGTTTTACCTTTAGATGGGATGTCTACATACACAATGTCTCCCAATTCTCCCTGGGCAAAATCTGTAATACCAACAGTAGCAATGTTGCCATCGATTGATACCCATTCGTGTTCCTTAGTGTACTTTAGATTTGCGGGAATATTCATTATACGTTTAATTTAAATTTAGGAGGTAATCTTAGGATTGCAAAATAAACTAATTTTTGCTTAGTTCATTATTTTCATAAGGCGAAAGAACCCCTGCTAAAAGCAGAGGTTCCTTCTATAAAGTCTATAAAGATAGATAAATTAGTTTGTTGCAGGTGCCGCTGCGGCTGCTTTAGCTGCAGCTTTTTTCTGTTTTTTTGTTAATGGTTTGATCGCTGCTATTGAATCAGAAATCGCTTTTTGTCTTGCAGTATATGCATCAAAATCTGCTGCAGGCAATACTTCGCCTGTTAATACGATGCTTTTTATTTCATCAACACCCGCAAATTTTACAGTTAAATGTTTTTCGAAATGACCTGCATTAGCTGCATTATACGTTGCATTGATAACACCGGTTTGACCAATAGCGATTGGTGCTTTAGTATAGTCAGATATAGTACAACCGCAAGTTGGATTTGCCTGTTCGATTATTAACGGCGTTTTTCCAATATTAGTAACAATAAAAGTTCCTTTAGCAGGTACACTTTGTTTTATTTTACCAAAATCAATTATTTGAGTATTGAATTTAGCAACATCTGCCTGCGTTAATTTTGGCGTTGTAGCTACTGCTGCTGTAGTTGGAACAGTCGTTGGTGTTGTTTGTGCAAAAACTGTAGACGTGCAAGCAAATACAGTTAAGGAAAATAATAGTTTCTTCATGGAATTGAGTTTTATTTTTATTAGATATAAAATTATTACAGTTTTTCTAAATCGCCTAATTGTTTGTTTTCCGGTGCAGAAGTGGCCGGCGTCTTCCAAACCTCTCCGCTAATTGTTATAAATTTTGTTTGTTTGTTATTATAGGTAATAGTGATTGTTTTACTGAAAATGCCCACTGTTGCAGCATTATAGCCTACAGTAATGATTGTTGTTTTGCCCGGCATTATTATTTTATCCTTTTCCCATTCCGGTGTGGTGCAACCGCAACTAGCCTGTACATTTACAATTTTTAATGAATCTGTTCCATTATTTGCTACATCAAAAACATGTTTTACCGGACGGCCCTGCGGAATTTTGCCAAAATCAAATGTCCTCTCTTTTAGTGTTAGAAGGTTCGTATCTCTCACTGCGGAGTTATTACCTGCTTGTCCCTTTGCGGATAGCATTAAGCTACTAACGATTACGAAAAGGGACAATATCTTTTTCATTAAAAAGCAATAATTTTTTAAATTCTTTTCCAAAGATACAAAAACGGCTAAAATCGTTGTAAATTGTTATTGGGTTATGATTTTTTTAACAATCGTCCTCACTATAATTTACTTTTGCTTTTATGAATACTATATTTTCTGATGATGCTGCCCTGCAAGAAAAGTTAAGTTTTGACAAATTCAGGCAGCAGGTATTACGCGATTATAGCTTTGCTTGCGAAAGCAGAGAAACCAGTCTTATTGGAAGAAAAGAGGTTTTAACCGGCAAGGCCAAATTTGGGATTTTTGGAGATGGCAAAGAAGTAGCCCAGGTTGCAATGGCTCGGTTTTTTAAACCGGGAGATTACCGCGCGGGCTATTACAGAGATCAAACATTTATGTTTGCTAGCGGATTAGCTACTGTTGAACAATATTTTTCGCAATTATTTTCTGATACCGATATTAATAATGATCCTTTTAGCGCAGGCAGACAAATGAATGCCCATTTCGCTACTCGTACAGTTGATGAAAATGGCGAGTGGCTCGACCTTGCCAATATAAAAAACAGTACCAGTGATATGGCTCCCACAGCTTCGCAAATGCCAAGAGCTGTAGGATTGGCAACGGCATCAAAACATTTTAGAAATATTCCGGAGTTAAAAGAATTTACTAATCTTAGTAATAACGGAAATGAAATTTGTTTTTGTACAATAGGAGACGCCTCTACCAGCGAAGGGCATTTTTGGGAGGCAATCAACGCCGTTGGCGTAATGCAGGTACCCTTGGCTGTTTTTATCTGGGACGATGGATACGGTATTTCTGTGCCAACTAAATACCAAACAACAAAAGGCTCTATTTCTGCTGCTTTAAAAGGCTTTCAAAAAAAGCCTGATACCAATGGTGTAGATATTTATCAATTAAAAGGATGGGATTATGCTGGTATGTGCCAGGTGATGGAACCCGCTTTACAAAAAGTTAGAGATACCCACATTCCTGCGGTCTTTCACATCGAAGAATTGACGCAACCACAAGGTCACTCAACTTCAGGTAGCCATGAGCGTTATAAAACACCTCAACGGTTAAGATGGGAAAGGGAATGGGATGCACTTAAGCAAATGAAAATATGGATCCTCGCGAATGAATTGGCAACGGAAGAAGAATTAAATACGATAGAAATTAGTGCCAAGAATTCTGTAAAAGAGAGTAAACAAAGAGCTTGGGAAAAATATATCACGCCGCTTAAGGCTCAGGTAAATCAAGCTCTTGACTTATTAAATGGCTTATCATCAGATGATCCAACTATAAAAACATTAATTCATGATTTAGCTGCCATCAAAGAGCCAATGCGCAGAGATGTAATGAAAACATTAGCAACAGTGCTGGATATAGCTGGTAATGATCCTGCGGCAGCGGCAATAAAAGAATATTACAAAGAACTCGGCGTTAAAAACGCACAGATATACAACTCTTTATTATACAATGAAGGACCTAAATCTGCTTTAAAAGTACAGGTAATAAACCCTTATTATGAAGAAGATGCAAAGGTTGTAAATGGATACGAAGTCTTGAATCATTATTTTGACCTGTTATTTGCCACTAATAAAAAAGTAATCGCTTTTGGAGAAGATCTTGGTTTTATCGGAGATGTAAATCAAGGCTTCAGCGGCTTACAGGAAAAATACGGTGAACAGCGGGTTTTTGATACCGGCATTCGTGAATTAACGATCATGGGTCAGGGTATAGGCTTGGCTTTAAGAGGTTTACGACCAATTGCAGAAATACAATACCTGGATTATTTATTATACGGATTGCAACCATTAAGTGACGATGTTGCTACAATACATTATAGAACAGCAGGCATACAGAGCTGTCCGATGATCGTTCGCACAAGGGGCCATCGTTTAGAAGGTATCTGGCACAGTGGCTCACCAATGGGCATGATCATTAATTCTCTTCGTGGTTTATATGTATGTGTTCCTCGTAACATGGTTCAGGCTGTTGGTATGTATAACACGTTGTTACAGGGAAATGATCCTGCCGTAATGATAGAATGTTTAAATGGTTATCGCTTAAAAGAAAAATTGCCATCTAATTTACTCGCATATACGGTGCCGTTAGGAATTCCGGAAATTGTAAGAGAAGGAACTGATATGACGATCGTTTCTTATGGCTCAACCTTACGCATAGTGTTAGAAGCTGCTGAAGTATTAGAAAAAACCGGTATTCATTGCGAAGTAATAGATGTACAAACTCTTTTACCTTTTGATATCCATCACCAAATAGTAGTATCATTAAAAAAGACCAACCGTATTCTCTTTGTTGATGAAGATGTTCCCGGCGGCGCAGCGGCATATATGTTCAACAAAGTAATGGAAGAACAAGGCGGTTACAAACATTTAGATATCTCTCCAAGAACATTAACTGCAAAAGCACACAGACCAAGTTATGGAAGTGACGGCGATTATTTCAGTAAACCAAATGTTGAAGATGTGCTTAGAGTAATTAAAGAAATGATGGCGGAATAAATACGCTGATCAACAATGCTTAAATTATGAATTTAACGCTGTATCAAATAGACGCCTTTACCAATAAGCTCTTCGGTGGAAATCCTGCAGCAGTCGTTCCTTTAAAAAAATGGCTCGATGATGAATTAATGCTCATGCCCATTGGT
>Ga0207034_1006_pt1 | contig 42782 bp, 36 predicted proteins | sample Alteio_BWMinCont_36_FD_153269 | JGI IMG/M metagenome (GOLD analysis project Ga0207034, IMG submission 153269) | Enriched cells from forest soil in Barre Woods Harvard Forest LTER site, Petersham, Massachusetts, United States -... | ecosystem: Environmental > Terrestrial > Soil > Temperate forest >...
CCGCCTCCTTGTTTCAGTTCGTATTCCTTGCAGGCGGCAGGCAGGTTGATCCGCAGCAGCACCGGGCCAAGAAGGGCGATAACCAGCGCGGATCCAACCGTGCCGAACATATAGGTAACCGCATATGCAATCGGCATCGAATCCAACATCGCCTTGGCCTGTTCAGGCGCTAATCCCAACCGGTTAATGGCATCCGTCGAGAGACCCATCGCGGCGGAGATCGTCTGGGACCCGGAATAGAGGCCCGCCGCATAGCCCAGGTCGTAGCCCGCCATTTTTGCAATTGCTACTGGTACAGCCAGGCAGAAGGCACATTGGACTACTGCAAAAATCGCCTGTGGCAGGCCGTCTTTGGCCACGCCTCGCACAAATTGCGGACCTACACCGTAGCCGACTGCGAACAGGAACATGAGAAACACAAGGGCCTTGAGAGGCTGTGAAACGGTGATGCCGAGTTGTCCAACGAGGACGCCGGCGAGCAAAGTGGCGGTGACCGCTCCCAGTCCGATCCCCTTGAACGTGAACTTGCCGAAGTAGTAGCCGAGGGCGAGAACCAGAAAGATCGCGATCTCCGGATACTGTCGGAGCGTGTCTGCGAACCATGTAAACATTGTTCTTCTCCGCTATCTGTTGAGTTCAAACCTGCTTTTCATCCGAGTGCGTGGCGCAGCGGAGGCGGACTCTTCTCGCCGCACGTCCACCGCTACGCGCACCCTGAAATCAGGAACCAGAATTGCTATGCATGCGCCAGTTCAGGCTTCGGCTTTTGTTCCGCGCCCTTGTTTTTCGCTCCTTTGCTCTTGATCGAAGACAGAAACGACGGCTTGAGCAGCTTCAACCCCAGCCCTGCTTCATAGCCATGAATCTCCTTCACGTCCAGCTTGCGCATGAATTCGATGGTCTCGGCGTTGATCACCTGGCCGGGAACCATAATCGGGAATCCCGGCGGATAAGGGATGACGAAGTTGGCGGAAACCAGCTCTGGTCCGCTCTTGAGGCGCTTGTCGATTTCCGGGCTCGCCAGTTTGACGTGCTCGCATTGTTCTTCCCGGTACGCGCCGAAGAAAGCCGTGCGCATATCCCCTTCGCTTGTACCGCTCTTGGCATTTTCACGGAAACTGTCGTGGAAACAACTGAAGTTGGGTAGATTGGGCACGTCGTGCATGAGCGAACGAACGCGTGCCGCAAATGCTTCCCGTTCCCCGCTGCCACCCTGAGCGAGCCTCTTCTCGATCTTCTGAGAAATCGTCACCAGGACCTTCATCAGCTGAGCGATATCGCTTCGCGTGTTGTTGATGTTGGTCTGCAGCAGCACGCTGTTGCGCGACGTCTTGTTGAGCTGAATGTCGTAGTCGGCGGCCAGCAGGTTTTTGAATTGGGTACCGTCGAATCCAGCCGAACCGCAGACCAGCGTGAGACGAGTCACATCCAGGGCAAATTCATCGTCTTTCAAGGCCTTGACCGCCGTGGTCCAGTTCGCCCCGGGCGTCAAGTAGTCCACGAACCCCGAGTTCCTGAATTCAGTCGGTATCAGGTCATCCGCCCCCAGAACACGGAAATACTTCGAGACCAGCGGATGGGTGTTGACTTCATGCCTCACGTCCAGCGCCAACTGCATCGAACGGTTCACCAGTTCATAGCCTTCGAGCTCCATCTGGCGCCGCGCCACATCGATGGAGGCAATGATCTGAAGATTCGGCGATGTAGACGCATGCGTGAATACCGCCTCGTGGAACTGCTCCTCCACGGTGTGATAGTCCTGGTCCTTCACCAGCACCATCGATCCCTGCCGCAGGCACGACATGGATTTATGCGTCGAGTTGGTCTGATAGACGCGTATGTGCACTTTATCTGGATTCGCCAGCAGGCGGGTCTCCAGAATTCTCTTATTAGCGGGATCAAGATCCTCGCCCAGTTTCTTGGCCTGCTCCTGATACGCAGCGCGATAAGCGGGATCGGCAAACTTCTTTTCGAGGATGGCGGCAGCTCCCATGGCAGTGCGCCGGCGATAGAAGGGGCTCCATCGCGCAAATCCAAACCACGCTTCATCCCACAGGAAGATGAGATCGGGTTTGATGGCGAGGCATTCCTCCATCACCCGCTCGACGTTGTAGATGTGGCCGTCGAAGGTGCAGTTCGTCAGTACCAGCATCCTTGCGCGATCGAGCTTGCCTTCTGCCTTCAAGTCAAGCAGCGCCTTTTTGATGGTCCGCAGTGGGACCGCGCCATACATCGAGTACTGGGTGAGCGGATACGCCTCAACGTAGAGTGGAAGCGCCCCGGTAAGCACCGCTCCATAGTGGTGGGACTTGTGACAATTGCGATCCACCAGCACAATATCGCCCGGGGCCAGCAGCGCCTGCTCCACCATCTTGTTCGATGTCGAAGTGCCGTTAGTCACAAAGAAAACGTGATCTGCCCCGAAGGCGCGGGCAGCGTAGTCCTGCGCTACCTTGATGTTGCCTGTCGGCTCCAGCAGGCTGTCCAATCCGCCCGTGGTCGCGGATGATTCGGCGAGAAACAGGTTCATCCCGTAGAACTCGCCCATGTCGCGTATCCAGTTCGATTTGAATATCGACTTGCCTCTAGCGACGGGCAACGCATGGAAGGTGCCGATCGGCCTTTGCGCGTACACCTGAAGATTGTCGAAATAAGGCGTGGAATACCTGTCCGCGATGCCGTCCAGAATGCTCAAGTGCACTTCCAGCGGCTCCTCAACCTGGTAGAAGATTCTCCGCACACATGCGGCATCAGCACTTCCGGCCGTTTTCTCCACTTCCCGGTCGGAGAGAACGTACATATCCAGTTCCGGCCGGATCAGCTTCAGTGCTTGCGCGAGCGTCAACCCTCGAATCAGCGACGTCGCCTCAATGCCGGTCGCGCTCAAGTACGAAGTCAGGAACTCGCGGAGGAGCGGATTGTTGTGCTGGGACGCCATCGGCACGTCGTCGTAGATGACAACCGCTTCCACACTCCCATTTAGAATCACGGCCAGGATTGCGTCCTCAAAACTGCCCACGAATACCGGTTCGTAGACAAACTTGTCTTGTGGCCTGCGCAGTCTGCGAAGTTCCTGCCCGAGTTCTCTCCACAACGCCTGGCGGGCGGGACTGACAAACAGCACTTCGAAATACGGACGATGCGCGGCTTTCTGTTCTCCCCCCACCGGCAACCGGTCACTCAGGTTGGTGAGACCTTCCTCCTCTTTGTCCCACTCCCCGACATTGGCGCGATAGGAATGGGTGACAATCGCCGTGCTGATGGTGCGGGCCAGCCGCACGGTGCCGGTCGCGTCCCCTGACGTGGCGCGCTCAATCAGAAGATTGAGCAGGGCTGGCCCTGGATAGGCGTAGTAATCCTCCCACTGGCGCAGTTCCTCCAGGCTTTTGACCACACGCGCGCCGTTGGCGTCTCCCGCCACGGCTTGTTTCGCTGACATTTCCCATTCCCTTGCTTGCTGCAAGAGTGTACGCCACCGGTCATATCTCGCTTCGGTTCCGGTGAAGAATCGATCGACTTGGGGAACTGCTGAATTGCTCATAAAAGATGCATCCTTTCCCATGCGTGCACTTCGATTTCCTGGCCCGAGGCCTGACGTGTTATTTTTTCGCCGGTTCCGCCATCTTGATGAAGTTGTACTTGGCGCTGAATAGGAAGCGGGTGTCGTTGGCGCTGGCCCTGTTTTGCTCCACCAGCCAGCCGTACAAAATCTCTGTGCCCACGTTCAGGGATCCGAACGGATTCCAGATAATGTTGGCCGCGCCGTAATTGCTCTGGTGATACGAGGCAGCAGATTCCAGATTCGTGTTCTCGGTCTGGGCGAAACCATACACCGCGGACGAACGAAGTTTCTTCGCCCAATAGTGCTGGTACCCCCCGTAAATCGCCGTGATCGGCACGGCCTCGAGATGCGGGCTCGCGGGGTCTCCGGGCTGGGCATCGATACCCAGGCCCGAAGTATCGTTCACGTATCGTTCCATGCCGGCGCCATACGCTGCCTGATACACAAAAGTGTCTGTGCCAAATAGCTTCTGTGCCCCGGTCAGGTTTATGCCCCATCCAAAAACAGAGCCCGTCTTTCCATCCGGAAGATAGGCCGCCACATCCCGAAAGAGTCCTGACAACTGGATATGGCCTTTCGAAAATTCCTGGCGAAATTTGATGGAGGCATCCGGAGTCGGATTGTTGGGAAGAGCGCTGAATTGGGGTGTGGTGAAGGAAACATCCGAGGACGCTTTCTCGACCGAGAAACTCAAGCTGGATTCTTCGCCGATCGGGAAACTGTATCGCAATTGAGGATTGCGGATGGAAACCTGGCTGTTCGGCCCTTGAAAATCGAGGGTATCCGGCCCGGAATCGGGATCCATGAAATTTGAGAAAGTCTGCCCGAGCAGGCCGTTTTTGACCTGCGCGTAGGCATGCCTCAGACGCGGCGTGGTTGCGTTGGTCCCAAACATGTCCGTCTCGATAAAGAACCGAACGCTCGTCGACTTGACCGGAATCAGGAAGTCCAGATTGAGGCGGGTGGGGCGTACCGAGACCGTGGTATTGTTCACGCTCGAGAGTGTGGGGATGGGAAAAGTGGACGGAATGAAGATGTCAACGTTGCCAGGGGGTTTCAGATCATAGATGAAGTCGGTCTTGAAGTAGCCGCCGATCCGCAACAATGTCTGCGTTCCCGGCAGACGAAAATAGCCGGGATACCGAGGATCCAGAGGCGCGTTGTCCATGCGCGGAGCAGCAATCTGATCCTGGGAGTCGGTCTGATAGCTCGCGGTGGCCGGGTTTACCGGTCGCTTCGGCACGACCTTCAATTCCGCCGCCTGGGCTGCGCCCTCCTCTTGCGCGGTGGCAGTTACAGCCGCCTGCGGAGCACCACTGGGGGTTGTCGTAACCGTAGTCGGAGGACGACCGACAGCGCTTGACAGGTCCAGTATCTGCGCCTGGATGTTTTGCATTTGCGCTTTCATGTCGTCTAGCTGTTTCTGAAGAGCCTGAATTTTGTCTGCGTTCTGGCTGCTGGACTGGGGCTCGAGGTTTTCAGGAATGATCACAGTGAGTGCGAGGAGAAACGCCGAAACCGAAGCTCTAACGAGGGTCATGTTCTTTACCAGGGGTCTCAAAAGGTGAGTCTCTCGTTGCGAAACATACCTCTCGGTCTTGGCAGAAGAAACTAGGAATAAGCCTAGTTGGGAATCTCAAAGTCGCCAGCGGGATGCTTGCAGATCGCGGCCAAAAGCCAAGGCTGCGATCGATCATCTGGACAACGCCTGGCAGGGCCTGCTTGAACACCGCATGAAACACCGGTCCGCCCGCCGGAAATAGGTGACTGGTCGCGCTTTACTGCAATTTCTGCTAGTTCCCGACTCATTCGACTCGGTGATAGGGTCAGTTACCGGTCGATAATACTCATTCCTTTCGACTTCCGCCGCCGGTTGGGGCATTTGCAATGGATCTCATATGTACGTAGTTTGTACGCAGGTTCCGCAAATCGCCAGCACGGGCGCCTTACGCTCGTGCCGAAGCAGTGCTGCCCGCAGCAAAAGGACCTTTCTTCGCGATATCGTCGGTTTGTATTTGCTTCTTTTTGCGGCCTTGTTGTGCTCATGGGGCGGTGTCGCAGCTGCCAGAGTTCCGTCTCCCAAGAATTTGATACTAATAACTGAAGTTGGAAACTCCAATCCCGCAACCCAGTTTCTGACCCCGGAACTCCAGACATTTTTCCGTGGAAGTCCCGACTACCACCTGGCGTCTTACACGGAGAGGATCGATACTTCGGCTCGATCCGATCAGCAGGCGCAGATCGAAGTTTTGGAAGGGCTCATTTACAAGTATCGCAAGCACAAGATAGACGCCATTGTAGCTATGGGGCCGGAACCCATTCGGCTCCTCGCAGCGTCGCCAACGGCTCCAGGTTTTTTCATGTACGACTGGAAGCAATTGAAACGATGGCACGTCCGAGAGGCGCGTCCTCAAGGTGGCATCTTTATGTTTTGGGAGCAGTCGCTTTGGGAAGGTCACCGCCTTTCGATCACGGCCATTGGGTTCGTTGTGACAATCCTTTTTCTTCTGGCCGTTTATGCCTGGTTTAAGACAAGTCAGCTCCAGTTAGCGAAGAATTCTCTGATTAAGCTGAGTGGCATGCTGATTGACTCGGAGGAGAAAGAACGTCGCCGCCTCGCGTCGGAACTGCACGACGATTTCAGTCAGCGGATGGCGCTACTTTCGATTGGTTTGGAGACCGCGGAAGAGATGATTATGCGGGAACCGCACCGAGCATGCCAGAAGATACATGAGCTTATCGATTCAGCCAGTGAGATCGGCGCCGATCTTCACACCGTGTCTCATCGTCTGCACTCTTCCACTTTGGAGCGGCTGGGGCTGGTGCCCGGCGTGAGCTCATTCTGTAGGGAATTTGCCGCGCAGCAAGGCGTCCAGGTTGAGTTCCTTCACGGCAACATCGGGCGAAACATCTCCCCGGACATTGCGCTCTGCCTTTTTCGTATTGTTCAGGAGGCGCTTCGCAACGTGAAGAAACACAGCGGTGCTACTCAAGCTCAGGTTAATTTGAAGGTGGAAGCTAAGACTCTGCATCTCTCAGTTCGCGACCACGGAATTGGCTTCGAAATGAATCTCAACGTTTGCAAGGGCTTGGGTTTGTTAAGCATGGCTGAACGGTGTCGATTGCAGGGTGGACAATTCAAGATCATCTCGAAGCCTCACAAAGGAACGACCGTTGAAGTGCGGTTGCCGCTTCACTCCCAGTCTGAAGAGATGATGCACGTCACAGAAGCACAGAGAAACAATCTCTCCCATAGCGGGAGGAGGTAAACGAGGATGACGACCGACGGTGCTCTCCCCCACGAGGCGGATCACAAAGCTCCTCCCCGCCCACGCTTTCTTATTGCCGATGATCACGCGATTCTCGCCGACACGCTTCGCCTGCTTCTTGAACCGAAGTATGAGGTAGTCGGAGTGATATCCGACGGCCGAGCGCTCGTTGCCGCGGCTGACCAACTTAATCCGGACCTGATCATTGTCGACATCGGAATGCCTCTGCTGAATGGATTGGACGCCGCGCAACGTATCAGGGAACACCTTCCGGAGGTCAAGATCGTCTTCCTGACCATGCAAAACGATCCCAACCTCGCGGCTGCTGCTTCCCAACTCGGAAAAATTGGATTTGTTCTAAAGCAACAGGCCGCCTCGGAATTGCTAACGGCGATCGATTCTTTGTTGCATGGAAAATCGTACATTACCCCGAGGCTCAGAACCGCGGACTGGGTCGAGGTAAAGTCGCGAGCTCGACAATACGCGAAGGAATTAACATCGCGGCAAAAGGACATCGTTCAAATGTCCGCCGAAGGCCGTCAAATAAAAGAAATCGCTGCACATCTCCAACTGAGTCAGAAGACAATCCAGTTTCACAAATACCACATCATGCAACAATACAACCTGAAGAATAATGCCGACCTGGTTTTATTCGCATTTAAACAAGGGCTGATCATGCTTGACGCTGAGATATCGAGCAGTCAGCAACGAGCATAGGACTCTCTTTCCTAGGCGTTTTCCTAGTTGTGACGAAATACAGCTCATCCGTAACATCCCTCCCAGTTGCTCGCGAACGAGTCAGTTTCATCAGACGGGAACGCCCGGCTGGCGATTGTGGGCCAGCACGTCTCGCGGCAGAGAGTCGCAACTGCCTTCTGTCGCCCGCCCATTGAGGATGCAGGCAGGCAAAGCAGGAGCCAAAAAACAACTGTCTTGTTCAAGCTCGAAATACGCGGTTTCTGTTTCATTGGAGAGATTGTGTGAATCGCCCTCGCGTGTTGTTGGCGGATGACCATCGAGCTTTGCTCGAGCGCATGACGGTGCTTTTGAGTTTTTCATACGAAATAGTCGGAGCCGTGAGCAACGGTCAAGAACTGGTGACAGAAGCAATTCGGCTGAACCCGGACGTCATCGTGCTCGACATCACGATGCCGTTGATGGATGGGATCGAAGCAGCGCGTAAATTGCGGGAAATCGGGCTTTCCTCGAGGTTGGTATTTCTGACCATCCACAACGAAGACGAATTTGTCAGAGCGTGTTTAGACGAGGGTGGGCAAGGCTACGTTCTAAAGGCACACATGAAAACACATCTTGTTCGGGCTATTGAGGCGGCCCTGATGGGTCGCACATTCATCTCATCGGCGCACGCCCATCGGACTGATCCAGAAAATCATCCTTTCGCGTGATGCCGGGTTGCCCCAGATGTCCATCGCGCAGCCTTCAACGAAGGCCGCGCTTGCCGCAGCGATTGGCACTTGAACCTCGGAATCTCCGCGCATACAAAGGTTCCCGACGACACGGGAACAGGGTGCTCCTGCCTCGGCACAGAAGCCAAAACCGTCCCTCGACGAGTTTCAAGAACTGAATTGTTGATTTATTTGGAGCGGGAGACCGGGATCGAACCGGCGACATTCAGCTTGGGAATGTGGCGATCAATTGAAAACAAAGAACATGGCGTTCACCCGATCTCGTTCTGGCGATAGAGAATCCGGGAGTTTTTGAAAGCGTCGTTCTCCAGAATTCGAATAGAGCAGAAATGGAGCAGACGGGTTCGCGATACCATGACCTTATGAATTCCGACAAGGAACAACCGACCTCTCTCGATGCCGAGCAGTATGCGGTCTTTGACCGACTGCCCACGGCCGACCTTGCACGGCTTCGGGACCAGGCCAGGAAAGCGGCCGAGGCTATGGCTTCGGATCTGTGCCAGGAATCGAAAACCACGAGGGATGAGGAGTTCGAGGGCCAGTCGTAAGCCTGTTCCTCCCTGCTTCATCACCTCGGCACCTTGAACCTGCGATCCCCATCGCTAGAAATTCCGCATGTCAGAATCCCAGGGCGCTTGATCGGCAAAACCATCCCTGTACAAGGGACATCACCGGCGAGGTTCGCAAGGAATGTTGCAGTGTGTTAGATGTTATGGAATGAATGAAGGGCCAATTAGAATTAGCCGTAAATAAAGTCAGCCAACAATTCATCACCAGAGGATACACCATGAAGAAAGCGTTTTTCCTTACTCTCATATCCGTGATGTTATCAGCGTGTGCGGCACCAATCATCATGCAGAATCCGCAAACGAAAGAAATTGCTCAATGTCAGGCTTCCAGTGGAACAGGTGATTTTGGCTATAAGAATGAACAATGCGCTAAGGCTTACGAAAGCGCAGGTTGGGTTAGATTAAATCCCGATAAGGATACGCCATGAAAGCCAGTTCCGAGCCTGCAGCTCATCTTTTCTCCTACTGTCCTCTTTCAGAGATTTTCTGTTCGCTCGTTCTACAGAACATCTGTTCTCGACAGCCTTTCCGGTGTTAATAAGGTTAGAGTCTGTGTTAAGTAGTGTTACGGCGTGGAGGAATCGTTTTAACCCCCTGCTCCGCATTACGAATTCTTGATGCCCGGTACCTGAAACCACAGATTTTGGCACCTGATACCACGAACCCCGGCACCCGAAAACCCGAAGTACGGCACCTGATACCACGAATCTTCCTCTGCGGTACCTGATACCACGAATCTCTTGACGTGGCACCTAAAACCACGAATATAGGCGGATGGTACCTAAAACTACGAATCCTGATGATCATCTTCTGCCGGTGAAACACAGCACCGGCGACCTTTTCATCTGCGACGTGGCGGATGCGGCGCTCAAGGATCTCATCCCGCAGATGGAGCATCCCTTCTACTCCCTCTCCAAAAAGCCGGATCTGACGATTCGCAAATATGAGCACAATGGAAATTGGCTGGAGATCGTTCCGAGCGTCAAGGGGCTCGCGACGATTTACGACAAGGACATTCTGATTTACTGCATCTCGCAGATTATGGAAAAACTGAAGCGCAAAGAGCCGGTCGGTCCGCGTGTGCGGATTACGAGTTATGACCTGCTGGTCTTCACCAATCGCGGCACGTCGGGCCCGGAATATGACGGGTTGGTCAAAGCCATTGATCGCCTGGCCGGAACCCGCATCACCACCAACATTCGCACAGGCGATGAGGAACAGCGGGAGAGCTTTGGGCTTATAGACGCCGCTGCCATTCGCCGCAAACATGGCCTAGATGGCCGGTTGCTATGGGTCGAGATCAAGCTTTCGGACTGGGTCTTTAACGCTATTCGCGGTCAGGAGGTTCTCACTCTGCATCGGGATTACTTCCGCCTCGGCAAGCCGCTGGAACGCCGGGTTTATGAACTGGCGCGGAAGCATTGTGGCCGGCAAACAACCTGGCAGATCTCAATTGAAACGCTCCTCAAGAAGTCGGGTTCGCAGAGTTCCATCAAGCGATTTCGGCAACATGTGAAAGAGATCGCGCTGCACGATCACTTGCCTGATTATCGGCTCGTTTTCGATGAAGAGGCCGACATGGTCATCTTTTTCAATCGTGACGGTAAGTGGGTGGAGCGTCCCCTGCCCTCGGATGGTGAAACACTCCCTCCCCTGCCCGATGACGCTTATGAGGACGCACGTGCGGCGGCACCAGGCTACGACATTCACGGACTTGAAAGCGAATGGCGCGACTGGTGGGCAAGTTCCGGTAAACCGAAACTCGACAATCCCCCTGCTGCGTTCGTCGGCTTCTGTCGGAGCCGCCACAAGCGGGCCCCGATTCAACGACAGGCTGCGGGCTATGACGACTAGAAGACCACTCTCCGCCTCCGAAATCCACAAGCGCAATAGAAGCCCTTGGAGGCAGGCGTCGGATGTCTCCGCGATCACCCTAGCGCCCGAGACCTCTGCCCTCCTCCTGTGCCAATCTCAACCGGCTGGCGTCGATTTGAGCGGTACCTCCCCGCCCCAACCCATCGAAAAACCTCATAAAATGGCTGCTTTCCGATATCAGACAGACGTCCGAAAGCCTTCCGATATCAACAGGAATTCCACAGGAATCCTGATAGCTTTCCAGTATCCATCAGAATTCCATAGGACGCCAGATGGCCTTCCGAAGCCAGTCAGATAGCCTCTTGAATTCTGAAAGCTTTCTGGTATCCTCCGGCGGCCCGACGATTCGGGGGAAGGGGAGCCATGCCGACGATCGCATTCATATCGCCTAAGGGAGGGGTCGGCAAGACGACCTCGGCCTTTCTCTTCGCAACAACCCTTGCCAAAATCTACGACGTCACAATGATCGACGCGGACCCCAATCATCCGATCCAGACCTGGGCGGCGGGCGGAAACACACCACCCCGCCTCACCATCGTGTCCGATGCCGATGAAGACACGATCATCGAGAGGATTGAGGATGCGGCGTCAAAGACGCCCTTCGTTGTTGTTGATCTCGAAGGCACAGCATCGAAGACGGTGCTCTACGCGATTACGCAAGCGGACTTTGTCGTAATCCCGACCCAGGGGTCGCAGCTTGACGCCAATGAAGCCAGCCGAGCGATCCGCGTCGTGATGCAGAGCGAGAAAGTGACGCAAAAGAGAAAGCCTTACGCGGTCCTGCTGACGCGCACCAACGCGTCGATCCGTACGCGCGGCCTCGCGCATATTCAAAACGGCCTGATCGCCGCCGGCATTCCGGTCCTGCAGACCGAGCTTAACGAGCGCGATGCGTTCAAGGCCGTATTCTCGTTCCGTCAGACACTCGATGGGCTCGACCCAGCGGAGGTTCCCAATCTCGACAAGGCGAAATTGAATGTCATCCAATTCACGCAGGAGGTGTTCGGGCGTCTCGCGGCGGAGGAGGGCGGTAGGAAAGAGGATGAAACAACATCAACCGTAGCCAGTGCCGGTGCCGGATGAGCGAGCGCGTCAATCCCTTCGCGAATGTCCACCAGGACCCGCCGCTCTTCACGACGAAACCGAAAGCCGCAAAGCCGGTCGACGAAGAAACCGTTGCGCGCTTGGCCGAGGAGCACAAATTTCCGAGCCGTCAGGCAGCGAAGCCGCCGAAGACGGAACGCCGCAAGCCACGTATTCACCGGACCGGTCGCAATGTGCAATTCAACGCCAAGGCAACGATGGAAACCATAAACAAGATCTACAAGCTCGCCGATGAACGAGGGGTTCCGCTCGGAGAACTACTCAAGCTTGCCGTAGATGCTTTGGAGAGAGAAGGGGTCTCGCGCTGATTGCGCGGGCAGGGTCACGTCCTCCGACACAACCTCGATGGGGCGCTGTAGGTGATAGTGCCGAAACGCGGATCGCACGAAGTCTTCGTACGATGAACCGGCGCGGTGCTACTGCCAGAACGAAACGGTAGAAGATCACTTATTTTGAATTACTATATTCGGCTCTTGATGCATCGTAGGCCGCTTGAGAGCCTCTTGGTCAGATTCTGCGACGCAGCGAAATTGAATTGTCGCTGACGCCAAAGCAAATCCAGGAACACCGTCTTTTGATGTTTCATGAACTGGAACAAATTTTAACCCTTGCTGTTCGCAAAACGGATAAGCCTCTTCGTATAAATCCGCCAAAGCTTCACCGCCGGACGAATAGCCAGATTTGGTTCTTGCCGACATATAGGTGTCTTTCCCTATGGGCTTAATGCCTGAATAAGCGCACGAACTCAGCAGTGCGCAACCATAGACCAGAAGAATCGTTGAACAGATCGTTTTTATCACTCGCTACTCCCTGGCCTCAGAACCACTCTGAAACCGGATTATGCAGCGGGATTGGCCAGAGTTCAATTGATCGTGTGTTCCGTCGTCCGATCTGCTTGAACAGGCGCTTGATGCTTTGGAGGGGAAGGGGTCTCGCGCTGATTGCGCGAGCAGGGGTCAATCAGCCACTCATGCCCTTAACCATACAATTCGTTTGCCGACCTTACTTAAAAATGGTAATCGCTTCGAAAACCACCAGGAGCGAATTATGCCGCATGACACAACGCCGCACGCCCAACCAATCAGCAATTTAGACGACTATCTCAACTCAAAACCTCGAAGCCTTCTTGCAGTATTTGGTTCTGCAAAAGAAAGTGCCACTGGCTCATCACATCGAATTGCCAATAAGACTGTTGGCATGACAGCGTCAGTTCTCTCCGCACTATCAATTGGTGCATTTGGATCTTTGGCCTCTCAATCAGCGGAAGCTCAGACATACAATTTTAATAGCGGCACATTGACTCATATTAGCAATCCATCAATGGGCGCCTGTACTCCAATAAGTTTCACGGCAACGTACACTCCGGGGCAGGGATCGCCCGTGTTCACACTCTTAGGACTTTCTCTTCCCGTAAACAACGCAAACGCTGACACTGTTACAATCACTAATGGAGCTGTCACATGGTGGAATATTGGATCGGCAATAATCCTGCCAGGTAGCAATACAGTTCAACCAAGTTATGATGTTTCTGTTAGCGCTAATGATAATAGTCCGGGCAGCCAAAGCAGCGGGGTCTATCTTGACGTCTACGCCTCAGCTCAACTGTTAGGGATCTCCGATGGGGTAACTAGCTGCATGTATGCTGGTTATACACCTGGTACGTGGACATCAGCGCCTCCAGCTCCAACTCTCGGGAGCATGGCCTCCAGCACCCCACCTAATAATCCGTTCGCTAACCTATACGCTGGCACTCCAAACTGCCCATGCAACATATCGACGGGTCCTAATTCAATAGGGCAAGCAAGCGCCGGTGATCCTGTAAACGTTGCTACTGGGAACGTCTTCACCAGTGTCGTCGATTACACAACGGCCGGACAGAATCCTCTCGCCCTCATACGTTATTACAATAGCCTGAGCACAACAGTTGGTGCCGCAACAAATTCCAATCTAGGCGTTAATTGGCGCACCAATTTCGATAGAACACTCAGCTTCACGCCCGCGACTGGAACCCCCACATCCATTCAGGCTTTCCGTCCTGATGGACAAGGAGTCAATTTCACAGCAAGCGGTAGCTCTTGGGTCACAGACACTGATATGGATTTCAGCCTCACTCAAAACGGCACGACCTGGACACTAAGAGGTCCCGATAATACCGTTGAGACCTACAATTCAGCCGGCAAAGTCACAACGATCGTTGAGCAAAACGGCTATACACAAAATCTGGTCTACGGTACGGGCGGCAATCTCTCGACGGTGACGGACTCCTATAGCCGTACGCTCACATTTACACCGAACAGCAACGGGCTGATCCAGTCTGTGACAACACCTGATGCAGAGAGCTTTACTTATGGCTATACGGTTGGTTCTGGTTCAACCGCCAACCGCCTTACATCCGTTACGTATTCAACAACTCCATCCACCAGCCAGACCTATCTCTATCAGAATGCGTCCTATCCATTCGCCATGACTGGAATCATGGATGAGAACAACAACCAGTATGCAACTTGGACTTATGATGGCTCGGGGCGCGGTCAGACCAGTCAACGTGGCAGTGGCGCTAATCTTACGACCTTCGCCTACAACAGTAACGGCACCACGACGGTTACCAACCCCTTCGGTGTTGCCGACACATATACGTTCACAACCTTTCAGGGCATCCCAAAGGTGACGGGGATCAGTCGTGCCGCAACTTCAACCACCGCCGCAGCCACAAGAACGTTCGGCTATGACAGCAATGGCTACTTGAATAGTGAAACTGATTGGAATGGCAACGACACAACCCTCGTCAACAACACGCAAGGCAATCCGACGACTGTCAATTACGCCGTAGGATCGGCTGTTACCTTTACAAAGACGATTAGCTACGACCCGACCTTTATCCGACTTCCCCATCAGATAGTTACGCCGGGTCTGACGAGCACCTTTGCCTACGACACTTTGGGTAATCCGCTCACCCGTACCGATCTCGATACAACCACGAACACGGTGCCCTACAGTACCAATGGGCAATCTCGGGTCACGACCTTCACTTGGTCAACAACCGGCCAGGAGACCTCGATCAAGCTGCCAAGAACGGATGTGACCGCCAAGACAACATTCGGATATGACACAACGGGCGCTCTCACCAGCGTCACCGACGCTCTTAGCCATCAGACCAAGATTACAGCCCACACCGGCGGGGGACTGCCCTTGACCGTTGTCGATCCCAATAGTGTCACGACGACCCTAACGTATGACGCACGGCTCAATCTGCACACTCAAACAATCGATACCGCTGGCGGCAACTACACCACCACCTGGAATTGGGACCCCGCGCAATTTGTAGGGAGTGTTGTGAAGCCGGATGGTTCAACACTGACCTTTGGACATGATACGGCTCACCGTCTCACGTCGGTCACGGATCTTTTGAGCAACAACATTACCTACACACTCGATGCACTTGGCGACAAAACCCTTGTTCAGTTCAAAAACAATACCAACCTCGTTACAGCATCACATTCAGCTGACTTTGATGCTCTCGGGCGCATCACTAGCGACATCGGTGGCATGAACCAGACCACTACTTTCACTTACGACCCCCAAGGCAATAATCTTACGATTACCCCTCCATCACCTTCAGGTGAGATTACCCAGACGTTCGATGCTCTCAATCGTCTCGCAACCCGTGTCGATCCAACTCCGGGCGGCACGACCATCATTGGCTATGATGCTCACAACCGGATACTGAGCGTCGAAGATGCGAACGCCCACACCACCACAAATGTCTTTGATGGCTTTGGTGAGAGAACGCAGACAGCGAGCCCCGACAGTGGAACGACCGTTTATCACTACGATCTCGACAGCAATCTTTCTCAAGAAGTGCTGCCGGGCAGCCTTACAGCGACATACACCTTTGACGCCGTCGATCGTGCAAAGACCGTTAAATACACAGGTGACTCTACTCTCAACGTCACCAACACCTATGACCAAACAGGTCATGGCTTTGGAGTAGGGCATCTCACAAGTTCCACGGATCAAATCGGTAGCTTGAGTTTCACGTTTGACGAACGAGGCAACAGAACCGTCGAAACTCGGACTCCTTCGGGCGTCACGGGATTCACGACAACGTATGGCTATGATGCTGCGAGCAATATCGCTTCGATCACGTATCCGTCCACGACGCTTGTTCAGTATGGGCGCGATACAATGGGCAAAGTCACATCTGTGACGGCCAAACCCCCTGGCGCCTCATCAGCCACGAACATAGCGACATCCATTGGCTACGAACCTTTCGGACCTGTCTCAAGCCTTACGTATGGTAACGGCATCACGGGCACGTACGCCTTTGATCTTGATTACAGAGCTACCACTCGGTTGGATAGAGGTTCAGCCACGGTCTCAAGCCTGGCCTACGGCTACTTTACTAATAATAGTGTTCAAACCATTACGGACTCTGTCCATGCTGCCAACACACAAACGCTTGGCTACGATTCAATGGATCACCTCATCACGGCCACGAGTGGCACAGGGGGCTACGGCACTTTTGGCTTTACCTGGGATGGCGTCAGCAACCTCAAGACCCAAACGGTCAATGGCACGGCAACAACACTCAATCTCGTAACCGGTACCAACCAGTTGAGTACCCTCGTGACGGGCTCATCCACGGAAACGGTCGCCACAACGTCTGAAGGCAATATCAGTTCGTTAAAAGTTGGTTCAACAACCGTCCAGACCTTTTCCTACAATAAAGCCAATGAGCTTGCGAGTGCATCGAACGGCTCATCCTCAGCCACATACGCTTACGATCTCTTTGGCCGCAGGGCCAAGGGTGTCGGTACAGTCTCCGGCACGGCCTATTATGAATACGATCCGCAGAATAACCTGCTTGAGAACCGTGACAACACAGGTGTCACGCGAGCGGATTACATCTACCTCGAACCACAATCAGGCCCCGGTGCTACCCCCCTCGGTACATATCAGCCGAGCACCGCGAAGATCTATTATCTTCACACCGACAGGCTCGGCACGCCTCAGACGGCCACAGACTCGACTGGGATCGTTCAGTGGACAACAACCTATCAGCCATTTGGTAAGACAGGCACCATCACGGGCAGTGTTGTTCAACAGCTTCGTCTACCGGGACAAGAATACGATACCGACAGCGGCCTCAACCACAACGGCTTTCGTGATTACGCTGCTGGTCTGACCCGGTACGTCCAAACCGATCCAATCGGATTGGGTGGTGGCATGAATACCTATCAATACGCCGGAGGAAATCCGTTTAAGAATATCGATCCAAGGGGATTGGACTTTGATACCTCATGTCCTGGAAGAACTAAACTTGTTTGCTGGCCTCGGACACCAGAGGTAGCAAAAGATCCGTCTATTCCGCCCTTTTTCTATCAGCCAGGATATAATTTCGGGGGTCTTGGCCGTGCTCCACAATGGCCAAACGATCCATCATCGCCGGAAGTGAAATGGGGAAGGTATGATTGCTTATATCAAAATGGTCATACATGTTCGTTTGTTGGCCCCGGAAATGGCGATAATCTTTATGGGGTACAAACCACTGGAACAAGCCATGGTCCAGAGCCATATTGTCCTGTCCCATTCGAGGTAGACCCACTACATCCATCACCAGATATTGACCCATCATTTTACGATGCGTTAAAGAAGAACTATCAAAGTGTTCCCAAGCCCACGAATGGGTTATAAAATGTCTTGGCAAAAACTATTGTGAGTTTAGCGGTGATAAATATGAAGAATCGTTGGCTGTTCCTGGTTTCAATAGTTCTGCTTGCAGCTTGTTCAAACACACAAGTTACCAATGAAGCTCTCAATAAAACACGTGTTGAAATGCAGATAGTAGATACTAACCGGCCGTTGTCAAAAGAAGATGTTGACCTACTTCAAAAACAAGCAGCACAAGGATCAGGAGCTTCAGCTTACAAGTTGAGCATGTATTATATGACAACTAAACAAAATGCGGCCGAACACCGATATTGGCTGATTGTGTCGGCCGAAAATGGCTTCCCAATTGGAATGTACAGCCTTGGCATTTGTTTACGTAATGGAGTATTTAAAAGTAATGATAAAGAAATAGATAGAATTCGAGGACAGTTTTGGATTGAACGTGCAAGAGACGCAGGGTATGAGGTCGCAACGCATTGAATGGAGCAATTAGGTCATGAGCATCGATTTTGAATCATGATAACATCGTCCTTCCCCAGTACCTCCACGTACGGTGGACCCGTCTGGGGCAATAATGCCAGAGGCAAAACTCGCGATTACTAGGGAGGAGTTGTGACAATTACAATGTCTCCCATCCGTAAGCTTCCGTTGAAGTTTCTCTTAACGTCTCTCGCATCACTCCTGATCGTTTGCGGGATAGAAATCCTGTGGATGCCCACCTCGTTTATTCCGACCCTAACACATCTATATTGTTATGTTCTTATTGCGACGAGTATTGCCTGTGGTTATGCTGCGTGGCATGGAAATGAGGCATTCGAGGACAAAACCTTGAGGGTACTGTTGGTTATGTTCTATAGCGCCGTGTCTTCGTTCCTAGTTATGTTTGTCGCATTAGGAATTACCGTGAATATTAGAGGAGAATAGGGCGGTGCGGCGTTAGATGACAATTTGGATTTTGTCGCGGTATGACGCATGCTGGGCATTGGTTTAAAATATCACCCCGATAGCCCCCTGGTATCCGACAGTCAAAACCTTTGGCCAACCCGAACCTTTTCGAGTGGGGCCTGTTATTGTTGTAGGCACTGCACTTGACGCGCTTCATCAAAGTACGCGGCTGACCATCCTTCTGGCATGTCGTAGAGCCCGCGCCGATGCTGCCGACGTGGGCGGTCCTGATCCTCAATACTCGCTCGGCAAATGGATTACGTTGTTGGTGAAATAGAGCTTGATCTCATCGATTGGAAAATCGGTGTACTCGATGTGTTGCGTGTAGACGATGTTGTCGTTGCCGTCGTCGCAAACGACGCTCGCAGTTCGATCAGCATTGACCTTCAGACTCCAGACCTGGAAGTTTTCGGCTGAAACATTCTTTTCGTGACGCTGACAGATCGCGATTATATCCAGCAGCCAATACGCCCCACCTTCGTCGGCGACAAATTTTGCGCCATCGGTGAAGAGCACATTTCGGTTGATACCGTGCCGGTACCAGTTTTCTGAGCCGGTGAACTGCCTGAGACTGAGTTCTGTGAGTTTCGAAGTGTTCGTCATCGTGTTCCTCTTTCCTTTGAAGTGACCCCCACGGCGGGGGCGAGAGAGGGCACGAAATGCCGTAGCAGAAGAGCGCAGCAGTCATAGGATTTTTTGGGGACCGTGACCGTTAGGGGAGGGGGGAGCGAAAATCCGTCATTGACGGCAAGCGGCGACGGCTACAGTGCCATTTGCCCGCCGTTATTGGGGCAGTAGGAAAGAGGAATGGTCGCGATCTTTGAACAAGAAACCAGGACATTCGAGCCAGGTCTGTCCGGGCAGGTGGCGTTAAGGGAAATCAGGGCGCCTCTGGACCGATTGATGCTTGCGGCCATTAAGAAAAAACAGTATAGTTTTTCTTAATCGTTTGGGCGGGATAAACCATGCAAACCATGCACGATCAGATAGTTGCGAGGATTGGACGTCTGGGAGAAGGAAAAGTCTTTTCAGCGAAGGACTTCCTGGACATTGCCAGTCGCACGACTATCGACGTAACTCTCGCCAGCCTGACCATGAGTGGAAACATCCGGCGCATCCGACGCGGGCTTTATGACGTGCCGAAGGTCAACCCGGCGCTCGGCGGGAAATTGAGCCCGGATATTGACGAGGCTGCGCGCGCCATTGCCAGACGGCAACGATGGAAGATTGTGCCGGAAGGGGCATGGGCGGCAAATCTCCTTGGCCTGTCCACCCAAGTGCCGTCCAAGATCACTTATCTGACCGATGGCCCGAACAACGAGGTGCCAATCGGACGCCGCACGATCCATTTCAAGCATGCGCGCCCCAAAGCTATGGCAGGACCAGAGGGCAAGATTGCGCTCGTGGTTCAGGCGCTTCGGCATCTTGGGAAGGACGGAGTAGGGGCACGCGAGATCAAAACGTTGCGTACGGCGTTGACACCGGCGGAACAGCGCAAGCTCGTGAAGGACACGCGCTTCGGCGTAGACTGGATTTACGACGTCGCCAATCGAATTGGGGGGACAGAGGCTTGAACAGCATCGCCCGGATGCCTGCGACCGCGCGCGCGGACCTGTTCACCGAAACGGCGGACCGCAGGGCTTTATCCGAAGCCATTATTGAGAAGGATTTCTGGGTTTGCTGGGTATTGAAGCAGCTCTTCTCGATTGAGGCCCTGTCGGGCCGGCTCCTCTTCAAAGGCGGGACATCGCTTTCGAAAATCTTTCACGCGATAAACCGGTTTTCGGAAGACATCGATCTGGCCGTGGACTACGTGGCTCTTGGCTTCACGGGAGAACGCGACCCAAGGCGGGAAGATCTTTCTAAAACAAAACGCGCAGCGATCCTCGACGACATGATGGTCGCCTGCCGCCGCTATATCGCCGGCGAATTCCTGGACGCCCTCAGGGCACGCTGCCGGGAAGTCCTCGAAAAGGATGACACGTGGAGCCTTGAAGTCAGCGCGCAAGATCCGAATGTGGTGAGATTTCGTTACCCTACCGCCAGCGCCAAGGCCCTTCCTTACGTTTTCCCCCAGGTGGTACTTGAACTGGGAACCCATGCGGAATTCGTGCCGCACGATCGATTTACAATCCGCTCGTTTGCAGCTGAGGAATTCCCAAACGTCATTGCCGACGGCGACGTCACTGTTGTGGCGCTGCTGGCAAAGCGGACATTCTGGGAAAAAGCCACAATTCTTCATGCGGAATACTATCGCCCGGCTGACAAGATTTTCCCGGACCGCTATTCCCGGCACTACTATGACGTTTCCATGCTCGCTCAAGGGCCAATCCGCGCCGAGGCTCTGTCTGACATGGAACTTCTCGCGCAGGTTGTGAGGCACAAAGAGACGTTCTATCCTTCCGGCTGGGCTCGCTACGATCTGGCGCGTCCCGGGAATCTACGCCTCGTGCCAAGGGAGGAGCGTCTCGCAGCATTGGAGCGGGATTACAGAAATATGGGTGTGATGATTTTTGGGGAACCGCCTGCATTTGACAACATCATGGGAACACTGGCGGGCCTTGAACAGGATATAAACGGGGACCAGCACTGACGGAAATTGGGTAGTGGCGGACAGGGATGAAAAAGGGTTAAAAGCTTGAATTCCGGACAAACCAAGATGGCCGCATGAACAAGAAAGATCTCAGCGAACGCGATATCTGTTCCAAGTTCATTGGTCCCGCCGTGAAGGGTGCGGGCTGGGATGGCATGATGCAGATCCGCGAGGAGGTCGCCTTCAAAAATGCGTAACGAATTGCCAAAAGGATGGGTGAGGACGACGCTCGGCGAGGTTTGTGCGATGAACCCGCGGATGCCGTTCGATGATCCTATGCCTGAACATACTGAAGTCAGCTTTGTACCTATGGCTGCCGTCGAGGAAGAAAGCGGCCGTCTCGATTCTTCACAGATCCGAACTTTGGGGTCTGTGCGAAGAGGCTACACTCCGTTTAGTGAAAATGACGTAATCTTTGCCAAAATAACTCCGTGCATGGAGAACGGGAAGATTGCATTGGCCACAGGGCTAAAGAACGGCGTTGGTTATGGTTCGACGGAATTCTTTGTCTTCCGACCATACGAAGGCTTGTTGCCTCGATTTGTTCTTCATTTTCTGCTCCAACCGTCGTTTCGGGAAACCGCCGCTCGCCAGATGTCTGGCGCTAGCGGCCAAAAGCGCGTGCCGGCAAACTATCTTTTCACCCACGAGTTCTCACTTCCCCCGACCCGTGAGCAAGAACGAATTCTCGCCAAGCTAGATGCAGCTCTTTCCAGCTTGGAACGAGCGGAAGCTGCAGCGCGCAGGGCACAAGAACGAGTGAAACGTTACCGCGCTGCGGTTTTGCACGCCGCCGTCACGGGCGAACTCACTCGGGGCTGGCGCGACGCTTATTGGAAGAACAAGAAGGACAAGGTCGAAACCGGCAATGCTCAGCTGCAGGGTCTTCTGGCAACTCGACGCGAGCATTGGGAAGAATCTGAGTCGGAGCGCCGCCGCTTCGCCGGGAAAAAGTTGACTGATGATCGCTGGAAAGTCGGTTACCCAACACCTACACCCCCCACGGTTGACTTACCCGAGCTGCCTGACGCATGGACTTGGATAAGCATTGATCAGTTGGCGAGTGCCGTGACAAGCGGTTCGCGTGGTTGGAAGGATTACTACTCACCTGATGGTCCACTCTTCATCCGTTCTCAGGATATTCGCTCTGACAAACTAGACTTGGCCGAAGTTGCACATGTCCGCCCCCCGCAGGCTTCCGAGGGACGGCGTACGCAGATAAAGTTGGGCGACCTTCTTGTGACAATAACGGGCGCAAACGTCGGGAGAGCCGCAGTCGTCGAAACTGAGTTGAGTGAAGCTTATGTAAGTCAACATGTTGGATTGATTCGGTTTGTTGATACGCGTCCGGTCCAAATTGCACACATCTACATCACTTCTCCAGAAGATGGACGAAAGCGCTTGCTTGCGTCGGCCTATGGCGCGGGGAAGCCTGGTCTGAATCTGACGAATTTGCGTGAGCTTTCAATCCCCCTGCCGCCTTTCGCCGAGCAAATAGAAATTGTACGTGAAGTGCAGGGCCGCTTGTCTGCAGCGGATCGGCTCGATACTGCTCTACAGCAGCAGCTAGAGCGCGCGAGGGCGACCCGTGAGTCACTTTTGCGCGAGGCGTTCGCTGGGCGACTCGTCACGCAAGACTCGAATGACGAATCCGCATCACTTTTGCTCGAACGCATTCGTGCCACCCGCGAGGCTCAATCCGAGAAAATGAAAGGAAGACGAATGTCAAAATCTAAGGTCAAAGCGAAGACATCCGGACGGCGGGACTTGTTTTCGGTCCTCAAGGAAAACGATGGCCCGATGACGCCGGAACAGCTCTTTCTTGCGGCCGGCTTCAAACCTCCGCAGGTAGACCAGTTTTATCGCGAACTAACGTTGCTGCGCGACAAGATACGAGAGCAGAAACCGATCGCTTCCCAAGCGAAGTCTTGGCCCTTGCGCGCGCATGTTTTCCTCCAACTTAAATCGGGAGCCGAGAAATGAGAATCGACCGACTCGTACTTCCGGACTACAGAAATCTGGTCGATTTTGAAGTAGATTTTGACGAGACAAGCAACCGTCAGGTTGTAGTCGGCCGAAATGGTGTTGGGAAGTCTAATCTCCTTGAGGCCCTGACATGGATATTTCGCGATCTCGATTTAGAAGAAGATTCTAATTTCGCCTACGAAATTGAATACTCTTGCAATAGGCACTTCGTGAAGGTGCAGTCGATCCAGATCAACATAAAGGAATGTAAAGGGAATACAAATATTCTTCCACAATTTAGGCGTCAGTATTGGCTCGCACCCGAATCGGAGAGTGTCAGAATCAATCTGGGAGCGCCGCGACCTTACGAGCAAATTTCGGAAAGCGACTTTTTTCGGAGAAATCGCCCCACAAATCAGCAGCCCAACCCGGATCGCATTCTGCCCCTTTACGTATTTGGTTATTACTCCGGAGTAATTCCACGGTTTGCGAAAATCTTCGAGAAGCACGAGGAGAAGTATTACAAGGAACAGGTCGCGGGGGAGGAAGCTCCTCTCCGCTCCGTGTTTCAGGCCAAAGCAAATCACAGCCAGTTTGCGCTTCTAGCTTTCTATGCAACGCGTGACTCTGCTGCACAGAAGTTCTTGGAAAACGAGTTTCGTATCCTGGGCTTTGACTCCGCGCTCTTTTCGCTAAGAGAACCGTACTGGCGGCAGGCCAAACCTGTCAAAGGTCGGGGAAACACCGGCGATCCCAGGTTCTGGTTCGCTGGCGGCAAGGTGGCACCGTTCTTAGATTCTCTGTTTGCCAACTCTTTTGCCCCCATGAGCGGAGACGAGCGCATCCGGATTTCCATTGGGCAGGAGAAGACAAAAGAGCGGCGATACTGCTTCCTGCCCGACCAGACGTCGTTGCAAGCTATCGCAGAAGGGTTGAGCAATAAGGAATTCTTCGCAAGGCTTGAAAGCCTTGTCTTCAGCGACTTGGTAGATGGTAGCGGTGCGGATGTGCGGATTTGGATTCGACTCAAGGGTTGCAAAGTCCCAGCGACATTTCAAGATCTAGCTGAAGGTGAGCGCCAGTTGTTGACGGTTCTTGGATTGATGCGCTTCACGGCTGAGAAGGAAGCTCTGTTTCTTCTCGATGAACCTGACACCCATTTGAATCCTGCGTGGTGCTTGGACTATCTCGATAATCTGCGGAAGTATGGTGCAGAACCACCGAACAGCCAGATCATAATGACAACACATAGCCCTCTAACATTTGCTGGCATGGATAAGAACGAAGTGGTTGTTATGGAGCGGGGAACAGACGGAAGAATTTTCGCCGAGCACCCCACTACTGCACCGAAAGGTATGGGGTTCGCGGCTATCCTAACCAGCGACTTCTTCGGATTGCGGTCCACACTTGATAAGGAGACACTTAAGAAGATTGATGACAAGCGCGAGTTGGCTTTGAAGCACGACAAATCCGATAATGACCGAAAGAAACTGGCGGAAATGAACGATGAGCTTGGCAAGTTGGACTTCTCACACACGGTCCGAGACCCCTTATATGAAGAATTCATCCGCGCGATCACTGCTGCAACTAACGAAGACCCGGCGCTGAACAAACCAGCCCCGCGATCGGACATGTGGCGGAAGCGCCAGGAAATTGCGAAGGACATTGCGGAGCAATTGCTAAAGCTCAAGGCAAAGCCATGAGACCAATCGACCATCAGCACCTCCGAAGGGTTGCCGATCTCGCGCCTCTAAATGCATCGAATGTTGCCATTGCTGAATTAGCTCCTGGCGACCGCGGTACATTCGTTGACCAGCATGCGGCCGAGTGCAGTGCACTTCGGAACCCACTTTGGGGAATCGGGAACATGAAATGCTGGTATTCCGAAGCTTCCCTTCAGGAATGCGAAGGGCAGGTTGAGCACTACAGACCAAAGAAAAGACTCCACGGAGCGGGTCACGACGGATATTGGTGGAGAGCTTTCGATTGGAGGAATCTCAGATTGGCACATCCAACAGTGAATCGGCGAAAAACTGACTACCTAACAGGGAAGCTTGTCGGAAAGGGGTCATATTTTCCGCTTCGTCACGAGTCTCGCCGCGCCCAGATTAGCACAGAAGAAGGAAATGAAGAGCCGATTTTGCTTGACCCTGTGGTTCCTGCGGACACCCTGTTGTTATGCTTCTCTGAGGAATCTGGCGCACCCTGTCCGAGATACACCAAAGAAAAAAATGAATGGCTTCATCAGCGAGCCGAGGAATCCATCGACTATTATCATCTCGATGAGGCTAGCTGGAATGTCAAACGCGCCGATTTGATGGCCGAGGTCAAAAAGCTTTGCGAGCAGCTTGAATACCTTGCTGTTCAGGAGCCAAGGGATGAAGCGGCCTACAGTGCGAAGATTGGCGAGATCGTAGCCTACATCAGTCCCTTCGCTGAGTTCTCATCGGCGTGTCTTCAGATAGTTCACGAAAAGGGGCTCTTGGAGCATTTTGCCCCCGGCTTGGCATGAATAGGCGTAATCCAATGAACTCAAGACAGTCATCAGCTCTCGTCCAAAGGGTCTGGAACTACGCTCATGTCCTCAAGGATGATGGGCTGGCCTTTATGGATTACACGGAGCAAATTACTTATCTTCTTTTCTTAAAAATGAACTGGGAACAGCGGAAACCTGGAGTGAGTGACATTCCCACTCGATACACCTGGGGTGCATTGAAAGCCTTCACTGACAATAAGAAGCGCTTGGATCGGTACCATCAGGGGTTGCGCAAGCTGAGTGAACTTCCGGGCTTGATAGGTCTGATCTTTACCAAGCCTCAGAGCAAGATAAGCGATCCGGCCAAACTTCACCTTCTTATCCAAATGATTGACAGCGAAGAGTGGTCCACACTCGACGTCGACGTGAAGGGTGAGGTCTATGAAGGGCTGCTTGCCAAGAACGCGGATGATGTTCGAGGCGGAGCGGGACAATACTTCACGCCTAGACCGGTGATCCGCGCAATCGTTGAGGTTATGCGTCCTGAACCACTTATGCGGATTTCTGATCCGGCATGCGGCACCGGCGGTTTTTTGTTGGCCGCGTTTGAGTATCTGAAGGACCGGACAGCGAATGCCAAGGAGGCGGCGTTTCTCCTAACACGGACGTTGCATGGCGTTGATCTCGTGCCGAACGTTGCACGCTTGTGTGCGATGAACTTGTTTCTTCATGGGATCGGTGCAGACCACGAGCACCCCGTTATCTCGATTTCTGACAGCCTGGAAACGAAGGCTGAGCCTGTGGATATGGTTCTAACGAATCCGCCATTCGGGAAAAAGAGCAGCTTCACTATCATTGGCGCCGACGGAAAGAATCAGACTGACAAGATTTCGTACGAACGAGAAGATTTCTGGGCTACTACAAGCAACAAGCAACTCAACTTCGTCCAGCACGTTTATTCGATGCTCAAGAAATCCGGACGTGCAGCGGTCGTCGTGCCCGATAATGTGCTATTTGAAGGCGGTGCCGGCGAAAAGATTCGCAGAGCCTTACTCCAGCAATGCGAAGTGCACACCCTGTTACGCCTTCCAACGGGCATTTGGTACTCACCCGGCGTGAAGGCAAATGTCCTTTTCTTCGATAGAAAGCCCGCAGGGAAAACTGCAGCAACAAGAGAGGTGTGGGTGTATGATCTGCGCTCAAACCAAAGCTTCTCGCTCAGGCAGAATCCGATCATTTCTGAGGATCTGGTGGACTTCGTTCAATGCTATCGTGCTGATGATCGTACCAAGCGAAAGGAAACCGAGCGCTTTCGACGATTCAAATACTCAGAAATCGTCGCCCGTGACAAGGCGAATCTCGACATCCAGTGGCAGGGCGAAACAACGGGGAGCGGCCAGAGTGAGACCCCGCAGGCTCTGATGAAAGAGATTTTGAAAGACCTAGAGGAAGCAATGATGGAATTTGCCACTGCTGAGGCCGATATCAACCGCTAGCTCGGGTCGGATCGTCAGTGAAGCTTAGCAATGGTGTCGCCTATATCAGGTGGCAAATGCGGCGCCGCAAACGCGACGTTGCGGAACAATTCCAACGAGAAATTCGGAGATTGCTACCGTACCGTGCACGACTATTATCTGCCCAGGAAAGGGGCTCGTGGTGATTCAGAATCTTTCGCCATTTGTCCCGGAACTGATTGCCGTGGCTGCTGCAACTGCTGAAGCTGACGTGCAGTGACCCTGTGCCTTTGAGCGTCGGAATTCTCATCATCGGATCGCTGCTGTGGGACAACAGACGCCAGGTATGGCTCTACGGACCGTCAACGCTCTGCGTCAAATAGTGTAAAGAAAGCTCGCCATTTAGCCGTGAAGATCACAAGTGAACGTGTCGGCTCGATCCGGTAATTAGGGAACCACTCCGCGATTTAAGGACCAATCCCGGGCTCACTCTTTAGGCAGGGCAGCCAGTCCACTATTAAGGGAAAACGACAGAAAACGACAAAAATAGCATAGTCCTCTGCTTGACTTTCCTAACTCGATAAAATACATTTTCGTGTTAGCCTTCTTGATATATTGGAATACGTTCAAGTCGCTAGTGATTCTGAACTGCGCCGGGTCTTATTCCTAAGACTCGAAAGAACATGGGATGTATCTTGACGCTAGTTTCCAATCCAATAGTGTCTGCCACGATAGTTGACGGCCCCTCATGAGCCCATTGATAGGACTCGAAAGCCTCAGTCTTCAATCCTACGATTCCGGTTATGTAGAAGATGTGCATCGCAGAGCACAGGAAGTTGCTCCAAGAGATGACAGCATCGACAACACCTCGGGCCTGGGTAGAAAGCAGGTCGGAGGGCCGGGATCTGGGGTCATTGATACTGTACGTTAGACAAAATTCTTCGACGAAATCCCTTGTGATGGACTTCAGCCGAAACGTGTTCGGTTGCTGCTTCAATAGAGCAGCGAAGTCTATGAGGCACGGATAGTCACTAATCCATTCATCCTGCAGACTTCTCATCCGATTCTTGGAGTAGAGGCTCTCGCCCGTAAAGATCATTTCTCGCGTCAGGGTGGGTTTACCAGCGGCAAGTTCGACGACGTTATTGAAGAATTCAATGAGGTCACGGGGCCGCATTAGTGTGCGATCAATCAAATAACTGGCTGCATCGTTATTGATCTCTATCTTCTTCGGAAGAATCTCACTGTAACCGACCGGTTTCTTGGTATATGTTTGGCGCACCAGATAGTTAACCCTTTTGTCCAGGAGAGTCAGTAACTGCTCGCGAGGCCAGCGCAATGACAGATAGAGGCTCCGATACTTCTCCTCCTGAAAACCCGGGTCACGCGTAAACCGAAAGACTCGTTCGATTAGGTCCGTGCGAAGAGCAGCAACAATTTTTACATTGCGTACCTGAAGAAAGTCTCTGATTGTTTCAATCAAACTGCGTATTAGAAGGTAGCGGAAACCGTCATCGACCCAGTTTTCATCGAGCCTATCGATGCAGATATAGAATTGCTGTTTTTCGTCCGCGAAGACGTTTTCATTGAGGAAGGTGAGTACGTCCGTTAGTTCCCGCATTTGAATAGCGTTGATAACAGACTTCCCGCGTTGAACTACATCCGTCTTCTGCTCATCCGTCAGCTTCGTAGCTGTGCCTGCACCAAATTCGATGGAAGGAAACTTGCCCTTGACGCTGGCTTCGAGGTCTTTCTCGATCTTGTGTGTAATTTCCCTGATACGATACTCGGTGTCCTCCCAGAAATGATCCCCCCATTGGAGCAGATATTTGACCGCGCGCTCCTTATGAGGATCTCGGAAGAGCAAACTCTTGATGTTATCTATAAAACTTGTCGTCTCAGTCTTGGTCTTTAGGTCATATCGATTTCTCAGAAGCTCAACAGTGAACACATGCCGCCACAGGAGCTTGAAAAAAAGGTCAAGTTTAACGCCGGCCTCCAGAAAGAACTGGAGAATAGTGGAATTTGTCAGATAGTTGAACGATAACGTTTCTGGGTTAATAATTATGGAGTGTGTTTGCGCGACCACCTTGCTCAGAAGCGCACTCTTACCTGCTCCTGTTCTTCCTAGAATGATTCGACGACGGTCCGAACAATCAAGAAGGGGCTCGAGATCACCGTTGTCCACGAAGCATTCGGTCAAGAATGTACTATCTTCCTCGGCTGCGGCAGCACCTATCGAGGCGTGCTTGCGGAACATGAACTTATCTGGCGAAGGCATGGCAAACTCGGATCTCCGTGTCTACTATACGGCATCGTTTGAGTGCTCCGTCGGAAATCATTCTGCGTCTTCATTGTTGAGTCCCATAAGAGAGGTCATGGGCAACTGCTTCGCGCGGCTGCGCTCTTTTGAAGGCGCGGACTTTCTCCGTCGAGACAAAGCGGCGATCGAGGGAGATTTTAGGATGCAGACCGTTGCTAATAGGAAACTTTGAACGTCGGGCTGTCTTTGGGGTCAGAGTCGCGCTTGTCGTAGAGGCGCGTTGTCGAGATGTTCGCGTGGCCCAACCATTCCTGGACTCTCGCGAGGTCTGCGTCATGTTTAAGCGCGTTGGTCGTGGCCGTGGCGCGCAAGGAATGGGTTTTGATGCTGACGCCAAGCGTGGCGGCATAGTGTTGCACCAGTCTGTACACACCGTCGGGAGTAATCGCCTTTTCCATATTGCCGCCCTTTCGGCTGTTTCTCAGCGGGCGGAACAACGCGCCGGCCGCATCGCCGCCGTGTGTGGCGGCGTCGAGATAGTCGTCGATGAGCTCGGCCGCAAACTCATGAAGCGGCACGTATCGCTCCTTGTTGCCCTTGCCCTCCACGAGCAGATGCGGGACGCCCTCAATTTGAAACCGGTAATCCTGAACCCTGAGCTTGCAGAGTTCGGTGCGGCGGAGGCCGTGATAGAGAAGGGTGGCCAGAATCGCGCGATCCCGCTTGGCCTTGAGTGTGTCGTTCACGGGTGCGTTAAGGAGTCCACGCGCCTGCCGGTCGGAAATTGCCGGCGTCCTGCCCGTGTTGCGGATTACTGTCGGTCGCTTCACCCCCTTGCAGGGATTATGGAGTACGGCGTTCTTGTCACATAGATAGTTGTACAGCGCTGAAAGGGCTGTCAGCCTATGCCGGACCGTGATCTTGCTGAGCTTTTTGCCTTTCCGTGTGAGCTGTTCGTTCAAATCGTCCCGCCAAGCGATCACGTGGGCGCGGGTGATCAGGCGGAACTTCTCGGGGTGGTCGATGCCTGCGAAAAGCATAAAATCTTGGATCGCCTTCTTGTAGGCCCGCTTGGTATGGTCATTGTCGATGTTTTTAAACCACTCCACTTCAGCCGGGACGGCCGCCAGGTCCTGGAACTCCGGCGCCGTGAGCAGCCGGGTTTTGATGGTAGTCTTGACAGGTGTTTTCGCCGAATCCATCGGCGGATATTAGTCTTGATAAAATCTGTTATCAAGACTAATCATGGTTGCGCTTCTTAGGCTTGACGGGCGCATTTACTGGGGATGGTCCGACAAGGGTTTGGGCATTATCCTCCAGGTCCAGAAAGAGCGTGGATAGCGATACGCCAAGCGTCGTCGCGACCTTGGCGATATTTTGGAAGCTCAAATTGCTCTCGCCACGCTCGATAGTTCCCATAAACGTACGGTGGACACCGCATTTATCGGCGAAACCCTCCTGAGAATAGCCCTGTTCTGATCGCAGTTCTCGTACCCTCTGCCCCAAAGCTCTCAACAGGCGATCTGAATTTCCCTCGTCCACACCGTCGAGTGTTCGGGATTTGATGCGCATACGTCTACACTGTTTGCATAGACCGCGTTTACATAGTACTATGACCTTACCGAACGCAGATTCCTTTGGAATCGGAAAGGAGGCCCTTCATGAGACTCCGTAAAGTCCTGTCCGGCGGAGGCGGTGGAGGCGGCGGTTGTCCCCAGTCTCACCACAGATAATGATCAACTCCAACGGCGAGCCGACACGGACTCTGCCGGCTCGCATCCTCGCGCATGCCGTTTTCCCTTGAGTCCATAGCCTCCTTGGCAACCATTGTGGGGGCGATCGTTAGTGTCCTTGCTCTCCTACAATCCCGCACCTGGCTCGTCGTGACCAGCCTGCTATTCATCTGCCTCTCGATCTCCGCTGTACTGTATGCGCGGCGAGAACGCGTCACCCTCAACGCTGCTTCGACTGTTATAGAGGGTCGAAGCATCGACTCCCTAAACATCGCCAACCTGCGCCGCCGTCTAAACCGGACCTTTGTCATTCAAGAGGCTCACCACACCGCGCGGATCGCAGACGAGGATCTCGAAATCACATGGAGGTACTCAGGGTATTGCAGGACAGACCGTGCCTCCACAATGGAGTTCAGCATAGATTCCGATCACAGCATCGCATTCGACAAGCTAAATTGCGTCGCATATGACTTGGGGCACGACCCAGAAATGACTCACAAGATTAGCCCAGTCCTTGTCGGCACAGAGGGCATCTCTAAGAAAATCTCCGTGCCGTTGCTCGAACCGCTCAAAGCCAATCAATCCTTCAGCGTTCTTTTGAAGTGCACCTTACCTCGGTGCATAAAGGCAGGCTTCGGCTACTACACATCGACGCTGTCTTTTGCTCAAGCCCGAATACGGCGTTCCGTCGTTCATCTGATATTCGTTGGCACGCCCCCGAGTTGGGTACGGGTTTACGAAAGTACGCTTAAACGACCACCCGCGCTCCTCAAAACCCTACCACTCTTGCGAGAAGAACCGGCTCTATCCGAATACATCGATGTCGCCGAAGAGAGGCAGGGGCAATCCGCAAGGGTGTACATATTCTGGCGCGACACCGCTCACAAATAAGTTGAAGGCTAACTCAAACGGCCTAGTCCTGGTCGTGGACTCTGAGATGATCGACAAGCATACAGAGCGTTAGACTGCCTGCTTGACGCCGGCGACGAGAAGGGCATCTCGCATGATTCTTTCGAAACCATCTCTCCAATTAGAAAAACTATTCTTCTCTCGAACTTGTTTATGGGCTGCTTTGCCAATAGTAATGCGTCGTTCCGGATTATCACAAAGCGCACGAAGCGCTTCTGCCATTTGAATGACATTGGTCTTGTTATTAGTGAATAAGGTTTCAAAATTATCACACAGAAACCCTGTCTCGGGTTCCTCTGAATAAACGGCTGCCTTCCTGCCACGAATGACTAGCCCGGTCACATTGTGTTCAATATACTCTTCATATCCAGGAGAATCGGACACGATACAGACTGCCCCACAGTACATCGCACGAAGAACTGAAATTGAGTGGACGCTAGCAGCGTCGAGACAAAAGATGTCGGCACGAATGAAGAGATCCATCATTTCTTCGTCGGTCACTTTGTTTGGCAACAACGTAATCTTCCTGTGCTCACTAACGAACTTGTGCAAAGCCGTTCCATTTAGTCGCTGGGGCCATGACGAACGGATAGTTAAATGGACATCAGGATAATATTCTTCCATCATTTGAAATGCCACCAACAAATCAAGACCGCCTCGGAAAAAGAAATTATCAGTTCCCTGATGCCAGGAATTTGTAAAGAGAATCTCAACATGTGAACTCGGCGTCATCGCGCTTAACGCCTCGTCAACTTTTTCCACTTCCCTCCGTGTAATGTAAGGCCCTGGCGCAATATATTCTGTCTTCCCGGAAATGATATCGCTTTTAAATATCGTATCTATTTGCCTCTTACTCATGGCGAGATTGGTAAAGATCCTGCGACACTCAACGGATTCAAGCATGGCCCGAATATACCAATACGAATATTTCTCACTAAGTTTTAGACCCCACGTCTTTCCGTGAAGAATATATGGATAAAACAGTGTTGTTGGTGATTCAAAGTGCAGTATATAAGGCATCTGATTAACAATGACTGGTGTAGTGTGATAAAACGCGAGATCACACTTAACGTTCACGTGGGCCTGAGACACCAGATCACGACTTGCAACAAGAGCAATTAACGAATCTTCATCTCGTCTTAGATGTGGCGGCATCGCTGCAGCGATCTTCTCAACAAACTCTATCGCTAGCTTAAACACCTCAGCACCACTTAGTTGGTCGGGGTCCGGAAATTTAGTGTGAACGAACCTAATCCCGTCATACTCTTGCTCAATAAGATTCGCGAGCAGAGGATGGTACGGATTGTAATTACGAAACACAGGAAGGTCAAAAGGCACATATACATTCTTCATATTAGATAGCCCCCAAATGACATATTCACTAAAAGGTTTGATCTTTTGCGACCCGTGCCGTACTCTTGCAGGACGACGACATGGCTCGCTCTCTTTCAGTGTTAGTGATCTTTCTCGATCAAGGACGGACCCCTGTCAGGCAGTTACAATACTAGACGCCGCGGATGTTTCGTCAAATACAAACTAGTTCACGCCGTCTCCGCAACTACTAGAAAGGCTTTGCACTGTGAACACCTCAATCAACGGAATATATTCTCTCGAAATAACGTCCGCTGAAAGCGAGAATGGAAATACAGCATTCTTGATCTTCCACGATGGTCGAGTTCATGGCTCCGATGATGTCGGAGTAAAATATAGTGGGCGCTTTAATAGTGCTTCGGAGGGATTCACAGTACAGTTACAACTCCTAGCTCCACAAGAAGCACAACTTTCTGAATCCCTAATTATTGAATTCTTTCTTCCAGAAGACTTTCTATTGAAACCATATGTTCCGATAGACACCAAGAATGGTCCCCTACATCTCAGGTTTGATAAACTCGGAGAACCCGCGTCAGATCTTATCTTTGATCCACAACATCCGATATACACAACCAGTTCCGGATCTGTATTCATTGTGTAAGAAAACAGAAGAAATGAAGGTGTTCTGTTTGTGTATCTATCGGGCTCTCCGGGCGCCAACAAAGCCAAAACCGACCATTGAGCCGCTAGAGAACTGTGAATAACCCTCTATATACTCATTTGTGGTCGCGCTCAGCAACTCTCTCTTCGTGGCTACGGGAAGCACATTGAGTACTGAAGTAGTGTAATTCACCCCTTGTAATTGGGCATAGCCGCCAAAATTGGGGCTATTGGGAAAAGTGGCTGACACACTATTTGTAAAGCTAGTGAATTGAAACGTAGTCGCGCTAATCTGGCCAAAGCTGGCCGATCCAGAAACATCCCAATCGCCAGCTGTTAAAGTAATGGCGCCAAGATTCGCAGTAGTCACAGTTGTCAAATTATAGGTAGACGTAAAGCATGTGCCCGATCCCGACGCGCTGGTATTAATCATATTGGTGCCTGCAAGGGCATGGGCGGCCGTATCGGAAATTTCAAAAGTGTTTGCACTGAGAGGTACCATCCAATATGTCGTATTGGATGAGACTCCGGACGGTAAAGACGCGCCTGTGAAGTAGACTGGGCATGTCCAAGTGCCCGCGCCCGATGGTGGGTAACCCGTATAAGTAATCACTGTTGGCGTGCCATTTGACAATGTAACCGATGCCCCTGGTGTGCCGTTGGCCACACAGTTAGCAAAGATGTATTCACCAACGGAACCGGCTTGCGCTTTGTTGTTTGTGTTTGTGCCTACGATACCGCCTGTTTGACTTGGTGTTATCGTGCCGGACACTGTGAGGTCACCCGATGCATCGGTTGTAATGCTCGAAGTGCCCGAAATCGCGGTTCCAGTAGTTGCGTAATAGCCCAGTTGATATTGGGTACCGCTGTTGACAGTACCTGCCCCAATCCCTAGTGAGGTCCATGCGCCGTTAACATATGCCTCGACTGCTGGCGTAGTTGAGTTGTACCTGATTTCACCGTTTGTGAGATTTGCTCCAGTCGGACGAGTACCGCTTGTGCCAATTGGAAGGGCAAGGGCGTCAGTCTGATGACTCATATCGAGAGAGACGATCGGCGATGTAGTTCCGATCCCTACGTCTCCATTCGACGAATTGACATAGAAATTTGATGTCTGGGCGTAAACCGGAGATGTCAACAATACTGCAAGGAGTGCTGCAAGTAGCTTTCTCATATAACACTCCAAGGTCCCGTCCGAGACAATCGTGACTAATCACCGGATTTTGGTTGATCTTTTGGCTTCGACTGTTCAATCGTTTTCTTTAGGTCGTCGATCTCGACTTGCTGTACTAAGATCATGCCATGCAGTTCCTGGATGGTCTTCACCAACTTCCACGGATTTGGCTCTTCCACCGAAAGCATGCCCTTTTAATTTGCGTGAACCATATCAGGCTGATTGACGTTAAGTTCCTGGGCGACAACGCCAGTCTTGTGTTCACCCGTGGCCTTAACCTTGAAATCACGAATGCGAATACTGTCCACCCAGGCTAACGCACTCTCTGTGTCATCGATGTCGCTCTTTAATCTTTCATCTGATGAGCATGTGACCGTTTCCGAGCTCGCACCCGGAGTATGCGTGCACGCACCAGAAGAATTTTGAAGCTCAGCGACCGCGCCAGTTATCGGAGAGTAAATATGAAGCAAATAGGCTGGAGACGTAGTTCCAATTCCGACTTTGCCCGTTGTTCCTATCTGGAGTCCAGTATAATTAATCGAATATCCTTGTGTGGGAGAAATGGTTTGTGAGGTTGTTGCAGTAAGTGAGGTGGAGCTTGCCACCGCAGTAATTGTTCCTGATGATGTGCCATTTCCGTATATAAGCTGCGACCCAATCAAAGCAGATGTCCAACTCGTTCCCACACCTGTTACGGTCGTGCCTGTTTGGGACGCCGATCCCGCGTTATACTGTGGGGGTGAAGCAGCAAGAAAATTAGCTGTCGTTATAACTCCGAGTCCAAGTCCGAAATAGCCATTATTTTGAATGGTGAATACCGGTCCACCGGCACTTCCTGTTCCATATTTATGAATCTGAAAAGTGCCGCTTCCATAAGTATAAAAATGAGTGGCATAGCCATTGTCAAGCTGCCACAAAGCTGCACAACACCCATCACCGCGATCATTGATGATTTCAAATCCATTGTTCAGATTTACAAGCTCCGTATTCGTGCCGCTTATACCATTCACATTAAGAGCGCCAGGGTTACCGGTTCCTGTCGCCGCTCCAACATTGAAATTAATGCTGCCACCATTCTTGTTTGTACCACTGCCAGTCTGGGCCACAATATTGACATTGGTTCCATTGTTGCCGGAAGTGGCTGTGCCTCCCTCAACATCAAGTGTTCCTGCGGGACTGGCGGTTCCGATGCCAACGTTACCTTGAACGAGCAAGCCATTTGAGGGAGCGGTGTTGACTCCGGCGTAGCTAGTTCCTATGGCAACCGCTCCAGAGAAGTCACCGGAGTTAGCCTCGGCGATGACCGGAATAGACGCAAGCGCAGCTATGACGAGGATTTGAGCAACCCAGGTGTTTCTCATGACTCTCTGCCGTTTAGTGGTGGACAAGCGTGGGAGGGAAATAGACTTCATCTTGGACTGCGGCGTAACGGTGCCCTATGCAGATAGTTGATTCGCAGGTTTAACGCAAGTGTCTGATGGACGCCTAACTTGGATTGTGCTGTTGCCACACGCGAGACCGTCTCAGCCAGCCGTCAACCTAACCCCTCGATATCTTGCTCGTGCGATCGATAGAGGCGTCGCCGGCGCGTCGAACTGGGCGGAGTAGGCTGGATGAAACCGAAGCTCCATCTCCGCAATTCTCTGCGCGTCGGCAGCGGCGCGGAAGATCTCGCGCTTGTCTTCTTTCAGGGGTTTGATCCAGCTCGCGATGTAGCTCGCGTGTTGCGGAATGTCGGTTGGGATGCCGAGTTCCATGGCAACGAAGGCCGAGGCCAATTCAGCCCGTAATTCTTCCATGGCATAGGCTGCCGACCCGAAGCGGTTCTGGAGATCGCGATTGAGCCTGGAGGGGTGGCCGGTCCAGTGGGCGAGTTCATGCAGTTCGGTTGTTGCAAACTCTGGGGGTCCACGAAAAGCGTGTTCGGGCGGTAGCTGGATGTGGTCGGTTGTGGGTGAATAGAAAGCCCGGTCGCCGCCAATTCTGACGACGGCTCCGCTGTTCTTGAGAATGATATCGGCGGCCTCGGGCCGGGTCCACGGTGCTTCCTCGACGGTCGGTGCTTTGTACACGGGAATTCCGTCGATCTGCGAGGCGTGGAAAACGGCGTAGTGTTTCAGGACGCGAATTGTTTTCTTGCCGTCGTCGGCTTCGTCGTCCTCGATCTCATACGGTTTGCAGAAAAAGATGGTTGTGGATTTCTCGTTCTTGCGAACCTGCCATTTCTTTTCTTGCGCTTGCTGGTAGGTCATCCAGCGCGGGTCTCCGGTCTGAAAGGCCCGCATGTCCATGCCGAGAATGAGGATATTCACACCGTGATAGGGTTTGCCGGTCACGGGGTTGAACGGCCCTTGCGGACCTCCGGCTTTCTCAGGGTCCCAAGGCCTCACCCAAGGCTTAATGCCGTTCTCAAGTTCAGCGATGATACGCTCTGCAAACTCCTGCATGGGGTCGAGGTATCGAATGTTATTCATGCGTTTCACCTCCGGCTTGTTCTGAATGCCGGAGGGGAGAGAAAGTGTCAATGCGCAGTTTGAGACGATGGCGATTTCGGCAACGGTCAAAATTTGCTAAACTTGACGACTATAGTGCTGATCAGCAGAAACATTCCGGAGAGTCTGCTTAGTTGTCCGCACTGCCTCACGCCGCAGAGCGAAACAGAATGGATCACGAGCGACGGTGACACCATTCCGATCGACGCCGAAGGACGCGGGGCCAGAATGTGGGAATGCCGTCTGTTTGAGTTCGAGCGAAACGGCAAGCTGAAACGGGTCCGTCCCTGTGCTGCTGGACGTTTCCAATGGGACGCTACGGCCCACAGTGGCACACGCAGTTGCTGTGCCAAGGAATTCTTCTACGTGGACCTGAGACTGGCCACAGCAGCGAATTTCGAGGGTCTGGACGCGGACGCTGCGGATAACTGGATCAACAAGTATTTTTGGGAGAACGAACCGATTACTGACCCAATCAGCGCCTATGCTGTGCAAAGGAAGGCACGAAGCCGAAGTCGATTGCCGCAGCAATGGGTGGTAGAGCAAATCGATCTGCCGACCGGATGGGTGCACTGGCATAACATCGGCCCGTTCAAATCAAAGAGCCCCGTGCTGGAGGACGGAGGAATGCGCACGTGCAGCGGCGGCGCATTTTGGGATGTCGCTCGTAAATTGGCCCTCGACACCTGGCCGGCGTTAGTCAGGCTTTCTCGCCTCGACTTCGCAAAGCATGCATTCGACTAGACTTCACCCTTACGCTTTTGTAGCTACACAATCGCCCGCCCGTTGTCATTCCTGAAATTTCTGCACGCAAGTCTCACGACTTACCCTTTGTGCATCGTGTCCGGGTCCGCTTTCCAGAACCGGCGCTCCGGCGGGACGGCGGCTCGCCAAGCCAGAATTGTCTCCACCTGTTTCAGAAAGTTGAGAAGATTTGGGTCTTCCGGTCTCTGTTTGAGCATGGGGAGTAAGGTCTCGTTGCGAAAGAAGTGCCACGAAGAGTTCGAACTCAATTTGGTCGGGGGATGGATCAGATAGGGGAGTCTCCCAATCAACGCCGGACATTCGTCCGGGTGCTGCAGGTAAAGCTGCTCTACCTGTTCGGAATCGCTCATGCGCTTAAGGTAGCAGAGAGAACGCCGCGCAGCCTCCACCGTGGGGAAAAGTTTTTACGAAGTGTTGCCCAGTGGGAAAGCGGTGAAAACTGGTCGCTCTAGAATTCTTCATTTTCGGAAGGCAGACCGGGACGCTGCGGCTGCTGCATCCCCTGCTCGTCCGGTCTCACGCCGACGGGCGACAGAAAAATATGCCCGGTGAACCCGCCGACTGGGAGCCGGTCAACGTAAATATGATGGCCACCTGTGCCGTCGCATTCGATCGTCGCCATCCCGACCTCAAGCCAACGGAAGGTGTTTCGACCCTCCCGTTTCTTCGCAAAAGCGGTATGTGTGAGCGGCTTTTTCTCAACCATGCAACAAAGGCTTTAGCACGCCTAAAGCCACGGGGAAAGATGTTGATTTTGGCCGGCGGGCTCGAAGTCGTCATAGGCAGTGCACGTGCTCGCCGGGTCGTTCCAATCCCAGAGACTCAACCATTTCAAGGCATCCCACTCATGCCCGAGACTGGGCATTTCCTGTTGTCTGACAACGCGGTGCATGTGGGACATTTCCGCCTGCGTGAAACTCCCAGGCATTTCTCCTCGGCGGCGACGTGATGCCGGTCGGGGCGAAGGGCTTGTCAGCTCTACCATGACGTCCCGGAATAACTGCCTGAGGGATTTAAAGAAGCCGGGGGCCTTCTGGTTGGGTGGGAGACTTGGGTCCTGGCCTCGGGGTTCCCTATACCCTCGGCTCTTATCGTTCTCGTCCGTCTCGCTGCTGTGCACGGTGCTGCTCTTCCTGTAGTCGCTGCGCCTCTTGCTGCCGGGCGGCGGTGTAGTTGGAAAAATTAATCTGCTGCTCGGCTTGAGCCTCGCGCTCAACCCTGGCTTGGTCGGCTGCATGTTCTCGCGGCAAGGGTGTGGTGGTCGGATCGAGGAGGTCAACTACGGCATCCAAAATCTTCTCCCCGAAAATGAGCCCGCTGCCGACTATGTCGAGAGCGCCGTCGATCGCGTGAATTCCTGCATTCGCGGCGGCGGTTGCCGAAAGTGTCTCCTCTGCGGGGAGAAAATCTGGGCTCGTGTCTCTATCGAGCCAGAATGCTTCCCGATCAGCGGCGCGTTGCTCGGCGCGGGTGTCGGCTACCTTCAGGGTGGCGTCGATGCCTTGCAACTCATCTCTCGTGCCGAGGGCCGCAGTAAATTTATCGGCAAGGGACTGATCCAGCTTATGAACGCGCGGCGGCTCGATAATTTGACCGGCGCGTCTATATTCAGGGCGCTGCTCGGTTACGATAACAATTTCATCTTCCTTGAAGCGCTGAGCCTTGTTGCCGATTGCTTTTGCAAACTCGGCTTGTCTGTGGCTCCGATACGCTTCTTCGTTCGTCACTTTGGCAAAGGAAATCCCTTTTTCATCAAGCGCGGCGGCGAAAGCTTTGCCATCCGCCGCTACGGGAAATGCAACGCCCTTTTCATCGAGCGCGGTGAACTCCTTTTCATGTTTGGACCGGTCGATTTCTCGCCACGCCTTCCAGACCTTGGCAACTTCGCCTTTCAAATTCTCCGTACGGGTGTCGCGGGTCGCGGCGCTCGCCGCCTTCTCGAAAGCCGGCTGTTCCTGTGGAAGCTCCGCCCCTGCCCCTCTGTCCGTCCCCCGCCTATCTCTTGTGCCCGGCTCCACGAATTGGCGCTCCGTTTTCTCTTTCTGGATCGCGGCATTGATAACCGCGTCCTGCCATGCGCGGTCGGCGTTGTCCCTGTCCCAGGCTGGCTGCTGCCGTTGGTTCTCCTGTCCCGGTTTCTGGAGGGGAGCACGGGCCGATTCGACGGTCGGCAATTGTTCGCGGGAAAGATCGGAAAAGCGGTCGCGAATTTTGGCCGCTGTTACGTCGAGGATTCTCTTGCCGAGAGCATGAATTCCTCCCTCCCGGTCGATCGCTAGGAAGTTGCGTTTGTCTCCCTGCGCTAGCGTGAAGCCCTCATGTTCAAGGGCAGCCTGAAAGCTCCGCCCATTGTCGGATCGGTCCCAACACTCGCGGATGGTATTTCTCAACTCGTGAATGTCCAAACCGAGACGCCGGGCTTGTTCGAATTCGGCCCGCGTTGGCCCGTATTTGATCTTGCCTTCGCGATGGTTCGTCACCGGCTGAAGTGCGAAATGCAATTCCATTTCGCGGCTGAGTTTCTTCAGGCGTTCTTTGAAAAACGGCAGAGGCTTCGCAATCAATGCATCTTCGTCGATCCGACTCCATGCGACATGCATGTGTTCGTAGCCGCTGCCGTTGTAGATATGGAATGCAATGGCGCGGGGCTGGCCGGTCAGTCGGAGCATTCGTTCAATCCGGTCCGCGGCGGTCTCCCATTGTTGCCGTGTGAGCGTTTCACCATCGCGGTTGCGTACCTGAACATGAAAGAAAGGCTGTTCACACTTTGTCGCGCCGGCCATGATCTCCACATCGCGGAAAGCATCCTTGATATTGGTGGCCTCGAAGCCGCGAAGCTCCCACAATTCTTGGCGTTCTCCATCCTTACCGCCCGTCATATACGCCGCCAACCTTGCCCCGTCATTGTTGGTTGTTCCTTTAGAAATCATGGCCGGTCCTTTCGCCCCACAATCTCCCGAATAGCGGCGGCTGCCGCACGGGTTTCGGCCAGTGCCGCGAAGCATTGCTGCATCGTCACGCTGGTGCCCTTGGAGTTTAAAACAAGGGCGATCTGGTTCAGGTTGCTGCCCACCTTATTGAGAGCCGCTGTCGCGCGGCCAAGCGCTTCGGCATTGACAGGCGGCATGCGTTTGGCGCGTGGGCCGGGTGTACCCAGGCCACAAGCACGAAGAAAGCTCGCGAGGCTCAACCCGACCTCGCGGGCTCTCTCCTCGACGGCGGCGCGTTCATCCGGCAAGAGGCGGACAAGCACGGCGCCCTTGGCGCGTTGCCGCCGCTCGCTGCCGCTACGCTTGTAGAGTGGCGGCTGCGGGTTCTGGTTCGCTGTCATGGGCACACCGCCCATGAGCGAAACGCGGCGGCACGGAGAAAGCCGGAAGGACTGGAAACCAGCAGGGTTTCCGGGTGCCGCAAACGGCACTGGGGTGGGGATGCAACGGGGAGGGCCGAGCCCTCCTCTTGCCAAGTTGAGCACAGGCAGACGGCTGAAAGCCGTCTGACCTGGGCGTGGCGCGGTTTATCCGCGCACAACTTGCTGTCGCTGATACTCACACGAATCATCTGTCCAATGAATCGAGGAATCAATTCCGTCGCAAGCTGAATTCTGCATTTCGTACGCGGAACAACCCAGGAACAAACCACCACAATGAAACAAGTCCAAGCGCAACCAGCACAATCTTTCAATTTCGCTATGGGCAGTAGGAAGAGAAGCGCCTCAGTCCTAAGAACAGCATGAACATGTATGCTCGGCTCTTTGTGCGGGCTCCTATAGTCGGACCAAGTAATTTCGAGTGGGCTTCCGTCACTACGCTCGTATCGATGCTCCACGAATACGCCATGGAGTGATAAGACATTCATCTCGGCTTTGACAAAATGAAGGCAACCTGGCTCTCGTCGAGAGTCTTCCACTCGACATTCAGACGCATCGTTGCTGTGTTTCCAGGTGTATCGAGAAGATAAGAAAAAGGGCAAGGCACTCGTGAGAGCGCCCTGCCCCGGTCTGCTAGGAAGCTTCCGCGACGTATTCAGCAGCGTGCTTGTCAAAGGAATGTTGCTCTTGAATTTGGTCGTGGGCCAGACTTGCGGCCTTCGCCACGAGCAACAAGTCACTTTCGCTAAAGCTCGAAGTGTTCTGCCATTTTCCCGAGCTATCCTTGTAGCTTTTCTCGAATGTGACCGAGTAGAAAGCGCCCTTCTCAGTTTCCTTACGCCAGATGCTTGCTGAAATCGGGCGGAGATTGATCTTTCCTGATGGTCTGTTGTCGTCTGACATGGTGTTTCCTTTCGTGGTTCGGCTGCATGATCGCATCCGATGCAAAATCCCAGGCGCGCCCAATAGGCGGGCATATCAAATGCGCGAAGCGGTCTCGGAGGAATTTTGTCTGCGCGAGGAGCATAGCGAGCACGCAACAAAATTCCGAGAAACCACCTTTTGGCAGGCACGACGGGTGCGCTAGGAGTTGCATCGGCCAAGGATGCGAATATGCAGTTCTGAAAACAGAAAGCCAACACACCCTCGACAGACCAAAGAACTCGGCCAAACGAAGGATCGGTAAGAAGCGAGAT
>Ga0207034_1008_pt1 | contig 41326 bp, 12 predicted proteins | sample Alteio_BWMinCont_36_FD_153269 | JGI IMG/M metagenome (GOLD analysis project Ga0207034, IMG submission 153269) | Enriched cells from forest soil in Barre Woods Harvard Forest LTER site, Petersham, Massachusetts, United States -... | ecosystem: Environmental > Terrestrial > Soil > Temperate forest >...
ATGCTGCAACCTGGACGGGTGATAATATGGCTACCACTGCACATATGCAATTATCTGTTCCGATGATATTGACAATGGGTTTATCCGGTCAACCGATGGTGGGGGCTGATGTAACAGGTTATTCAGGAACACCTTCTGCAGCACTTATCGGGCAGTGGATGGCATTGGGGGCATTCTATCCATTTTATAGAAACCATTCTGAGAAAGGAAGTCCGATGAGAGAGCCATGGGTAAATGGCCCTGCTACTGAACAGGTTTGTCGTATTGCATTACAACGCCGATATCGCTTACTACCTTATATATATACATTAACGCAGGAATCGAGTACAGATGGATTACCCATCATGCGTCCATTATTTTTTGCTGAACCAACCAATGCAAATTTACGCAGTCAGCAACAAGCATTTTTATTAGGAGATATTTTGATGATCGTTCCTAAATGGGCAACAGGTGTAAACTCGCCAAGTGGTGTATGGACAAGTATTTCTTTGGTAGGAGAAGATAGCAAAAATGATCCGAATCAACCGGATGTACGTATCAAAGCAGGATCAATTTTGGCGCTCGGACAAATAATACAAAACACAGTAAATTATAATGCAGATTCGTTGTCATTGATTGTAAGTCTTGATGCAAATAATAAAGCGCATGGTATAAATTATACAGATTCGGGTGAAGGATATGCTTACCAAAGTGGCGCTTATTTAATGAGAGAATTTAATATTCAACCATTAGGAACCGATTCGCTTATTTTAACTGCAAGTGTTGATAGCGGATCATTATCTACCGCAACTAACAGGTACAGAGTAGGAATTGTAACAGATACAGGAATAAATTATACAAACTGGACAGACAGTAATGTAATTAAGATGCCACTAACGGCAACGGGTGAAGCTCCTTACGGTAGCACGCCATGGCCGATACCGGGAACAATACAAGCAGAAAATTATGATATAGGTGGACAAGGTATTGCATATTATGATACTGATACAGCAAATGATGGCGGTCAATATCGAACAACAGAAAGTGTTGATGTGGAAACTTGTGCTGATGCAGGTGGTGGGTATGATGTTGGTTATACAGTTACCGGCGAATGGGAAAAATATACAGTAAATGTAACTGCTGCAGGAACTTATACATTACAGGCCCGTGTAGCATCTGCTACTGCAGGAAATAGTTTGCATGTTGAAATGGATGGTATAAATATTTCGGGATCGATCTCAGTTCCTAATACAGGTGGTTTTCAAACATGGCAAACAGTAAGTGTTACAACACCTGGTCTTACAGCAGGCAAACATATAATGAGAATTTATATGGAGACTGGAGGGTTTAATGTAAACTACGTAACATTTGCTTTGAATACGCTTGCAATACCGGTTGTAACGTCTGCAACACCAATAGGTAGAGTAGGTACAGCATTTAATTATACAATATCGGCAACCAATAATCCAACAAGTTATGTAGTTACTAATTTACCGGGAGGATTGAGTTTAAATACAACTACCGGAGTAATTAGTGGAACACCAACAGTAGCAGGTACATTTATAGACACAGTTAAAGCAACCAACTCAGGAGGAACAGGTACACAAGTATTCACAATAACGATCTTGCCAAATGTACCTGTAATAACAAGTTCAATAACAGCAACAGGAGCAGTAAGTACTTCATTCAGTTATAGTATAACGGCAACGAATACCCCAACAAGTTATGCAGTAGGCGGAACATTACTTTCAGGTGTAACAATAAATGCAGCAACGGGAGTAATCAGCGGAACACCAACAGTTACAGGAACTTTTGTGGATACGCTTAAGGCGACTAATGCAGGTGGTACCGGAACACAGGTATTAACCATTACTATAAATTCTTTACCGCCAATAATATCAAGTGTATTAACAGCTAGCGGTACTGTAGGAACAGTGTTTTCTTCTTATACAATTATTGCGTCGAATAGTCCAACAAGTTATGCAGCAACAGGATTGCCGGGGGGATTGACTATTAATACATTAACAGGTGTAATAACGGGAACGCCAACAGTGCAGGGTATATTTACTGATACTATTAAAGCAACAAATAGTGGAGGCACAGGTACAGCAGTACTAACGGTAACGATAAATGCAGCGATACCGGGAAGCCCGATCATATCGAGTGGAACAGCAGTAAATGGTGTAACAGGCACTCTATTTGGCGGCTATACAATTATCGCGTCGAATAGTCCGACAAGTTATGCGGCAACAGGTTTACCAACAGGGTTGATCATTAATACATCAACAGGAGTGATCAGCGGAACGCCAACAATTATAGGAACTTTTATTGATACACTTAAAGCAACAAATACTGGAGGTACCGGAACAAAAATATTGACCATTACAATCAATCCTTTACCTCCGGTAATATCAAGTTCAGGTACAGCAATAGGTACATTGGGTACAGTATTTAATAGTTATACAATTACTGCATCCAATACACCAACAAGTTATTCAGTAACAGGTTTGCCTGCTGGTTTGTCAATCAATTCGTCAACAGGTGTGATCAGCGGTACTCCAACAACTCAGGGAACATTTATTGATACGATTAAAGCAACGAACGCAGGCGGCACGGGCACAAAAATATTGACGATAACGATTACTCTTACCGCACCTGTAATATCAAGCACTGCAACAGCAAGCGGTACAGTAGGTATAGTATTTAGCGGATACATGATCACCGCATCGAATGTACCTACAAGTTATGCTGCAGTAGGTTTGCCGGCGGGATTATTAATCAATGCATCAACAGGAGTAATTAGCGGAATACCAACTATAGCCGGAACTTTTATTGATACAATTAAAGCTACAAATGCAGGTGGTACAGGCACAAAAATATTGACCATTATAATCGATCCTCAGGCACCTGTAATTTCAAGTTCATCAAACCTAATTGGTACAGTAGGGGTAAGACTTCCGGATTATCTGATCATTGCTTCTAATAATCCGACCAGTTATACAATTACAGGTGTACTTCCTCCGGGCTTAAATTTTTCAGATACAACATTAAGTGGAACACCAACAACACAAGGAGTTTTTGTTGATACCGTTAGTGCCACAAATGCAGGAGGCACGGATGTAACGATTTTAAGAATAACGATCAATCTACCGACACCGATAATATCAAATTTATCAGCTGCAAATGCAATCGTTGGTACATCATTTAATTATTCAATAACAGCATCAGGCTCACCAATAAATTATCAATCAACAGTTTTGCCGGAGGGATTAACTATTGATTCAACAACAGGGTTAATAACTGGCGTTCCAACGGTTGCGGGTGTTTATACAGATACGATCAGCGTTACAAATGCAGGTGGTACAAGTTCAAAAGTATTAATGATCACTGTGGATTATTCTACTATAATTTTAATGCCTAATCCTGTAACACAAGGGCACTTTATAATCTCTCTTCCGGGATGGGATGGTGAAAGTGCAACTATTGAGATCAGAAATTTTCTCGGCGCACTACTACAGCAAAATACAGTAACAGTTACAAATGAAATGATAACTGTTACTGTTCCTGATCTCATCGCAGGAAATTATGTTGCTATATTAAAAAGCAATAATAAAACGGTCATTAAGAAATTTGTCGTAAAATAAACTGAGATAGCTATTGTTGATTCAAACCTAGAATAAAGATCCGCTATTTAATAGCGGATCTTTATTTATAAACAGTAAATCCTGATTTAAATAATAAGATTGAAATAATATTGAATTTTTTATATTCCTAAATAATTATCTACTTTCGCTCATCTTTATGACTAAGTATCTTAAAAATATCTAATTTATAAATCTTTATATATCCTAATTTTTAATCGTTCCTAAATAAACATTTTCTGTACAATATTTCCCTTAAATAAAAATAAAACATCATTTTTCTGATTTAACCCAACCTTTTTCAATTATTGATAGTATATGTATAAAAAATCTATCAGCTATAATTTGTAAGGGAAATCATTAGGGTCTTAATCAATGCCATATTATTAATTACATATACATAACATAAATAATTCGATTCCAGATATATTAAAACAAAACTAACAATGACTGCTTTTAAAAATTTTCAAAGAATTGCAAAGATGAAACGTATTCTTAATAAATCAGGCGCTTTTTTAACTGTGCTAGGTATTTTTTTATTGTTGGGGTTTACAACATTTGCCAGACCAATAGTTAATAGAGTTACCGAGCTTTTACCGAATGTGCCGATAACGGTAATAATAAATGGAGTTAGCGGTACTCCAATTACTTCTGTTCAAATCCCTCTCACTGTTAATCCGAGAAGTTTTACTGTATCTGGTGGTACCTTGCCAGCGGGTTTAAGTATATCATCTACGGGATTGATAAGCGGCACACCTAGCGTGGCAGTAGCAGGTACACCCGGTTTAACGTTAACTATAAAGGGAGTAGCTCCGGGGCAACAACAAACAGTCTTTTTAAACTTTGTAATCCTTGCTCCTTTATCTGTTCCGTCAAATCTAACAATAACAGATGCAATTGGTACATTTGTTCAGTCTATTGTTAGTGCAACAAATAACCCAACTGGTTATACCATAGAATCTGGTAAACCGCCTGCAGGTTTAAGCTTTGATTTAACAACCGGAATCATATCTGGAACTCCTTTACCTACAGCAACGATAGGTCAATCTTCAATGTATATATTTGCAAATAATGCTGCAGGTAACGGGGTAACGCCAGGTACTATAACCTTCAATATTGCATCCCCTGTGCCTTCAATAACGAGTGCTACTACTATGACTGCTACCGAAGGTGTAGCACTTCCAAACAATGGCTATAAAATAACTGCTACAAATAACCCAACCAGTTATTCTGTTTCAAGTTTACCGAGTGGTTTAACTTTTAATTCAACAAATGCAACAATAAGTGGTACACCTGTTGTTGCAGGAACGTATAATATTGTATTAGGCGCTGCAAATAGTACCGGAACAGGAACATCCAGTCTTACATTGGTTATTTTACCTCCTGTCCCTGTAATATCGAGTGCAGCATCAGTTATAGGTGCAGTATCATCACCATTCACTTATGTTGTTGTTGCATCTAATAATCCATATCAGTATCAAGCTACCAGTCCTTTACCAACGGGGTTATCGTTAAACTCTGCAACGGGTGTAATTACTGGAACACCTACAGTAGCTACTCCAGCAAAGAATTATATAATTGCAGTAACTAATGCAGGTGGTGTAACAAATTTCACTTTAAATATTGCAATTACTCCGCCCATACCCGTAATTAAAGGAGCAAGATTTGTAAATGGAGTAGTATCACAATCATTTAGTTATATGCCTACATTACTAAATCCTGATCCCAATACCAATACAGCATGGGCAATAAGTGAAGGAGCATTACCGCCGGGTTTGGTATTGACAGCATCAACAGGGCTGATTAGTGGTACTCCCACTGCAACAGGCTTTTATAGTTTTACGCTTTCAGCAACAAATAATAATCCTAGTGTTACAGGGTATAAAGAAATATTTGTTTATATCCCTATTGCAAATGGTACCGCAAACACAGTAGCAATGTTTACAAGTAATACCAGTCTTGGTAACAGCGATATTGTTGATTATCCAATACCACAATTTGTAGGTGTATTCACAACTGTTCAGCCTGCACCTAATTATTCATTTGCAGTAAAAGGGGATGCTCTTTTTACAAGAATAGTGGTAAAGAATTATAGTGCGTGGCCGGATTATGTATTTGATAATGATTATAAATTAACACCACTTGCCGAAGTTGAAAGATATATTAATGAACACAAGCATTTATCGGGCTTACCGTCGGCTTCAGATATAAAAAAAGATGGTATTGACGTAGCCGTTAATCAGGGAGTTTTATTGCAAAAGATAGAAGAGTTAACGCTTTACATAATTGAACAAAATAAAAAAACTGCAGAACAGGATAAAAAGATCGATCAATTACAAAATGAGAATGATCAATTGCAGGAACTTAAAAAAGAAGTAGAGGGGTTAAAGGAATTGCTTCAGAAAAAATAGAATAACACTGTTTATCTGAGTAACAAAAATGCAATGATCACCAACAGGTTTATAATATTAGGCATATTAATGATTTCTGCGGCAACTTGTTTTGCGCAGAAGATAGTAATGCCGCCAATATTTAAATTGAAAAAATTGAGTACACCGGTTAATAATAAATTAATTACTAATAATCGTTTTCATCATTTAGATGACTCGATTTCTATTTCTATGATCAATGGCGTTTGTAAAAACAGAAGTCTTGTGGTAACAAAAAATGATCTGCAGACTGCAGATAAAGATAATAATGCAAAAGCAAAAACAAATACAGAACCCTTACTAACATTACACGGCAATATATTGTACAATTTTAATTATAGAAGTTATATCGATACTCCCTTTAAACAATACGGGATGATACAACATATGGTACAATCCTATGTTAATGGAGATGTTGCGGGCAAATATCCATTCAGGGCAATATTTACATATCGGGGGTCTAATTCTCCATACTTCAGTAATAATTCAGATATCAGTATTCAGTACAGGCAAACAGATATGCTTGAAAAAGTAAAATCAGATCTTAAAAAAGATGCCGATAGTTTGGTAGATAAAAATTTACTGGTAAACCCTTCTGTAAAATATAATGAAACACATCTTAATGGGATAAAAGATTCTGTGCCGGCGTTGAATAAAAATATGGATCCCAGGTTAAAGAAATTATACAATCAATATGATAGTTTGTATGCTATCTATGAACAAAACAGAGAAAAATTAGAAGCACTGGAAAGTAAGTTGGATAATAAAGATCCATTGCAAAGTTTAATAGAAGCACAAGAGGACAGTCTTTATAAAAAGCCTGCAGTACCGGATAGTTTAACGGATTCCCTCAGCCAGTTAAAAAATATGTGGGGCAGTGCGAAAAATGGAGAGTTTTTAAAAAAATTAGAAACTGATACTGCGGCTGTAACTAAACACATTGATTCAACAAATGTTGATTCAAGTCTGGCTAAAGCTAAGCTGGTACAGGATAGCATACAGAAATTACAAAAAAGAGTAACAGACGCGCAGGATAAAATACTTTCTTTTCAAAGAAAATTGTCAGATTCTGTATCATTAATGAAAAGGCAGATAAGCCTGCTTCACGATCCTGAATCTACAAGTGATTATATAGACAAAAATGATACGACGGAAAGAAATCGCTTAACAAAAGTACAAAAGATATTATTATCGGTAGATCAGATCGGTATTGGCAGAAGCTGGATAAATTATTCGGAGCTAACAGTAAAAAATATTTCGTTGAACGGGCTCAATATTGAGATGAATCCGGGTAAACTATATATGGCTGGTGCTGTAGGTAGTGTAAATAATCAATTTCGTGATTTTGTTTTAAATAACAATTCATCAACTAAACAATCTGTAAAACTTATACGGGTTGGTATTGGCAAAAAAAATAAAAACAATTTGATCTTTACAGTATATGGTGGCCGCAAAGCATTATTAAGTACTACCGGCCTTGGAGATTCATCATCGGGTACGCAAAAAATTATTGGTGCTTCTTTAGCAGCTACGGTTGTTGTTACAAAAAACACTTCTGTTACAGGAGAATTTGCGCGTTCATCATATGATAATATATATGATCCAAGTCAAACAGGTAAAGGTTTGTTTGGCAGAGTTATAAATTTTAGTTTAAGAACAAATGAAGCCTGGAATTTAAAATTCCAAAGTATCTATCCACGTACTAATACAAAGATCGATGGTAGTTATACTAAAATGGGGGCAGCATTTGAATCATTTACTATTTATGCATCTAATGTAAAACAAGATGCTTACTTGCTTCACGTAAATCAATTGCTTTGGAAAAAGAAATTGATTATAGATGCGTCTATTAAAAAGAATGATTTTAATAGTCCACTTACAGCTCCGGGGTATTCTAATACAGCTGTTTTTAAATCATTACAGGTATCACTTGCTATACCTCGTTATCCTTTTGTTTCTATCGGGTATTATCCAACGTCGCAATTATTTGTAGGTAGTGGTAACGTTCTTTACCAAAGCTGGTATAATACGCTCAACACAATTGTAAGTTATAGTTATAAGATGGCTAAGCTAAATATGAGTACGAATGCGGTGTACACAAAATTTTATAATAATCAAACCGATACATCCTTTGCTTATTTTGATGCAACAACTTTTACATTAACACATAATGTGTATTGGGAGCCTTTTGTATTTCAGGGCAACCTTACTGTTACAGATCAACAAAATATTCATTTGGTAACTGTTGGGCCACTTGTTACGTATAAGTATAAAAACATACTAACACTTACGGGTGGGATAACCTGGTCAAGATTAAATAGTGTAAAAACATTATGGGGTGGTACTGCAGGTGCAGGGATATTATTAAAGAATATAGGAACAATTCAATTGAATTATGAGAAAGTGCATTTGCCTGCATATAATGGGACGCTAATGCCTGTTGATATGGGAAGAATAACATTTAATAAAGTGTTTTAAAAATATTGTATGAAAAAATTAATTGTTTTTATTGCATTGTTCTTCATTAGTTATTTGAGTATTGCTCAGATAACTTTAGAACCATTGTTGCCGCAAGTGGGCTTATTTCAAAAAAGTCAGTTATGGAATATTGTAGCTATTAACAGTTCTCAATATCCACAACAATGTTATGTAGTATTAAGCTTGCAGGACAGACAGAGCGGAGCTGAAGTTATATCTGCTACCTCTGCTACTTTTACTTTAGAGAAAGGGAGTAAACAATTAAACGTTGCTAATCTAACACCTATACAGTACACTTATTTTTCTTTTGCAGGAGATAAGACAAATGATTTTTTATCGGTAGGTAGTTATATGGCCTGCTTTAAATTGATAGGAGTAGGACATTCCACTTCGGAAATTACTGAAGCCTGTGTACCATTTGATGTAGCCCCGCTAAGTCCGCCAATATTAATATTACCTGCAGATAGTTCGCTTTTAAAAGCGTCCCCGGCTTTATTTAGCTGGCAGCCACCGGTGCCGCTTACTATGTTTCAGCAATTGCATTACGAATTATTAATTGCAGAAGTTTATCCGGGGCAAAGACCAGAAGAAGCTGTCGAATTAAATGCTCCGTTCTTTATGAATTTAAATGTAACAGGTAATGTGATGAATTACACAGGAGCTTATCCCGCATTTCAAGAAGGTAAATGGTATGCGTGGCAGGTAGTAGCACAAGATGGACAAAGTTACGCGGCTAAAACACAGGTTTGGGATTTTAAAATAGATTCGGCATTAGCATTGGCTGCAAGTATTGTTGATCAGACTCCTTTTCTAAAAATGGGAAAAGGAGATGGCAGCGTTATTGAAACAGGAGTAATGCCCGGCAGTATACTTAAATTTTCCTACTTCAACGAAACTACAGATAAATCAATAATGGTTCAGGTGGTAGATATGAATACGCAGGCTACGTATCAGTTTAAGGCACATATTAAATCGGGAGAAAACCTTATTAAATATGATTTGAGCAAAATAATGACGGTACAGGCAGGGAAAGTATACCAGGCACAAATCATCAATTCAAGACAAGAAAAATGGCTGACGCAGTTTGAAATATATACAGCTGATAGTACCAAAAGCACAACGAATTAATACCAATATCCTTTAAGAAAAAATTGAATAAATTATCTATATGCTTAATAAACTCTCTGCTAAATACCAACGTGAAATAGCGCTTAGTTTTATATCCTTATTTTTTATAACGGGGCTTGCTTCTGCTAAATCGCAGCTGTATCTTATTGCGCCGCCGAAAGAATATCATTCCTATATTCAGCAGCATCAATTTAGTTATCCTGATAATTATGCTCATAGCGGAAATAATAATTCAATACAAATAGATAAACGGAATAGTTTTTTGAACATCGGTAAAAAAGATCCGAATAATAAATGGCATATAGGTCTTGCAGATTTTAGGAATAAGCCGGCCTATGATCTATTGTATAATAAAAACCGTAAAATAGTACACTTACAGGTTAATAAAACCAGTTCTCCCAATATAGGAGGTCCGTCTCAACCAGAAATGGGAAGGTTCAAATCAGTGGGCTCGGATAATATGGTAACGCCTTTTACAGGTGACTTTTCTTACAATATACCATTACTTGATGTAGGCGGTTATCCTATCAATATGTTTTATAACAGCGGTATAACAATGGATCAGGATGCGAGCTGGGTTGGTCTTGGATGGAATATTAACCCCGGAACCATTACACGTAATATGCGTGGTATTCCCGATGATTTTGATGGAACAGATGTAATCACGAAAACACAAAGTGTGCGTACTGATAAAACATGGGGTGTTTCAGTAGGAGGAGGAGTCAAACTTGCAGGTTATCCGTTTAGTGTTGGAGTAGATGTGAGTACAGGACTTTCTATGAATAATAAACTTGGGCTGGCATTAGATGCAAGTATTTCTCCTTCTCTGGGTATAAGTAAAAGCTCAGGAGATTCAAAAACAGCATCACTTTCTTTTGCTGCAAGTCTAAATGTAAGTTCCAGAAATGGAGCTTCAATTACGCCTTCAGTTTCTGTTTCTGCAGAGGATGATAATGATGATGAAGGAGAGAAAACAACGGCCTCATTGGGTGCAAGTTATACATATAGTTCTCGTATGGGAATAGAAGGAATGCATTTAGATGCCTCAGCATCAAAATCTAAGGCAAATGACGATTCTAAATTTCAATCTATTAATGATGCTAGTCAGGGAACATTAAGTTCAGGCATGTCTTTTCTTTATCCAACAATATGTCCATCGGTACAGGAAACCTTTACACGTCGTAGTTATAATCTTTCTTTTGATATAGGCGGAGAGGTTGATGCGTTGAATCTGCATGGAACATTAGCCGGTTATTATACAGAAAATGGAATAGATCCGTCTGATCAAACTACAACTCATCCTGCTTACGGAATGTTGTATTATCAAAATGGGAACAATGATTCAAGGGCATTACTTGATTTTAATCGCGCTAATGATGGATGTTATACGCCTGCAGCTCCTACAGTCGCCATGCCTGTATATACGTATGATATATTTTCTATCACCGGTGAAGGTACAGGCGGATCTTTCAGAGCTACGCGAAGTGATCTAGGTTATATGCGTGATCCGTACGTAAAAACAAAAGATAATTCATATAGTTTAGGTGTCGATCTAGGGTTCGGTGACGCAGTTCATGGGGGAGCTACTCTAACTTACGTATATACACCAACAACAGCCGGTTCGTGGGAAAAGAGCAATGTTGCAGCCAGTGTACTTAAATTTCAGGGTAGCTCAAAAGATTACCAATCTGTTTATTTTAGAAATCCGGGCGAAAAAACGATCCCTAATACAGCCTATCAAAATTTAGTTTTAGGAGGAGAAAATTTAGTACGTTTTAGAATGACTGATATAGGCTCAGGTACACCAACACTATCATCTAATTTAATTCAGTATGATCAAAACAGAAATAATATAGGTGATATAACATTGACTGCTAATTCGGTTATTGACCCAATCAGAAGCAAGCGTACACAGGTTATTAGCTTTTTAAATGCAGCGGATGCAGAAAAAGTAGCACTTGATAAAAGAATTCTTTCTTATAATACTGATAATAGTGATCCTTCAGACAATGTAATCTTGGGTGGATGTAATAATGGAGAAATAGAACAGATAGATCGTGTAAGCGATTATAGATTAGGGCATCATATTTCAGAAATAAATGTATTAGGTACGGATGGTCGAAAATATGTATATGGATTACCGGTGTATAATATTTGTCAAACGGATGTTAGCTTTAGTATAGATAATGGAACAGGCAATACAGCTACAGGTAAAACTACTTATCAATCAGGAGTTGATGATGAAGTTGGAAGTAATGGACAGGGAAGAGATTGGCATCAACAATCTGAAAGTATTCCGGCTTACACCCATTCATTTTTATTAACGGCATTGGTATCTCCTAATTATGTAGATGTAACCGGAGATGGCATTAGTGACGATGACATAGGAGATGCGATCAAATTTAACTACACAAGGTTTACTCAAAATTATAAATGGCGCACGCCCGTTGGGGCACAGCCTATAGTTAATGGCAGTAATATCACAGGCGAGGCGGCCTATAGTGAAAACCTTAAGACAGATGATAAAGATGATAAGGGCCATTATGTGTATGGGAAAAGAGAATTGTGGCACTTGTATTCTATTGAATCAAAAAGTATGGTCGCTCGTTTTTACATAAAAAATGACCGGAAAGATTGTAAACAAGCATTAGGAAAAAGCGGAGGTATTGATAAGGATTGGGGTATGCAACGGCTTGATAGAATTTGTCTTTATTCAAAATCTGATGTGCTTAAATTAGGAACAAACGCAAAGCCCATAAAAACAATTCAATTCTTTCAGAGTTATAAGCTTTGTGGAAATGTAGACAACAATAACGGAGAGTGTATTGATATAAATGGAAATGTTAATTGTGATCTCACAAAAAACATAAATGCAAATAAAGGCAAGCTTACTTTAGATAGTATTTTAATTACTTACAACGGTAATGTAAAAAAAGCAAAAAGTAAGTATGTATTTTATTATCCAACAAGTGCACAACAAAATCCTAATTACGATTATACGAGCAATGATAGATGGGGGAATTATAAACCGTCAGATAATACTCTCAATAATAATCCAGGCAATCTTACCAATGCCGATTATCCATACGCTGTTCAGAATAAAGCAAAAGCAGATGCTTATGCGGCTGCATGGACAATGGACTCTGTATTATTACCTTCAGGAGGAACAATACATGTAGATTATGAAGCGGATGATTATGCTTATGTGCAGGATAAAAAAGCCGCAAATATGTGCCCGGTACTTGGTTTTGGCACATCTCAAAGTTCAACACCTTCTCCATTGCTGTATGCATCACATAATGGCACACAGAATGATTATGTATTTATTGATATCTCTGCACACCCTATTAATACTTCCGAAAGTATAAGCCAGCAACAACAGGATCTGGTGGCAAGATATCTGCAGAATACTACAAGTTTATATATGAAGCTTGCTGTAATAATGCCGTCATCACCGGGGTTAGCGGGTAGTGAATTATTGCCGATCTATGCTCCAATTAAAAATTATGGGGTGGTGCCGGGTGGTAAAATGGCCTGGGTACAAGTACAGCCGGCAGCAGATGGAAGCACACCGATGGTGCACATGTCAATACAATTTATTAAACAACAAATCCCGGGTAAAGCTTATCCCGGGTATGATCTAAGTGAAAATGCAGGTACAAAAGCTATAGTGTTAGCATTAGGAAATATGATCACGTCTATTGGCTCATTATTGGGCGGGGATGATAATGAGATCAGAAAACAAAATATTTGTCAGCAAGTAGATATTAGTAAATCTTTCGCAAGATTAACCAATCCTACTTTCTGTAAACGTGGTGGTGGATTGCGTGTAAAAAGAATTGTTATCAATGATAACTGGAATGCGATGACCAAACAATATGATGCAACATACGGACAGGAATATAAGTATACAACAACAGAGCTTATAAATAATAAATTAACAACTATCAGCAGTGGTGTAGCAGCCTGGGAGCCTTCTATAGGTGAAGATGAGAATCCACACAAAGACATTCTTAGTTATGTAGATCACAATAAAGGAGGTCCTTACAATTATGGTAGTGTAGGATTACCTCTTGGAGAAGTTTATTATCCATCTCCATCGGTTGGTTATAGTAGAGTAGAGGTATTATCTATACATAGAGATACGGTAAAAAATGCACCTACAAGACAGGTTTCAGAATTTTATACGAATAAGGATTTTCCATTTAAATCTTCGTGTACTGATTTAAATGGTGATCCGGAGGCCAACGTTTCATTTGCACCTAATCCGATCTTGCAACTATTGAATATCAACCGTGAAAAAGCTATCACACAGTCCCAAGGATTTTTGATCGACATGAATGATATGAATGGTAAAATGATAACGCAATCCACTTATGCTGCAGACGATTCAATAAATCCTATAAGCTATACAAAGAATTTTTATAATGTTAGTAAAACAACAGATAGTACCTATTCGTTCGATCATAATTTTCCAACACTCGATCAACCCAATGGTGTTATTACCAATAGTGTAATAGGTAGAGATGTTGAATTAATGGAAGATTTTAGGGAACATACAAGTCAGACGATCACAACATCTATGGATCTGAATTTTGATTTCTTCTTTATTGGCTGGTTTCCTGTGATCATACCAACAATGTTAAAACCGCCAATAGTGGAAGGTACAGGTTACCGATCATCAGCTGTATTAAAAATAGTAAACCATTATGGCGTAATAGATAGCGTAGAAACAGTTGACAGGGGAAGTATGGTAAGTACACATGATCTTGTGTATGATGCACAAACAGGCAATCCGTTACTAACGCGAACTAATAACGAACATAACACGCCAATTTATAATTTTAGTTATCCTGCACGCTGGGCTTATAGTGGTATGGGATCGGCCTATAAAAATATTGATTATACATATTCAGGACTTTCGTTCCGTAATGGACTAATAGAAAATCCACCGGCTGATCTGGACATGAGCATCTTCGAAAGTGGAGATGAGTTATATGTTAACTCAACAACAGGTACGGCACCTGCTCAAACTTCTTGTGATCCATCACCACTCGTTTTTAATCCGGCAAGTAAAGTCTGGGCAGTATATACGGGTAAGGTGCAACCATCCTACCTGTCTTCTCCGGCAGAAATGGTATTTATGGATAATACCGGAACACCATATACAGCAGCCAATGTAACGATAAGAATAATAAGAAGCGGACATAGAAATATGCTTGATCAAATGGTAGGAAGTGTTACAAGTTTAAACAATCCTATTGATCCAAACACAAATACACTTTCATTTAACGATGCAACCAATGTAATACAAACAAGTGCCGCAACTTTTAAAGATCATTGGAGAGTGGATGATGCGGTTTATTTGAAGGATACAATTAAAACAGTACCGCAATACTATCATCTTTATGGCGGCGTTGTTTTAAAACCCTATGCTGCTTATTCGTTTGCACAATATCGATCAGGAAGCAATGGTGCGCATACTCATAACTTTCCATTTCCTAATGTTGATTACTTTGTTGCACAAGGATATAGTGATGGTGGAGGGGAACACAGCCATTTAAATCAACAAGGTTGGCTATTATTTGATTTAGCACCTTATGCAGTTCCGGGTACAGTAATTATGTCTGCTCAATTAAATTTAATTGCACACACCGATGATTCATATCACCAATTTGATTATGGGGGGTATAAGGGTGTTCTATCTCATAATACAAGTAATCCTCATGTATCTTCGGCAGGGAATGACAGAAATAATTTTTATATAGATAGAGTCACTAGATTTCTAAATTTGAGTGATTTTTCTGCTCCATACTCTGACGGGAATAGTAATAGTGTAATTCTTGAACCAGGTACGGCTCCTATTTCAAACGTGAATTATAATGTTAATATTACTGGATTATTTAAGGATATGATAGCAAATATTCCAAACGCTAATACTGCGATAAGAATAAGTATGCAAACTCCTAATACACGTACTAAATTACGAGTATGCTTTTCAGAAAGAAAATCTTATATTTCTTTAAACTATTATAATAACAAAAACCCTTTACCAGGCGGTTATACAGCTTTACCTGGGGAACAACTTTATCAGAATGGAACAACTCAAATACCAGATCACGTCTGTCGTTCCATATTTACTCAACCAACAATTAACCCATACGTAACTGGCATTTTAGGCGACTGGAGAGTAGATAGTACCTATGCTTATTATGCAGGCAGAAAAGAAACACGACCTGATGTGACAGTAGATACCCGTACAGGTGGTGCCATTGCGGGCTATCAGCCTTTCTGGAATTTTAATAATACATCATACTTAACGCGTAATACAAGTGCTACGGGATGGACATGGAACAGCACTATTACCCAATACAACCGTAAAGGATATGAAATAGAAAACAAAGATCCGTTAGGTAGGTACAATTCAGGTTTATATGCATATGATGAACAGCTTCCAACTGCGGTAGCAAACAATGCAAGAGAAGAAGAAGTAATGTTTGATGGATTTGAAGATTACAATTATTCAACACCGAACGATTGTGCAGCATGTAAACCACGTCGTCATGGTAATTTTGATAATATCAGTTTTCCTGCAGATTTTTCATCTACAATTCATCATACGGGTTTATATAGTCTTAAAGTAAATCCGGGGGCAAGTATTACTTTAGAAGCGCCGCTAATTGATAGTAGTGCTAAGGATGCTGTGGGGTATGGATTAAATATGGTTATTGATCCTTCAAGAGGGCCAGCTTGTATTAATTTAGACAATACTCAAATAGCAGGTACCGCACTGAATGATTCTCTTTTACCATTGAAAGGTAAAAAAATGTTATTGAGTGCATGGGTAAATGAAAACAATGCTAATTGCAAATGTTCAACTTATGTTAGTAACAACATTACTGTGTTATTTTCCGGTGTGCTGGGTAACTCGGCCACGCTTATCTTATATCCAACTGGTAATATAATTGAAGGATGGCAACGATATGAATCTATCATAAATGTACCGGCAACAGCTACGGCAATCAAGTTATCGCTTAATAACCTTACTACCAAAGTATCTCCGCCTGTTCCTTATTTACCTGTTTATTTTGATGATATCAGGATAGAGCCTTTTAATGCTAATTTAAAAAGTTTTGTGTACAATTCGTCGAACCTCCGTTTAATGGCCGAATTAGATGAAAATAATTATGCCACTTTTTATGAGTATGATGATGATGGTACGCTTACCCGTGTTAAGAAGGAAACAGAACGGGGTATACAAACAATTACCGAAACAAGAAGTGCTATGCAAAAATTAATTGTTCAATAAGCATAAAATAATTACATGAATAGTGTAAGGACAAATAAGATCTGTATGATGGGAAAAAAAATGAGAATTATTTTGACAATACTTGCAGTGTTTTTTTTCTCTAAGGGAAACAAAGCAGTGGCTCAAAGTACTGATCCTCAAAAGGTGATGGCTGATATTTACACAGCATATAACAATGTGACTGACTTAACATTCAATGTAAAATATATTTACACAAGCGATACGTTAAATGGTAAATTTTTGAATGAATCATTGAATGGATCATATAGAATGGTTGGCAATAAAGCATTGTATGAGTTAGGGGCTATTCAGTATATGCAAAATGATTCTTTTTTAATTGCAGTGTATAACGATGAGAAATTTATTTTGATCAGTAATCCACGTACACAAAATAATATTGGTTCAAATTTGCCACTGCGTTCTCTACTGGATAGTGTTCTTCATTCGTATGGGGAGCATTATACTATTTCAACTACAAAAGTAAGCGACACTACCAGTGCGCTCAATTTTATCAGAAAAGATAGTCTTGCTCAATTTGATAAATTTAGTGTTACGTATTATACCAAAGGCCGGGCATTGTTATCATCTATCGCCTATGATTTTAAAGAAGCTACTTATACAGATGCTACTGATAGTGTTGCAACACAATTGGGAAATCGCGCACCGCTGCCAATTATATACCGCCGCAAAACATTAGCGTTGAATTTTTTTAATTATCGCTATAATAAGGTGCCTGAAAAATTGTTCAATGAATCAAATTATATCCGGCTAGAAAATGGAAAGTGGGTTACTGCGGATAAATATAAAGATTTTCAAATTTATAATTATCGTACTAATGGTGATTCGGTAAACGCCGGTCAGCATTCAAAATAATAATCCGAACTAATTAAACATAGAAAATGATTATGCAATTGAGTCGCAAAAAAAATATCCGTATCACCTTTATACTGTTGCTGTTGTTACAGTGTATTGGGTGTTTGCCAGTCTTTGCCGGGGATGGTCCAACAATGCCTTTATTAGGTAGTAAGGGAGCCGTTGTTTTAAATGCAACATCAACTGTAGCCGTACCTGCATCTACAGTCGCAGTAGAACAAACATATGCCATACAAAATATGGTTTCTGTTGGTATTGAAGAAGGTACTACTAATTATATTCAATCTGATCATTTCGATGTTACTGTAACCTTGGATATAACAACATATGATGCACAAGGTGATATTACGTCAAAACTTACAAAAGATTTCCCTGTCAGTTATTCAAAAGCTGATGGAGCTAAATATAATGCAACTGTATATTATCCATTCAAAAATGCGTATAAGGTTACGGTTAAAATTGCAGCGATTAGTCCAGATCCAAAAACTGCTACATGGGATTTTTCTAAAGTTTTAAGAGTAGATAATTCTATCAATGTTATTAGGGATTATGCTTTTGCCTGCACGCAAAGAGTAACCGGTTTAACAACGAGTTTGGATGTTACCAATCAGGAGTTAACAGCAAAATGGGATCCTACTAAATTTGGTCAAACACAATACGATCTTGAATGGGCATGGGTTGATGCAAGTGCGATGCAACAATATGGTACGCTTTCGGATATTGATAGTAATTTAATTTTTGAAAATAATGCATCGAGAGTTACTGTTAGCGCCGATAAAAATACCTACAATATTCCTCTGTTATATGATGGGGATGGGTTCCTTTTCGTAAGGGTTCGTCCTTCACAATTAAAACATAATGGTCAGCTTGTAGAAGGGATATGGACCTGGCAAACATTAACTCCGGGAGAGCAGAGGCCCATAACATCCCCTAGTGCGCCGATGGTTTCTTATAGTTATGCAGGTCATCAGAATAATTTAAACTGGCAGGCAAGTACTTCTTTTGCAGAAGAGGGTAAACGTAAATCGGTAGTACAATACTTTGATGGATCATTACGGAGCCGTCAAACAGTTACAAAAGATAATACCACTAACACAACTATTGTAGCAGAATCTTTTTATGATTATCAGGGCCGGCCGGTTATACAGGTATTACCTTCACCTACGCTAAGTAACATAATACAGTATTCTCAAAATTTTAATCAGTCGATTGATTATATAACTACTCCTGGTTATCCTAAATCAGAATATGATAAGTTGGCACCTAATACAAGTACATGTGGTAATCCTGCAGCACCCCTTAGTACCGTTTCCGGGGCTTCTAATTATTATTCGCCAAATAATCCATTAGTACAAAATCCCCCTCCGGGATACAACCCTAGTAATTTTGTACCTACATCCGAAGGTCCAACCAGCGGACAAGCTTTTCCTTTTACCGAAACTCGTTTTGCACAGGATGGCAGACTTTCAGCACAAAGCGGAGTAGGGTATATGCATCAGATAGGTAGTGATCATGAAACAAAATACTATTATGAATCGGCACCACAGGAAGAATTAGATGCTCTTTTTGGAACTGATGCAGGTCAGGCATCACATTATTTTAAAAATATTGTAAGAGATGCTAATGGCCAGTATAGCGTGAGTTATACGGATATGCACGGAAGAACCATTGCAACAGCCTTAGCAGGCGAGGCCCCAACGCAGCTAGATCAACTGGCAAGTTATAAACCCGTAAATTTTACGCAAGGGTTACTTGATAACGAAACAAATAATGTTGATGGTACATCTATCATATCTACTAAATCAATAATGGTAGAGAAGGCAGAGCCATATAATTTCAATTATACCTTAAATCCACAACAGTTAAGCTTGCTAACTTGTAATGGCACTGTTTGTTTTGATTGTTTATACAATTTAAAAATTACCGTTACTTCAGATTGTAATGAAACACAGGGTTTTCCTGTTGTATTAACAGATAGTAATTTTACTCTTGGTCAAAATCTTAATGCACCGGCAAACTGTAATAATGGATTTACGACGGGAACTTTTAATAGAAGTTTTACCGTAAATTTTCCTACGGAAGGTTTATATACCGTTACTAAAGTCCTGTCATTGAGCGATAGTGCTAAAAGTGCTTACAGAAATGTATTTATCCAAGATGATACCTGCAAAACATTTCAGAATTTTTATGATAGCGCACTCAATCTGCTTACTACAGAAAGCAATTGTAATATTACATGTGCTACTTGTATAGCAGCGATCGGTAATTCTGTTACGGATTTTATAAATAATTATATCAACCAAACCAAAACGCCGCTTCCTTCGGGGTGGACAACTCCTTTAACTTTTTTGCAGGAGAACCAATTATTCCCTGCCACAACAATAACAACATTAACAGCATCATATAATGAGGCACTAACAAATTGTAATGCGCTTTGCAATGGCAATAATGACGATGGGTTAGATGAAGTAAGGAGTATTGAGCAGGCAATGTTATTGGATATGACACCTCCTAACGGCCAGTATGCAAATCCGGATTCAAGTACCAAGTTTTTTAATATTTTTAATACTAACCCTCCATTTCCGAATTATAATCTTTTATACCCGGCATTATCTAAAAGAGCGTCTTATCTATACCCCATAGAATATGTTCAAGGTGCAACAACATATCCAACAGGTCATTACTATGATGACAATGGATTTATAGATGATCCAATACCATTGCCGGCAAATAGTCCGGTATCACCCCAGAAAGGGTTTAGTGATCAGTTTGTATCATCATGGGCGATGGAACTATTACCCTATCATCCGGAGTTTTGTAAATTAAAAACTTCTTTAGAAATATTGCCGGCTACCTATAAATATGAAGCTACGCTGACAAATGACACTACTTTTTCACAAGCTATGCCGTATTTGAGTGTAACTAACGGAGCTATAGACATACTTAATAAAGATCCGTTTTTTCAAACTGTAGGAGTAGGTTTCAGAGACTCTATGCTTACGAAAATGACAATTTATGCTCCGGCAACTAGTTTTCCACCAGATGAAAGCTCATGCGGTATAGCGCCATTCAATGCTTCAATGTGGCAGATTGCGCAGTCTAGTGTTATGACACAAAATGAAGTTGGGGATCCTTGCGCCCAGTTAACAACAATGTTTCATACACCTGCAAATCCGCCAACCGATACAGTAGATTGCACACCAGATTGGAATATGGCATGGATGATGTTCAAGTCAATGTATCTGTCACAACGTAGAAGGTATATTTCGGAATATTTAAATGCAACTTGTGTACCAGAACTCAAAGTTGTACCCATAGATCCTCAGCACCCTAATATTACTACTCATGTTCATGATTATTCTGATGAAATAATCCTGACTCCTTCATATTATTATCAGCAGCGGTTTACAGATTTTTCAAATCCATCACTTTCAAATCTTGGTGTTGCCACAGATGAATCATCTTTTCTTCAATCATTTACAAGTAATCCTCCGGGAACAGCTGCATCTATAACAGCAGCAGCGCAGGCACTTGAATCTGGTCAGGCTGATAGTACCTGTGCCGGTTATATACCTACATGGATCGCAGAATTAGAACAATGTCCCGGTATAGGAACTATTAATTCTACAGATTCTACATGGATAGTAAATAACCTGATGAGTATTTGTACAAAAGGATCAGATGCCAATCATATTTTTGGTTCTTCAACTTTGCCTCCGGGTGCAACTGGACCATATTCGTCATTCTCAGCTGTTATTGCCGCATATTTGCAGCAAAAACAAATTCCAATTTCTGCGCTTTGTTATCCGCAACTTATCACACAGCCATCACCTTATGGTGCGCAACAGGCGTTGATTAATGAACCGATAGTAACAAGGCCGGATACTTGCGAGTGTAAAAGAATAAATTCTTTATTATCAAAGTTTCAGCAATCAAAAGATACAGGTACTTTTGTCGAGTATCTTGCTAATAAATACGGTACCATAATATCAGAAGGTGCAATAGATTCTTTAATGGATCTGTGTAACAAGCCTAAAACCTGTAACTTTTTATCGGTACCTATTTTATTGCCACCCGTATTGCAATGTGATGGAACTGACACTACCACTAAAGTATGTTTGGCCTGCATAGATATGCAGAACCTGGAGGATAGTTTTTATACAGAGTTTAAGCAACATGCGCCTATAATAAATCCTGCAACAGCAAACGATACGATATTAAATAATGCATTTCAACGATATGCGAATAACAAAACAGGATTCACTAAAAACTGGAGTGACTATACAGCGTTTTTAGATACCTGTAATAAAACTCCAGGTGCGTATGGTGTAACAACTGGAGGCACTGGCACAAGCGCAACAACAGGTACAGGAGGAACAGTGGAAAGTGGGGGAACTACTGGATCTGGTGGAACAACAACAGGTACAGGTGGAACATCAGGAACAGTTACTCCACCTTCACCTGTATCTACTTTTGCAGCAGACACGATTAGTGCTTGCGGATGCTTGAAAACATTAACGGATTATCTTTTATCATCGCATAATTTATTTATTACCCAAAGTCAAAATATAACTGTTGCGCAATTGGTATCAATGGCTAACAGTGCCGGTTATACGCTATCTGTAACTGATTGCTCAATATTATCCGATAATCGGAATGGGTTATTCTATACTTTAAATACTGGTACATCAGGAAGTGCATATAGGGCCAAAGTTGGTAATTGCACCATCGCTTTAAACAGATCGGATGCTGATACCAGTTCATTCTATAATTTAGCGTCACAAACTTGTTCTGGCAATTCTTCTGTTAGCTTTTATGATAATACTCCTACGGCAACAATCTCTACTAAAACAGATACTATCAGTAAAACTTTTTATGCAACAAGTTCTTTAATTAATAACTTTTATAGCGGACCATCTGGTTTATATGAAGTTCCGGATACCACATCAGACAGAATTGTAACATTAAGTAATCCTCCCGGGGAACCATATAGTAGCCGTTCACTCGTTAAATTTGATGGGCTTTCTATTCCAACAGGCGCTACTCTTTTATCTGCAACAATGAATTTATTTGCAGATCCAAACGGGTATAATTCACCATCACTTCCGAATGCACATAGCGGACTTCTTAATGGTGGTGCCGATACAACTATACTTGAATTAGGTATACCAAATTTTAACTGGACTACAAGTAGCTCTGCAGCGGATATAACAACAGGATTTAGTCAGGGTTTCTCATCAGGTACTTATTTTAATATAACTTCTCCTTTTCAAGATCTTACAGGGATCAATTGTATGGGTTATGTTAGTACCTGGTTAAGTCCTGCCGGGAATGACGGATTTGTTACATACACATATTCTACTAATCATGTGGCTCCTCCTAATCCTGCTTACACAACTTTCTGTTCTAATAAATATCCGGATGCATCAAAACGTCCAACATTAAATATTAGCTATAGTTTACCTCCTGGTGCGGATACTACTTATGCACTAAATTCTTCAACTATAGCAACCCTATCGGTTGTATCATGTGATGTTGATGGCAGTGTAAATGCTATAGATACCTGCAATTGTAAACGATATGCTCAGGTGTATAATAACGCAATAGCAGCAGGTTATAATGGAAGTTCATTGAGTTCATTAAATCAGTATTTTAAAGCTACTTATGGTGATACGTTAACGCAGGTATTATACAACGGCTTACAGCATTGTAGTGGGTTGATGCAAATAACACCCCCGCATACTGTTCAAGACACGGTTACCAAAGTATTTACTACCAGTACTTCAGTGATCCTAAACACAATGCTTCTCGGGGCACCGAATCCAACTGCTCCTACAGTAGACACAATATCGGATAAACTTACGGCTACTGAAGCTTATGAAAGTCTTTCTTATTATTCTCTCATTAAATTTGATAGTATTTCAACTATCCCGGCAACTGCCACTGTATTACTATCAGCATTAAATTTATATGCAGATCCACAAGGGTTTGATCCTCCCAGAATTACGAATGCTAACGGAATTCTAGTGCCAAATTCAGGTCCTTCTAATAGTTTTGTGGAAGGTGTTAACTTTTTTCTTCCTGCATTTCAATGGGGAGTGGATAGCAGCACAGCTTTCTGGGCTAATACTACTGTACCTTTAGCAAATTCTATTTATTCTCCAAACTTTGTTTCAAATTACCAGATAGGCGCTCCTTTCCAGGATATATCAACTAATGTATCTACTGCTGTCACTCAATGGTTAACAAATCCGCTAGGTAATACAGGTTTATTAGTGACAACATCGGCGCCGCCATCGGGTGATACATCTTTTGCGACCTTTGCTTCTAACAAATATCCCGATGTTACAAAACGGCCAACATTGACTGTAACATATGCTTATAGCGTAACTGTTCCGGGCGATACCACTTATACGTATCCGTTAGGACAACAGGCACCATTACCTTCATTTTTAGAATGTAGTTATACAGCCCCGCCGTTTAATTGTACTCAGGCAAATCAAATATTGCAACAATATAAACAACTATTTGTTAGTCCTTCAGACGGTAGCGTAGATATAAGCATGCGCACTTTTGCAGGAAATAAAACTCCTGATGAAGGACCTAAAGGTGTATTTGATGTCAATAAAATTTTGATCGGTAATACATTCGATGGAACATTAACACAAATAGATACATCATACGCACGTATATGGAACAGTAGCCCTGCAGATCAGGCGATTGGTACGCTTTCTTATCCATCACCAGCCGGAGGGGGGGTATTTAGGCTTACATTAAAACCTGGTCAGCAAGCACCTTGTGATGGTATTATTGGTATGCGGTATTATCAATTTGATATGTATAAGAATGATGAGCCTAACCCATCTAATATATATGATTCTAATCAGCCTGACTTATATGTTGGCCAAAGTTGCTATGTTGATTTCGGAGATGGAAATAGAATTAATGTTGATTCTTCGTATAATGCCAATATGAATCAAAATCCTTCTCCAGCCACGCCAGGTACATCTGTACAAGGAGGTACGGATGTGGTAGGTGTTACTGGTTTGTTAGCTGATCATACAGGAGGAGGCTTCATGTTTTCAAGCCGTTCTATATTACATAATTATGCTGATTCAAACCTTAAAACAGTAACGGTTTATCATCCTGATATACAAGGTCTATTTAAATTCCAGGATAGTTACGCTTATAACCACCAAGCACCCAATTTAAGTAATCTTAGAGGATATATGCCTCAGCAAACATTTGACTTTTGGTTTTATGCGACTTATGATAGTGTATTTAATACAAAAAATATTATAAATTTTAATGAAATAAATAGCATTGGAAACGTATTTACGGCAACTACTCCTGATTACAATGAAACTAACAACTTACCTAGTAATGATTTCTCTTCTTTTGCTAATAATCATACTATTAAATCAATTACTCTTGCCACACATCCAAGAACAACAACACCCTGTAATTGCTTAGCTGCAGAATACCAAAAATTTACAAAATTTTTCCCTAATGTAAACAGCAATTTTAAAAATCTGATAGAGGTTAATATAGTGTCTAACCTAGGTAATCCATCTATGGCAACTGACCCATCAACAATTCCGTTTGATTCAATTTCAAGTTTAGGATTTTTCACTTTCAATGATAATATTTCACCTACATATCTTGATAGCATTATCATAAAAATAGCTCGTTCAGCAAAAGATTCAGGAATTATATTAGTTGCTGCAGGAGGTAATGGCTCAATACCAACAGTTCGCACGAGTTTAAGCGATGCCGCATATAACTCTTTAATAAGTAGACATTGGTATATCACAGGTGTAAATGCTGTAGAAAATCTAGCAACGGACCCAAACAAAGATGCATCTTTTACTCCTCCACCAATGTTGGATACAGGAATTTTAACCAACGCATTTACCGATTATTATAATCAACAAGCTGGTACTAATTATAGCTTTCCTCAATTACAATCAACGTATCAAAAAAATTGTGGTGCATTAGATATTTGCACACCATTGCCACCACCACCTTTTGATTGTACCTCAGCTGGGCAAATATTAAACAATTATGATAGCCTATATGTAATGCCAAAAACCGGTTACGTAGATCTAAGCATGCGCACTTTCGCAGGGAACAAAACACCTGATGAAGGACCAAAAGGCGTGTTTGATGCTAATAAAAATTTAATTGGTAATACAGCAGATGGTACATTAACGCAAGTAGATACATCTTTTGCTAGAATATGGAACAGTAGTTCTGTCGATCAGGCGATTGGTACGCTTTCTTACCCATCACCAGCCGGAAGTGGGTTATTTAGACTTACATTAAATGCGGGACAACCAGCTCCATGTAATGGTATTATTGGTATGCGTTATTATCAGGTTGATGTTGAGGGTTCAAACCTAGATCAACTCAAGGTTGGGCCAAGTTGCTATATCGATTTTGGTGATACTGTTCAGATAAATATAGATTCTGCTATGGGCGCAAATTCGTTGATAAATGTCCATAATTCAACCTTAATCAAATCGCCATTCATATTAGGCCAATATTCGGTAAATGTAGGTTATAATAAAAAGTCTCTTGTATTAAATCAGGCATATATTATTGAACATAATTATGTTAGTCCGGCAAATAGAACAGTTACTGTTTATCATCCGGACGTTGATGGAGTATTTGGATTTTTAGACTTATATAGTAATGGGGTAAACTTTCCATTAACTAATTTAAGGGGTTATATGCCGCAACAAACACTGGATTTTGTTTTTGACTATACAAGCGATAGCCTATTAAATACCCAGCGTATTGTAAATTTCAACCAAGTGAATAGTATTCTTAGTGTTGAGATGTATCAAAATAAGGAAGATAACAAGCCTACTAATTATTTTTCTTCATTTATTAATAATAATGGGCTTAGGTACATATTATATTTCCCATCTCCTCAAACAAATGCGTTAGTTGAACGATTCAATAGTTTTTTCCCTGATCTTAAAGACAACTTTAAAAAATTAACAGGATTAGAATCAAATATGTCTAATCTTCAGGCAACAGGAGCTTCTTCAATAGATTTTTCTTTACCATCTATAGCTTTTTTAGAATTGGATGGTGTTATTCCTACATCAGCTCTGATAGATAGTATTTATATACAAGTTGCTCGTTCTTCTGCAGATTCTGGGTTAATTGAAGGTGGAGGTTTTTTTAATAGTGCTCCACCGAGAACAAGCCTAAGCGATGCGGCATATAATTCTTTGACCAGTAGAGGTTGGCAACTTCCTAATAACTCAAATCATCTTTCTCCTTTAACGATTGATACGGTGCTTTTGCAGGATTCTACTCCACTAACCAGCGCTTTCACCGATTATTACAACCAACAAAAAAACACCACATACAGCTACCATCAGCTATTAGCATTATACCAAGGCTGTGGTAAATCATTAAACTTCTGTGTGGCTGCTTCGGTAGTGATACCTAATGACAACGGCCCATGGCTTTGCGGATTAAACGAACCTATATCTCAACCACTTTCAGCAACTGATGCAACACCTTCAAATCCTTTGTGCCAGAATATTGCAGAGTATGCCTATACATCTGCTATGGAAAAATGGCAATTATACCAGGATAGTGTTCGAAACGTATTTGATACAGCCTACACCAACAAATGTATGCAGGCTAAAAATTATGAAAGCTTTACCGTAAATTATAAAACTAACCAGTACGGGTATACGCTATATTATTATGACCAGGCAGGTAACCTTACCAGAACAGTACCTCCAGTAGGTGTTGATGTAAGTAAATTTGGCTGGGCTGATTCTTACAGAGATAGTGTGGAGCTGCAAAAAGCCAACAACGGAGCACCATTGGTGCCTGCGCATTATATGGCAACAGATTATCGTTACAACACACTTAACCAGGTTATAGCACAACAAACGCCGGATGCAGGCGAGAGTCAGTTCTGGTATGATGCATTGGGAAGATTGGTTGTAAGCCAGAATGCTAAACAGGCTGATCCTACGCAAGTTGGTGGGCCTCGATATAGCTATACTATTTATGATGGCTTGGGCCGTATCATTGAAGTAGGGCAGAAGCCGAGTACAACTAGTATGTCGCAATCGATCAGTACAAATCAGACAACACTTACTAATTGGTTGTCAACAGGATCGGCTAAAGAGCAGATAACAAGAACCTTGTATGATATACCATATCTTGCTGGCAATGGAGCACCTCTCTATCAAAGCAACTTGCGTAATAGAGTTTCTACTACAACTTACTATAACCTTAGCACTGATATACATCCGGCATCTGCTACTTATTATAGTTATGATATAGAAGGCAATGTGGATACGTTAATACAAGATAATGGGTCAGGAGGAATAATGGACCAAACCAATAACCGATATAAAAAGATCGTGTATAATTATGATCTGATAAGTGGAAAAGTAAATCAGGTAAGTTATCAAACGGGTATGGCAGATCAGTTCTATCATCGTTATGAGTATGATGCTGAAAACCGTATCACTTGCGTATATACCAGTCATGATAGTTTAATTTGGGAAAAAGATGCCAGGTATGCTTACTACAAACATGGCCCGTTGGCCCGTACTATTATTGGTCAGCAACAGGTACAGGGTATCGATTACGCATACACGCTACAAGGTTGGTTAAAGGGCGTAAACAGTATAACGGGAATAGGTTCAAATCCTTGTCCTGATAATAATGATAATGTGCAAGACCTGAAAGTATATAACCGTAGTGATTTTGGAATGCCAACCGTATACAAGGCAACAACCGAAATTGATTTTGAACCGGATAATACTTTTACATCAAATAGTCCTACTGATAATTTCTCTACGTTGATTGATCCGAATCCTGTACCATGTACCAACACAGGTTTGCCTTCAGGATCACCAATGCCGGATATGGGTGGAGATGGAATAGCAGGAAGTCCGAATGCAAATATTGGACAGGATGCATACAGTTATAACCTCAATTATTTTGGTGGGGATTATCAACCTGCAGATGTGCCTCATCCTAATTATTATATACAAGCGGCTGAATTGCCATTAAGTATTACAGGGCGTGATTTGTATAATGGTAATATTAGCAGTATGGCGGTTAACATACCTAAATTGGGTAATCCAATGTTGTACGGTTATCGATACGATCAGTTGAACCGTATCACAGAAATGGATGCATTTACCGGTTTAAATACTGCAACCAATTTATGGACACCACTATCAACACAGGATTACCAGGAAAGAGTAGGGTATGATCCTAACGGAAATATAATAAGCTATAAACGTAACGGAGCACAAGCTGCGGGTGGTTTACCAATGGATAGCTTACATTACTTCTATAACTATTACAAAGCTGATAATGTCACGATTGGTACCTACATATCCAGCGATCCGATAGCAGCAGGTACAACAAGGCGTACCAATCAGTTAAATTATGTACGTGATGCCGCTGCTGATGGAAACTATACAGCTGATATTAAAAATGAACCAGTTAATAACTATGCGTATGATGCAATAGGTAATTTGATAAAAGATTGTAAAGCTGGTATACAATCTATTACCTGGACAGTATATGGAAAAATAGATTCCATAAATGAAATTGATTCTAAAGGGGTTACCACAAGGATTAAATACAAGTACAATCCAGAAGGGGATAGAATAAGCAAAACGGTCTATAAAGGTGCCAATATAGTTAGTACGTTTTATGTCGACGATGCCCGTGGAAATGTAATCAGTGTGTATACAATAAATCCGTCATTAAATACTGGACAAATTACACAAGTAGAAGCTGATCTTTATAGTACTATTAGGCTAGGAATTTTTAATTTGAACCGAAATGTAAATAACTTACAAAGTGCTAACTACTTAAATACAATAAACACTTTTGTAAGAGGTGAGAAGAATTTTCAACTAACAAATCATTTAGGTAGTGTGCTTTTGACTATTAGTGATAAAATAATACAACATAGTGCAGATAATACTACGGTAGATTACAGTATTGCGGATGTAGTTACGGCGAATGACTATTATCCTTATGGTATGGAAATGCCTGGAAGAAAATACGAACAATTGAATGGCTTATATAGATATGGATTTAATGGCCAAGAAAAATCAACAGAAATCAATCCTAATTCTAATACGGCGATGTTTTGGGAATATGATACTAGAATCGGACGAAGATGGAATATTGACCCTAAGCAAAAGATAGAAGAAAGTTCATATCTCTGTTTTAGCGGTAATCCGATTATGTTTAGTGATTTATTAGGAGATGAGGCAGATGACAAGGGAGTAAAGTTAAAAAATGGTCAAAAAAGAGCATGGAAAGATAAGAACGGAATACAACATACTCAAAAATGGGACGGTAAAAAATGGAATGATAATGATATACTAAAGGAAGTTGTTGTTCATAATACTACACACCATAAAAACCCAATACCTAAGCCTATTTACTCTGTTCCCTCAAAAATAGATTTGATATTAACTGCTGCAGGAGAATCAAATTCCGCTGCCGCTGCAATTTTAGAAAAACAGAATGAAAATTTGAGAAATCTTGCGGAAAGTGCTACTAGTACTGCTGTTGATGATGAAATAGAAGCGAATGAAAAAATTCTAGGTAGACTTGAACAGGCAGATATCTTTTTTAGTGCCATTGATATAGGTAAGGGGATGTATAAACTTTCAAATAACGGAGATTTTTGGGAAGGTCTCCCTGTAGTTGGAGGTGTTTTTGGAGCTGCCTGGGATGCATTGAAAACGAGGGATAACGATATGATATGGAGTATGATTGATAAAGGAAATGTAGGTGTTCAATTGTTTTTACAAGGTCAAAATAATGAGTCAGGTATGGTAGGAATCTTTGTACATACAGATGTTTTAAAGAGAATAATTGCCCAGGGATACTTAGATATGTCTATTAATCCTCATTCTCCATTGCCTAATGAACAATTGCAAAATAAGGATTATACTGATCATGCCACTGGTGAGAAATTACAGTATTATATAATTTTTCCAAAATCACATACTGGGTCACATATTACCAATATGTTAATAATGAAAGTTCAATAGGATTGATTTTTGTAATAACTTTAAAAATGGCAAGAAAAATATTTGGATATATTATAACATTGGTTGGGATAATTGGGCTTATCTTTTTTGGAAATTATAAGGGTACATTGATTTCTCATACGACTTTCTTAATGATAGGAAGTATTGCAATTATTTATATTGGACTTTTTTCTACTCCATTAAGCAAAAAAAATAGTAAGAATTCAATATCGGATGAAAACTTGCAAGTTTCTAATAAGTTAAGAATTAATGGAGAAAAAATAATTATTGATATAAATAAATGTGAATTCAAAGAAAATAATTATTATGAACAAATTGAGAATAGTGGTTATTCTAAATATAAATCGATAGATGCAAGTTTTGATTCTAATAGGAATTATGAAGAAAGATATATAGAGCAATCAGCTTTAGTATATCATAATACAAATGATCAAAAAATAGAGAAATTCGAGAGTCAAACTTTTTTGTTTAATGCAAAAATTCTTGAGGGGTATGTGAAAAGTAATTCTATTGTTTTGTTTGTGGATAGATTTGATAGAAGTATTTATTTTTTCGAGCTTTCCAAGTAATTACAAATAAAAAATTAGAGAATTCGGCTTATGTATAAAATAATTTTATTTTTTTTACTTTTTATTCCTGGGATTGCAAATAGTCAAAATTCAATTGATAAGACTAAAGCTGCCAAGCTTTTAGAAGAAATTAAACCACTTTATGAATCGTATTTTTCATTGCAAATTAGAAACCATGATTCAGCAAAAATTGTTTGTAATATATTAATTGAAAAATTTAAAGAAATTTATTATGTTGATACAACAGATAAAAAAATAGGTGATTATTTAGTTGAATGTTATTTTTATAATAAAGACTATGTAAAAGCAATTAATTGGTGTAATCATCAAATATTATATCATTCCAATAACGTAGATAATATTTATTATTTTCAGACATTAGCAATAGCGTATTTAAATTTAGGCGAACTCAATTTAGGTAAAAAATATATAGCAAAAGCAATTACGATTAATGAAACAAACCCTGATTGGAACGATTTATCTCCCGTTTTTTTGCTTAATTTAAAGTCATTTATTGATGATATAATTAAGGGAAATGATAGTGTTGAAGTATCCTTTTTAAAATCAAAGAATATTTCAGTTGATCAATATGCCAATCAAATATTTAATTTTTTAATGCCTTATGCCGAAAAAAGTACCCAAGATGTTCAAATGCAATATAGAAATGAAATTAATATTTTTAAATAATTAAAGGTAACTATATACCTTAGCCTTCGTTGGTGTTCCGCTAAATTAATTCGCGAGTGCCGATGTTGGTGTTATCACCAACATCTTAATCATAAGCCCTAAAAAATAAGTATTTTTATAAAATGCAATCCTACCCCGAACATTGACCGCAGTTTTATACACCAACGAAGGCTAAGTACTTATGAATGGCTTGTTATATCTATAAATGATAAATAATTTGAAAATCTATTACAAGGCTGGAAATTTTTCCCTCATCAGTTGTTCCCCAATAGCAAGGATATACACCGTCTCCAAAACCAGAACGAAACATGATCACATTTTGATCAGGTTGATTGGGAAGTTTAAAATCCAGCCTATCGCCAATGTCATCTTCATCGTTTTGGTCAACCGCATTTTTTTTGAATGCAGGTGCTAACTCAAGACTATAAATATCATCATTGGGATATTTAGTCATGAATTCACTGTCGTATTCATTGTATTTTTCTTGCGTAGCAACATCACAAAAACAACCAAGTCCTGCATCAACATCAAATCCATAACAGTCATCTTCTTCTAATTCACTTACATTTTCACCAGGTAATAAAGCCATTTCCCATTTAGTTGCTTTCTCTTTATTGAATTCCAATTTTACTAATGCATAGCGGTCTCCTGATTGTTCTGTTTTAGCAACGCAAGCTATTACCGGATATTTTCCTGGTGTAACAGTTCTTGTAAAAGCAATGCTATCATATAAACCAACCAAAGGATCGCATGCTACAATATTACCTGTTGGCAGATTTAATTCTCCTAGTGTAATTAATTCCAGCGGAGTTTTATTGATAACAGGTTTGTCAAAATATTCATTAAAATCTACAAGCGCATATTTAATGTTGTTGGATGATTCCATGAAGAAAAAGTTTTGTTTAGAGACAAATATTAGAGAAGGAAGATAAGAAATTTATTAGTCACAGCGATTATTTGCAGCCGGTTTGTAACAGGAGTAAAATGATCTTTCAACCTCTTGCAAATACGCAAGAGGTTTTTTATTAATGAAGATTGCCATTTATAGGGCATAATATCCACGTTGTTCAATTCATTCCACATTAAAATCGATAATACAATAGGATTTATACTTGGCTTAGTATTTGGACAATCCATTTCTAAATAAAACATTTATGAAACAAGTAAGTAATTATTATAACAAGGCGAAAGCATTAACTGTATTGGTTATCCTTTCTTCATTACAGCAGGTACTTGCACAAGATAAAGTAGAAGTGAATGGGCATGATGTAGGTTCATGGTTTAACAGGCACTGGGTTTGGGTTGCCGGCGCAATTGTATTATTGGTCATTATATTATTGATCAATACAAGCGGTAGCAGCAGCAAAAGTAAATCAACTACTGTTGTTAAAGATTCAATGGGGAATGTAAAAAGTGTTACAACAACTGAGAGAAACGATTAACTAAGTTTATGGAAGATAAAAGATCAAAAAAGCAAGGGAAAAAGGATACTATTTCTCCTGCACATAAACAAGCAGATAAAGACATTCAAACGGATGAAGATCTTTCCGATAAAGGTCCTGAAGATGAATTAGATGAGGGTGAATTAGCAAGATTTGAAGGACAGGATGATGGGGAAATGGATGTATCGGGTGAGGATGAAAATAAATAAATCTTTTCCCATAAATTAATAATATAATGTGTGAATGAAGCGTTTAGTAAAGTAGGAGGTAAACATTAATTAAAGAATGAGTGGGATTGATATAAGTAGATCATAATGAACGATTTAAGAATCGTCAAAACATATTAAAACCCTATATACGGTCACCAAACAACGGGCTTAATAGAGATATTAAGCTTTTTTTGTTTTAAAATAGTCTTCATTTTATAGTATTAGCAGTAGTTTCGGGGTAATTATGTGGATTATTCTTTGATAAATAACAATATATAATATGTAATTTAGCACCGCTATTATAAAACGGTTGTTATTTATCAAAAATTGACTTGTCATTAGAATACCGGTCAAGTTTAACAGTGCTTCGAAATTCTACTTGCTATTATGAAAAAAAATCTACCAATTAAGAACTCTGTTCTAATTACTATTTTTTTATCCTTGTTTTTTACTATTGGAGTAAATCAATTTGTGTTTTCACAAAACTGGCAATTGATAAATCCTGCATATCCAACTACTGATGATATTGTAGCTGGATATTCTGTAGCCAATTTTGGAGCTACCGGTGATGGAGTTACAGACGTTACTTCTATATTTCAAAATCAATTAAATGCACTAGGAGCAGCAGGCGGCGGTACTTTATGGGTTCCTGCAGGTAAGTATGTAATAAACGGGAATCTTACTATTCCTAAAGGAGTAACACTTCGTGGAGACTGGCAACAGCCGGTGCCGGGACAACCAATTACCGGAACTATATTAATGGCTTATGCGGGTAGAGGTGACACAACTGCAGCGGCTTTTATTACAGAGCAAACTGCTTGTGCGGTAATGGATATTGCTATTTGGTACCCGCAACAATTACCGGGTAGTATAACTCCGTATCCTGCTGCTATCTTAATGGGCGCACCTGGCTTTTGGGGCAATGATTTTAATAATGCGAAAAACATTACACTGGTAAATGCATACGATGGTATAGCCATATCTGAATTAAATGGTGGTGGATGTCCTATTATGAATGGTATTTATGGTACACCGCTTTCAACAGGTATAATGATCGATAATATTGCCGATGTAGGCAGACTTGAAAATATAGATTTTTCTCCTGCATATTGGGAAGGCTCAGGGTTACCAAATGCACCGGCAGTCGGCAGTTCTGTAGAAGGATGGATATATCAGAATGGTACCGGTATTACAATGAGAAGAGATGACTGGACGTATTCATCTTTCATTTCTGTAAAAGGATATAAAACAGGTTTTGAAGCAGCGCCTTCTATTACAAGTGTAGGAGCAATTGCAAACGGACATAATTATGGAATGACTTTCACCAATTGTAACAATGGGATAGTGTTGGATGGTGTCAGTAATGTAGGGATCATGTTTGCAAACGTTACCATGTCAAACTGTGTCAATGGTGTGATCATTGGCCCTGGTTCTGCTGTTACCAGTACTAACGGTGCCGCACAATTTCATACTTGTACAATTGCTGCAACAGGTAATGCAGTATACACTGATCCAAATTCTGTAGCAAGATTAATGATGGAACATTGCACCATCACCAGCGGTAAAGTAGATATTGGTGGCGGAACTTATATGGCATCTGATTGCGATTTTAATAATGCTGCGCCACAAACAATTCTGGAAAAAAATTCGCGTGCAATTCTTACAACCAATCGTTATAAGACAACCCGTAACATTCAAAATAATTCTCTTTGGGTAAGTGCTATTGATAGTACTTCAACCTTTACATTAAAGGCAATGCCTGCTTTTCCAACTATTGTTCCTGAAACACATCAGGCAGCAAGACAGGTAATGTACCTGGCAACAGCATCGCCATACAACGCAAAGAATGATGGTACTACGGATAATACAACTGCTATTCAATCTGCATTGAATGCAGCATCAGCAGCCGGAGGCGGTATAGTTTTTTTACCTCCCGGACATTATTTAGTTGCGGGAGATCTTGTAGTACCAACAGGTGTGGAGTTAAAAGGAGCGGCTGATGTGAGTGCGGCACCTTACGGTCCGGGTAGTGTACTTGAAGTAACCGCCGATCAGGGCAATGCTAATGGCACTCCATTTTTAAAATTATCTGCCAGCAGTGGTGTACGTGGAATTGTGTTTGATTATCCAAATCAAATGGGTTCGCTTGTACCTAATTTCCCTGCATATCCTTATACCATACAGGTAACCGGTAGTAACGCATACATTATTAATATCGCATTTAGATCTGTATATAATGGAGTGGATCTTTTCACTAATAAATGTGATAACCATTACCTGGATTACGTTTGTGGACAAGTATTTCAAAATGTATTTACAGTAGGAGGAGGATCTACCGGAGGTAAAATATATAATGCACATTTTAATACTATCTATTACGCAAATGGTACTGAATCAAAATTTGGTACATGGCCAAATTCACCAAGCACTGACGGAGATCCTGCCGTTTATAACTATAATTATAATAACTGTAAATTTTTAAATTTAGGGAATTGTCAAAATGAAACATTGTACAATGATTTTATTTACGGCTCGCAACAAGGTATAAATTTAAACAGTGATGCAGGTTCTGCACCAACAGGTGTAAGTTTAGGACTTGGCATTGATGGTACAAGAAACAGCATGAACTTTAATGCAATAGGTGCTGCAGGTTTCGATTTTATCAATACACAAACGGTTGCGTTAGGGGATGCGGGCAACAGGTATATAACAACCACACCAACTTTTGCATCGCAGAATACTACTTTATTTAATTCTGATTATTGGGGTAATCCACCAAACGGAATTATCTTAAATGGTGGAACATTGAATTTACAAGCGGCAAATTTCAATCAACCCGGACAAGCAAATTGGGGCAACTTAACAAGCGGCTCATTAAATGTTTTTGGTTCTGCAATATGGCCGGTTAATGCAACATTAAATGCAGGAGGCGAACCTCTGTTGACTGCACGATCTTCTATTATAGATTCATCAAATATCATTAGACCTAATGTAGCTGTATGGATAGATAATCTGGGGAATCCCTGGATGGTAAATGTTTTAAAAGCAATGCCAAGAACAGGCTGGAGTGCAACAGGATCTGTTAATAATGCAGGTGCACAAAATGCATTGGATAGTAATGAAACAACAAGATGGTCAACGAATGGAGTTCAGGCTCCGGGGCAGACATACACTGTTGACATGAAAAATCTCAAACAATTTTATGAGATAGCATTGGAAAATGCGAATGGTGCGGGAGATTATCCTGCGGGATATGCCGTATATGTTTCTACCGATGGTGTTAATTGGGGAAGTCCGGTTGCAACGGGTGTTGGAAGTAGTGGACTTAGCATTATAACTTTTCCTACGCAAATAGCACGGTATATAAAGGTTGTACAAACCGGAACAACAACAGGAAACTATTGGTCCATTTATGAATTTTATGTTTTTGGTGTAAATTATGTTGCTGCCACAGGCGTTACCGTTAGTCCTGCTACAGCAACAATAAATGTTGGTGTAACACAAAAATTAACTGCCACGTTAACACCAACAAATGCAAGTGATACAGTAGTAACATGGACATCAAGCGACCCAACAAAAGCTACGGTAGATAGTACAGGTTTAGTAACAGGAGTTGCTGTTGGTAGTGTAACCATTACCGCTACTACGCAGGATGGAAGTAAAACCGCCACAAGTACAATTACTATAACGGGTTCTGAGAGTCCATATGGCGGAACACCATGGCCAATACCGGGAACAATACAATCCGAAAATTATGATAATGGTGGACAAGGGATTGCATACAATGATAGCGATCCTACAAATGATGGTGGTCAATACAGGCCAACAGAAGGTGTAGATATAGAAGCTTCTGCGGATGGAGGATATGATGTTGGATGGACAGTTGCTGGAGAGTGGATGAATTATACTGTAAATGTTATAACACCAGGAGTATACACAATGCAATCTCGCGTGGCGTCAAACACTACAACCGGCGCATTTCATGTAACAATGGATGGTACAAATATTTCCGGAACAGTTACTGTCCCTAACACAGGAAATTTTCAATACTGGCAAACTGTTAATACAACTACGAGCTATCTAACCGCAGGTCAACATATAATGACTGTGTTTATAGATGGTGCAGGATTCAATATTAATTACCTGAGTTTTGTTGGCCCTGTAACTCCAGGCCTAACAGTAAATATTGCAGCGCCATTAAATAATGTTATTTATAATGCACCGGCAACATTGCCCCTTACAGCGAATGTTTCGACTTCTACAGGAACAATAACAAAAGTTGATTTCTTTGAAAATGGTACACAAGTAGGAGAGACAACAAGTGCTCCTTATACATATAATTGGACAGGTGTTGCCGCAGGAACCTATATTATTACTGCAGAAGTTACAAATAGTAGTGGTGGAACTTCGACTTCAGCACCTGTTTCTGTAACAGTAAATGCAGCTATTCCTAGTTGTCCTTTATTGACATGGTCCGATGAATTTAATGGCAATAGTCTTGATCTTACTAAATGGAATTACCAGACAGGAAATGGTTGTCCGGGTATTTGTGGTTGGGGAAATAATGAATTGGAATATTACACTAACAACACAAATAATGTTTCCGTTTCTGGTGGAGCATTAGCGCTTACTGCGCAATATCAACCGAATTATAATGGTTCGGGAAATAATTATACTTCAGGTAAGTTAGTTACGTTAGGAAATTTTTCTCAAAAGTATGGACACTTTGAAGCAAGGATAAAAATTCCTTCTGCAGCAGGTATGTGGCCCGCATTCTGGATGTTGGCTGATAGCACGGCATGGCCATCAACAGGAGAAATTGATATAGAAGAAGCTGCAAATAAAAATCCTTTAACCTGGTTTGGTACTTTGCATTTTCTATCTTCTACGGGAAATAATTCATCCCAAGGATATACCTGGAATGATTCTGTACCATTGTCGAATGATTATCACGTGTATGCAGTCGACTGGACAACAGACTCTATAAGTTTTTCTATTGATAGTATACTACGCGGTACCGTTAGTAAGACGGCATTAGTAGCTGCAGGAGGCGTATGGCCTTTTGATAACCAGCAATTTTACATCATCATGAATCTTGCTGTAGGAGGAAATTTTACAGGACAAACGCCTGACCCAACTCAGTTTCCTCAGTCAATGTTGGTGGATTATGTGCGTGTGTATAGTAAAAATCCATGTACAGGAATTCCCGAAACACCTTATGGTGGAACGCCATGGCCGATACCAGGAACGATACAAGCAGAGAATTATGATAACGGTGGACAAGGATTGGCATACAATGATTCAGATCCTGCAAATGACGGCGGACAATACAGAACAACAGAAGGAGTGGATGTAGAAACCTGTTCAGATGCAGGCGGTGGTTATGATGTTGGTTATACAGCTACAGGCGAATGGGAAAATTATACAGTGAATGTAAATACTGCGGGAGTATATACATTACAGGCACGTGTAGCCGCTAATAGTGCAGGCAATAGTTTGCATGTAGAAATGGATGGTGTAAACATTTCGGGATCGATCTCAGTTCCTAATACAGGAGGTTTTCAAACATGGCAAACAGTTAGTGTAACAACACCTGCTCTTACAGTGGGGCAACACATTATGCGTATTTACATGGAGACTGGTGGTTTCAATTTGAATTACGTAACCTTTCTTTTACCACCACCAATACCTGTAATAACAAGTTCAAATGCAGCAAATGGAACTGTTGGTACACCAATAACTAGTTATACTATTGCGGCTTCTAATACGCCAACAAGTTTCGCAGTTACTAATTTACCTGCAGGATTAAGTTTAAATACCACTACCGGAGTAATTAGCGGAACGCCAACAGTAGCAGGTACATTTATCGATACAGTAAAAGCTATTAATGCAGGAGGGACAGGAACGGAAGTTGTAACGTTTACAATTGCAGCAGGGACTGTAGAAAATGATCTTACGTTGAAATTGATGATGGGTTACCAGGGATGGTTCCAGGCTCAAGGTGATGGCTCGGAATCAAATGATTGGAGACATTGGTTTCATAGTACGACTGTTCCTTCAGCAGCACAATTAAATGTAGATATATGGCCGGATATGAGCGAGTATAAAACGCAGTATGCAACAACGATGACATATCCAAGTGGTGCTACTGCAAAATTATTTTCTTCTCATGATTCAAGTACTACAAATACGCACTTCAGATGGATGCAGCAGTACAATATATATGGTGTGTATCTTCAAAGATTTCTTGGTGAAGTAACAACAGATCCTCGTTTTTTCCAGATAAGAAATGATGTATTAAAAAATGTGATCAATGCATCACAAACATATAGTCGCCATTTTGCTGTGATGTATGATATATCAGGCGTTGCCGATGATGGAACTTTATATACCAAGCTGGTAAATGATTGGCAATATCTTGTAGATAGTGAAAGTGTAACAACAAAATCATCTTATGTAAAACAAAAAGGAATGCCGGTGATTGCCATTTGGGGAATCGGATTTGCGGGAAGAGGGTTAAAAGTTTCAACATTTGATTCATTAATAAATTATTTCCATTACCTGGCTCCTGCAAAATATAGAGCATATGTAGTAGGAGGTGTTCCGGGACAATGGAGAACATTAGACGGTGATTCAGAAACGGATACAAGTTGGACAAGTGTTTATCATTCGTTAGATATGATCTCTCCATGGGCAGTTGGAAGGTATGGAGATAATCCAGGTGCCGATAATTGGAAGACACAAAGAATTGTGCCGGATCTGGCAGATTGTAATTCAAAAAATGTGAGTTATATGCCGGTGATATTTCCTGGCTTTTCATGGCATAATGAAAATGGGGGTACGTTAAATCAGATACCAAGAAATGGTGGAAATTTTTATTGGGAACAGGCATATAATGCGAAGAGTGCAGGATCTAATTTTATCTACGTAGCAATGTTTGATGAAGCAGATGAAGGAACAGCTATGTATAAAGCTGCACCAACACATGCAACAGCTCCTGCTCAGGGTAATTTTGTTACGTTAGATGCAGACGGATATAATTGTTTACCGAGTGATTGGTATTTACAGTTAGCTAACGAAACACAAAAAATGTTAGATGGTACTTCACCAACATCAAGTACTATTCCGATAAATCCTAACCGTTGTGATACTGTATCAATAACATCTTCGGGTACAATGTCAACAGGCGGCGCACCAGGAACATTTACTATCACAGGATCTAATGTAACATCTACCATTACTGTAAATTATACCATCAGCGGAACTGCTCCGTCAACAGATTATACGGCTAGTCCTGTGTTATCCGGATCTGTAACACTTACAGCGGTAGCACCTTCAGCTACTATTAATATTACGGCACTTACATTATCTCAACCAAGCGAAACGCTTACAATTACTTTAAGTACAGCAACAACATATACAGCAAGTACATTACCGGCAACACTTACTATTTTAAATACAGCACCAATAGGTTGTTCAACATCGATGGTAGTAAATGCGACATCGGTT